>MDSV01145669.1_pt1 | contig 13326 bp, 10 predicted proteins | sample 810851 | NCBI WGS metagenome assembly MDSV01 (sample SAMN05326640, study PRJNA326480) | marine metagenome | isolation source: seawater | place: Atlantic Ocean: North East | collected 2012 | reverse complement strand
CCAATAGGTATCATTTTATTTACTTTTGTCTGCGGGAATTTACGGTAAAAATACGTGTGAGCTTGTGTGTCAAATTCGTTTGGGAACGGTTCATTTTTTGTATAATAATATTTATATTGTATATCCGTATAAGATTTTAGGGGGTTTGCGTGTAAAGCGGCTTTTTTATCTAAGACATAAATTTTTTCTAATGTTTTTATATAATCAAATACCTTATCTTTTGGTAAATTTATACATTCTGGATGATTAATAGGTAAAATATAACCTTTATCTTCATCTAAATTAGAAATGTATATAGCAATAATTTTTGCAAGAGCGGGGTGTGTATTGTCATTACCATAAATATAGTCTATATAGCATGATTTTGCTATTTTACTTTGCAGTATATTGAATTGTGTGTTAGTTTCTATAAGGTAAAACATACCTTAATGTATGAAAAATAATTTTAAAAACCAAATTTATAATTAGGTTCCTACAATATAATCATCAGGAGGTTGGTTGTTTCCTCCATAAATAAAATCTTCACTTACACCACCTTGTTTTTCATTATGTACTAAATATCCATTAGCATAATAAACATGTTCATTGTCTAATATTAAATTATAAACGGTTTCATAAGTTGTTTTTCCTTTTTCTATTGTTTCAATAGTTTCATTTTTATCTATTTTATAGATAACATCTCCTAAGTTTAATGTTTTTGATTCTACTTTATGTTTTTCTAAAGTGGTAATAGGATTAATAGCTTTCCATCCTTCTGTTGTTTTAAATGGATGTTCAATAGTAACAAATGCTTTTCTATTGTTAAATGAATATACTTCAAAATTACCTTTATGGATTTGAATGTCTAACACAGTCGATTCTCCTATTTCACTTTTTACTTTTTCTCCTATTTTGATAGAAGAAATAGTTTTTTCAGTACTATCTGCCATAGTAATTAAAGTATCTGAAATAAAACATGAAGGACCATTATATCCACCACCACCATAAGGTCTTGTTCCAGTAAAACCACCACCACCACCTGTTGGACCTGGTCCTGTGTATGTATCATCTGGACCTCCTTCGCCATTAATATTACAACAAACAGGAGCATAATATACAGTTCCATTATACATCCCACATACCATAGGAGCTCCATTTGCACAAGTTTGTGATAATTCATAAGGGTAGTAAGGTCCTGAACCACACATATCTGTTTGATGTGCATTACAATCAGCACAATAATTAGGATCCCAAGCATATAAACACCCTACGTTAGTAGTAGGATTAAGGTTAATTGAAGAACAATTTTCTTCACAAACAGACAATGCACTTGTTCCATATTCTCTACGTGTGTAAACTCCTGTTCCATCTCCTGGATCTATACATTTAGTTCCTCCCGGCATTAATCCTCCTTCATTTAAAATTCCCATATAATTGTCTGATGGGGGGACCCAAATTACTGTACAAGTGTAACTTACATTATGACCATATATGCTATCATCATCTTTAATAGGAAGTGAAGATATGTCAGTTCGTGAATTTTGACCTTGTAACCATTTTTCATAAGATATACCTCCAGGAGAAGGTAATTGATTTATGTAATATAATCGAGCATGGGGAATGTCTGTGTGGTAAGCTCCTACCATAGGACCCCCCGTAGGATGGATATGATAAGGACCTATATATTCTTCTCCGTCAGCGGTGTATAGTAACCCACCATCAGTTATTAGATTTTCTTGAAGTGTAAGTGTATCTAATTTAAAAAATTCATTTAATAAGGGAAATAAATAAGATATATTAGGAAAATTGATTTCTCTTCTTCTTAATTCTTGGGCATTTTCTAAATAGACATTTCCAGTTAGAGTCCATCGAAGTGCTCCTACTTCATGTAAAAAATAATCATATTTTTCTTCTTTGTTATTTATACTGTTGTAAACATCTTGGCTTATTTCTTGATAAAATGAGCTATTAATTCTTTTTGCAAAATATCTATCTACAAAACCATTTTCATAATCTTGTTCTGAAGGATATGTTTTCATTGTAGGTATAGGAATTGTGTTTTCTAAGAATTTTTTTAATTTATCTTTAAATAAATTATATTTTTTAACTCTAACAGTAGGAGTTTCATTTTTATTCATGTCTTCTCCTACAGGTCCAAGGGGATCTCCTAAAATTACGTTGTCAACTCCACTATAATATTCTCCATTACTGGTTTCTATATAATATCCTATATAAGGTTTACTAGTAGATAAAGACTTTAATTCTTCTCCATTAGTATATTTTATTTTTATTTTAGATTTAGGTATCATATATTTTTAACTTATATTAAAATCATCAAAATTCCCTCCTGGATTATAACCAGGAACTAAAATATTATTATGGTTTATGTTTGGGTTCTGTGGTGGTGGTTGTGTAGGACCTCCACCTGGATTTCCAGGATTATCATATTCATAATCATCTTGATCTCTAGGAGGGTAAGGTATATTTTTCGTAAGACTATTAGGTCCTCTATTTTCACCATAATGGTATTCAATGTATTTTCTTATTTTCTTTTCAGTTCCTGAATATCCTTCTTCTTCTCGTATTTCAGGTCCGTTTGCGTCATAGCTATATAAACCACTACCCTCACCATAATCAGGATCAAAAGTTCCTCTAGGCCAATATTCCCACTCATAATTTGCTTCATATGCAATGGCTGCACCTATATTTATTTCATTAGGTGCAATCCTTAATATAGCTCCATGTGTATAAGCTTCTCTTACTCCACCACCTCCCATAGTATAATTAAGACCATATCCATCAGCATAAGAATTTTCATATAAAAATACTTCTAAAGTTGAAAGACCTTCACTATTTGTAGGGGTTTTAACTTTTATAAATTTTTTCCTAACAGCATTACTAACATTACCTCCTACTAATGTTACTGTTTGTTCAAGAAGATTTATGTCTGTAACTATGTCAGAATGACCTGAACCCCCATAGTTTCCTGCTGTATTAAAAGTATGTGAGTTTCCTTTTCTTCCTTGTAAAATTATGTCTCCTAATTTAAGTGGAGTAGTTTTAGGGTCTAAAATTTCCCAATATTGTTTAAATTGTTCTTTTCCTTTAGGTCCATTTTTAGTAAAAAAACTAGTATGAGATGCTGATGAATCAAATTTTTCTTTACCTACTGTTTTTAAAACACAATAAGATATAAATACGCCACTCCAAGGCCAATCTTCAATGTATTTTAACCAATCTTCTGATGATCTGTCGTATTCATCTGCTTCTACTTGTTTATTACTTCTTATTTTAATTGTTGGGTTTTTCCCACCAAGTGGATTATCATTAAGAAAAGATATTTGACCTGTAATTGATGTTGTCCAATCTTGTCCTGCTGTTATTTTATGGGATTCACTTTTAACCACAAATACCATGTTAGGATCTCTATAACCATTAGGTAATTTATCTGAATTGATTTTATAAATTTGAAGAGGATTCATACCTGAAATACCATCCATCGTTATTGAACTTTCTAATGGTATTATGGGATTTCTATTAAATGTTGGGGATCCTTTTTCACTTAAATCATCTCTATATTCGCCTGTATAATGGCCATTTACTTTATCAGAACCATCGTAAACATTATCTTGATCGTCTTTTTCAGGATATCTACTTAAAAGAGAAGTTCTTTGTTCTAGTAAATTTTTAGCTAAAGATTTAGCTGTGTCTGGAGATAAAGGTGATGAGATATATTGATTATCACTTCCTCTACCTATTAATTCATTTTCATAATTACCTATGTTCATTCTATTTACATATGCAATAAGACTACGAATTGTATTTTCATATGTTGTATAATCTAGACGATATTTTTCTAAGGCATCATTTATTGTTGTTGCTCTTTCGTCTTTTTCTCCAGATGTAAATCTATTTTTAATACCCTTGTGAAAAGCTTTAAATGAAACTGATTCTAAAGATTGTAAATCATTAGGAGCTTGAGCTGCTATAGATATGGTTGCTGCAAAATCATTGTCTAATTTAGATGAAAAATGATTTTCTCTAGTTATAGAAAATAATCCTTGAGGGTTAAATTCAAATATAGGTCTATCTATATCTCTTGATGTACCACTCATTGTAAAATCAATTATTCTAGCAACATGGGGTCTTTCATGTTCTACATGTAAATCAAAATCATAAAAACCAGCACAAGCATCATTTACTCCATTCCATATTGTAGTAATCCAATCATGTATACTAAATTCTTTTTTTAATCTTTTTTTAGTTCTTTCATCTCCTAAAGAATCTGTTGTTTTATGTTCTTCTAAAGCTAATTGTTCATATTGATTAATTAAATAATCTAAATTAAAATAAACATGTCCTATAGAATTAGCTTGTGCAGACACATTATCAAATGAAGTAAAATTTTTAGAATTTATTTGACCATCTGTTATAAAGGAATCATTTGATACAGTCATTTGAGGTAATTGATGAGGCATCAAACATATATCTCTGTCGAAACTTCTACCTAATATAGGGGGAAATATTATTTCTCTTTTTTGTAAATCTATTAAAGAGTTTCTACCAAATTGAGATATCATACCTTGTTTTTCTTCTTCAATATAAGTACTATTCAAAGTATCTAAGGCATCTCCAAGTTTCATTCTAAGAGGTTTTTTTGAACGATAACCATCATAAAAAGACCCTTCAACTTCTTCAGAATTATACTTAACTAAATCATTAAAAAAGTTATCGTTAAATCCTATGCTGTCAAAAGGAATTATAGCACCTCCCTCGGTTTTAGAATAGGGTATATAAAAGCCATCTCCTTTAAATTTACCTCCTTTTTCTGTAGTTCCTTTTCTGTATGTATCTGTATTTTTTGTTAAATATGTTAATTCTACTAAAGAACTTTTATCAGAATATTCAGGGATGACTTTTTGGTTTAATATTTGACATATTAAATCCCATCTAACAAATATTTTTTTTCTAATTCCTGAATCTGTTTCTTCTTCTTGTTCTAAAGAAAATTCTCTTAATATAGTACCTTGAAATAAAGATTGTAATCCTATACCTTCAAAGTCTTGTCTTACTGTTGTAGCATATTCTATTGGTACTGAAGATGTTATTCTTTGTTGTTCAAGTCCATCTTCATCATAAAAATTCTTTTTATTCATGTCTCCTACATATTCACCACTTCTTATATTATATAGGTAAGAGGGACCGGGTTTTCTAATTTCATAGGGAGTTTGATCATAATTTTTAAGTTCTTCTTTTAAATCTTTTATTGAAGTTTTTGTTACATCACTTATTAATTCAAAAATTTCATTTATACCAATCTCATATTCTAATGATATTTGATTTAAAGTGTAAATAGGTATAACTTTACCATCAAGATCTTCAAAATAAGAAAATCTAACACCTTGGTCTATACCAAAGGAGGAGTGTCTCTCATTTCTACCTAATATTTCATATATTTCTTCTTCAGCGTCTGGAGGTGGTTTAAGGCCTGTATCAATATTACGAGCCCAAGTTGAAAAATCTCTTCCATCATCTTTTTGTAAAGTAGTACCTATGTATGTCATAGTAGCTTTATATCCTGCTTTGTCTAAATTTGCTTTTATTGATCTTAAAAGATATAAAAAATTATCTATTGTTTCTACTTCTGTATCTAATGTATAATTTAATCTTTTTTCCTCACCATCAACATCAACTTTTTCATATTGAAAGTCTTGATAATTATTTATTTTAGAAGCTATTTTTGTAGTAGATTTTAAAGATTCTAATATTTCTCCATGTGCTATTATTTCAGTACTGCAATCATAGCCTCCATCTTCTCTTGCTTTAAAATTAAAATTTTTACAAAATCCTACAAAACCATCATAATTCCCTCCTGAATCTATTTTTTGTTCTAATATTTTATTATTTATTGAATTTAAAGTTGAAGTATCTTTAAAAAATTCTTCTAACATAGAAAATCCTGTTTCATTTGGTATTGCAGGATTGTCACCAGATAATGGTTTATTTGGGTCTTGTAAATTTATAAAAGGAACCCAACCCCATTCTAATAAAATAGGATAACCGGGTCTCATATATAAAGTTTCTAATATTTCTAATTGTCTTTTGTTAAAACAAACAAAATTTACTCTAGCTTCTCTAAGTGAACCTTCTGAAGATTTTGTAAAAATTTCAGCATCTATAATACCTGGCATAGGTACTTCACCATAACCTCCTTGTGCATCTGATCTTATGTTTAAATCTCCGTAAGCAAAACCTGTAGGAGTTGAAAAAGGTCCTTCACTTATTCCTCCCCTATTAAAAAAGGGAGTTGTTTTTGTTCCACCTTCTAATATATATTGTCTAGATAGATTTGCACCTGTAAGATGTTCTTCAAAATCTTCTAATATGTTGTTTTTTTCTCTTACATCTACTCCTGAAGCCATTCTTATAGTACATTGTTTTTCAGTAGTGTACGTGTAAAAATGTTCATGACGAGTGCCTAAAAAATCACTTATTTTTGGAGGTAGTTTTGCTGATGGTTCATTTAAATCAACAGAATCTAATAATAAACCTCCATCAAATGAATTTTGAGTATCAATAGTAACAGCCCCACTGCCCTGAATAACATCTAATCCTTCACTACCTGCTGGTGTGTATTTTTCACTTTTTACAATATTTTCCCCATTAAACTGATTTTGTTTATTTGAGATTATTGTTTTTCTTAAGTTAAGTTGATGTGTAACATAACTTGCAAAAGGTTCAAATATTCCTTTAATTGTGGACATAACTTATCTATTTAATTTTTCAAAATTTTTTATTATTAAAGAAACATTTCCAGGTATCCTAATTTCTAAATTAGGCTTTAAATTATAACTGTCTCTTCTAATAACTTGAGGGTTAGCCGTAGCTATTACCCACCATAATCTTACATCATTATAAAATTGTTGGGCTATAGAATCAAGTCTATCACCAACTGTTGTTATAACATATAAATCATCTGAGGTAATAGGTATGTCTGGATATTTTAGATTTTTGTAAAATCTTTTTCCATTCATATTTTTACGTTTTATGTTTTTAAGTCTACTTATCATAATTTAAAATATACTGTTATCTCCTGAACCAAATAAGCTATTAAAAAGTCCTCCCTCTTCATTATATTGGGGGATTTCTGATGTTGGTTGTGATCTCCAAGTTGCGTCTCCATTATCTATTCCTATAAAAGGAGTGTGAGGATTGTTGTTTGGGGTAAATGAATGAATTGGTTGGAAACCAATACTAACATCTAATACATGAGGTAAAACTAACATATTAGAATCTTTTCCTTCTTCTTCTGCATTTCCTTTATCTAAAGCAATTTCCCAAGGATAATTAGTACTCCATTTTAAATTTGCAGAAGTTAATAATCCCGGTATTCTATTACACCAATCACCTACTGTTAAAAACATATAAGGAGTTCTTATTCTTCCTTCCATTGAATAATTAGGTGCTGTTTGGGATATTAGATAATTTAATTTTTGATATAAAGGTTTCATTTCCCAACGTGATTGAGCTGCTATTTTAAAGCTTAAACTTATTTTTCTATCAAAACTTTCATATATATAAAATTTTTCTCCTCTACCATTAAATTTATATGAATTATGATTAGCACTATAATTATCACCTAAACTATCTAAAAAAGCTCTAAAAGCTATTATGTGATTTTTATTTCCATTATCATAAGTTTTTACTTCAAATTGAAATTTTACAAAATCTTTAGTTCCCTTTGCAAATTGTTGAGAAAATACTGGGGTGTCATCTATTTCTATAATAGGTAAAGCATTTAATTTATCTATTTTTGAAGTAACTTTAACAGCATATCCTTCATCTTTAGCAAAAGGATTAATTGAATTTAATAAATCACCAATACCATTAACTGCTGCTTTTTTACCTGGATCACCTAAATTATAATTATTTTCTTTAAGTAATTCTCCTTTTTTACCTTCAATACCTCTAAATTCATCACCTGTAAGATAATCTACATTAGCTCCTAAAGCTTCTGCTACATCAAATCCTCCTAAAGATAATATACCTCCCCGTTGTACATTTGATAACCCTGCTTGTCCTACTGATTGTAATGTGTTTAGTCCTAAATTGTATAAAAATTGAGGTTTTTTATTTAATGCTTGGAGAGTAACTTGTTTTGCAATCCATTGTGTACCTATAGGAGTCTTAAACCATTCTTTTATTCTTTCTTTATCTGTTTGTCTCCTATCATTAGCTACTGTTATTCCTCCTCTTGCAAAAACATCTTCTGAAACAGGAGTAGCATGATTTATAGTTCCATCTAAAAACGTGGGGTCAGCTTGAACATTTGTAACATCAAATTTTACTCTTCTACCTAATAAGGGTCCATATCCACCTGTTGCATTAGGTAAATAATTTTTTTGCTTAGAATTAAATTTATAAGCACTAGGATCCCTAAGTAAATCGAGTAATGCCATGTTTTATGATGGTAAATTATCTTCATATTTTGTAGGACCTGAATTTACCATATCAATAGGTAAATCCTGAAAATCTGAAGAATTAGGAGCTGGTTTATAAGCATTTCCCGTTTTAGTAGTTACTGATTTATTTAATAATTCTATCATATGATCTTTTGAATTAAAAGGAGAATTAGATTTTCCTCCATCTGTAAAGAAAGGACCATCAATAGGTAATGTAGAACCTACATTTCCCCCTTCTTCTCCTAAATGATGTCTATCAAATTTTGATTTTTTATCTTTTAATGCCATAATATTTTATTTTTATTAATTAATAATTATTTATTATAAATATAACTTATCTATATCTTGTTGCATGATGAGTTTCAACTGCAAAATCTAATTTTTGGTTATTAATAGATTCATTAATTTTATTTAAAGTGTCATTCATTTTACCAAAGTTTTCTGTTCTAACTACAGATTCACCTTGGTCAAATATAGCTGAACCTCTTTCAAGGGTTACCATTTCTTCACTACCTAAATTTTCATATCTTTTCATAGGTATAGTATCTTCTGGATTTGCAGAGCTACCTTTTGAAAGAGCACCAAGAGCTAATAAAATACCTCCCATTATAGCAGCACCAGCAAGACCAAACATTAAACCTCTTGTCATTATTGTACTTGCTTTTAAAATTTTCATTCTTACTACTAATTGTGCAATAGAATTTATTAAACCAGCCATTTTTAAGGATCCTATTAATGTTAAAGCTCCAACTAATCCTGTTGTAGAAGATAAAGCATCTGATAAAAAAGAAACAAATTTTCCAATAGGTCCATTTGCTATATCTACAAATGTTGTTTGCATTTTTACAATTAAATCATTAAACTTAGCTTGCATATCTTGTTGTTTCAATTGATTCAATAAGTCAGTTTCACCTCTTCTTTCTGCTTCTTCCATCATAGAATTTAAATCGCCTTGTTTAAAAATCATATCAGATAATTGATCTGCACTCATTCCCATAGCTGCTGCAAATTTTTCTCTTTGCATAACATTCATTTTTAGAAATTCAAATTCACTACCTAATTGACCTACTATTTCTTTTTGTAAATTTTCATAATCTCCAGTTAAAGCGAATAATCTAGCTTTTTCTAAATTAAGTTGTCTACCTATAAATAATTCTGCTGTTAATTCAGCTTCAATTGAAGATTGAAAATCTAATAAATTGCTGCTAATACCTGCTAGGTCTTTAAGAGTTAAACCAAATGCTTGGGCTTTAGCTACTACTCTTGTTATTTCTTCAAAACTTCTTCCTAAATTAGCTCTTATTAATCCAGATACACTTGCTGCTTCTTTAAATGCTTTATTTACATCTAAATTTACCCCTAACATATCTTCAGCTGCCATTACACCTCTTACCATTTCAAGAGATTGTTGTTCCATATTTTGACCTGTTTTTTGGGCATTTAAAGCTAAAGTTGCCATTTGTTCATTAGATAAACCCAAAAGTTTTTGTAACTCTGCTGCTTCTTCTAACACATCACTTCTTAAAGATGATGCCAGTATTCCTGTTGCATCTGATATTCCTATTATAGCTTTTTGGACATCAAGAAAAGATATTTCAGTTCTTCCAGATTCACGTGCTATATCACCTATACGAGCTTGAACTTTTTGAGCTTGTTTGTCTGTTAATCCAAATTGTTTATTGTATGCAGTTTGGATTTTATCTAATTGAGTAATACCCTTAATAAGGGTTGCAACCATAGCGGCATTTCCTGCTGCTGCCATATTTGAAAAAGTAGCTGTTTCTTTAAGATTTCCTTTTAATATACTTGATAAAGTTCCTGATTGGTCTAATTTATCAAGATTGTTTCCTAAACTGTCTCCAAGTGCTTCTGTAAAACTTTTAGTTTCTTTTAAGTGATCTTTAAAGGTTTTTCCTTTTTCATTTGAATTGTCTATTTCTTTTTCTACTTCATTTAAAGCATCAATAACATCCTGTAATGCAGATGATGAAGATTTAAAATTAGATGCTAATTTTTTAGCACTTTCAGCACTCATGTTAATAAGCCGTGCTTCGTCTTCAAATTGTTTACTTCTATCTTTAGCCATAATACTGGGTTATATGGTATAAATATAAAAAAAAGAAAGGCATTGCTGCCTTACTTTTTAAAATTATAGGTAGAAGATGGAGTAGGATTTATGTTAGGACCCATTGGTTGGTTTGAATTAGATTGACCTTTTTGGGCTTGTTCCATTTTTTCATTTTCTTTTTTATTAAAATCACTAATCTTCTTAATGTGAAAACTTCTTAACCAAATAGGCATATTATAGACGTCGTAGTATTGAAATCCACCACCACCATGGAATACTAGGTCATGCACTTGGTCAAATATAAGTTTTCTATACTGTGGCGTCAGGCCAAAAAAAGTTAATACCAACAGGGATGTCAATTGTAGTAACATTACCTCTCTGGTCTTCATAATCATGTGATAAGTCGACACTCGGTTGGATTTTTCTAATATAATTTCTTAACTCTCTTGCGTCTCGTGCTAAAAACTCAGAATCTACATATTCTCTAATAGTTTTTTTCTCATAATCACCATCTATTGAAGTGATTATATGTTTCATTCTTGTGGTTAAATCGTTTGATGCTCTTTTATTAATTTTTTTAAGACCCTTTAATTCTCTACTAATAGCTTGTTCATCACCATGAGTTAAAAATTTAAATGTTACTTCTTTTTTAGCTGTAGGTAAGGTAAATGAAAATTCGTTTTTACCTTCTATTATTAATGATTCATCTAATTGTTTATCTTTAACATCATTTAAATCAATAGTAATTTTTTCTCCTCTATGTGTAAAAGAATATTCATTACCATAACCTAAAACACGAGCAGCAATTAAGATAGCATCTTTATCGCCTGTTAATAATGTGTTGTAGTCTATAGGAGTTACTATAAGTGATTCTAATAATTTATCAATTACTGTTCCATTTTCTATTAAGTTGGGATTAGTTAATATGTCTTCCTCACGGGCAGTCATATATTTCATTTCAATAATTCCTTTCCTTAATGGAGAATCTTCAGGATAAAGTAAACCTTTTGAAGGTAGGGTAACTTCCTCTGCGGGAAATTGGGTTTGTTTTTTTTCCATAACGTTATTTATTAAAACTAGTTCAGATATACATATATGTAAAAATAAAAAAAGCGCCAAAAAGGCGCTTTATTTTATAAAAAATATTATTTATTTTTTACTTTCAATGTTTGCTAGTTTTTGCATCCTTTCTACTTGTTCTCTCATCATTCTTCTTTGTTGAGGAGCCATTCCTACAGGACTTACATTTGGTTGTTTTGTTGGTTTTGCAGGTCCTTTCATAGGTGTAGCAAGATTTGGTGTTCCTGGTTTTACACCTCCCATAGTTGCAGCATCTGGTGAAACTGATGGAGATGATGGTACAGGACAATTTGCCTGAGCGTTATTGTAATATACACTTCCGTTTGTGCTAGTATTTTGTGATCCTCCAGGAATTGATATTGAAAGTAGTGCACTACAACCACCACCCATGCTTACATAAGTCATTTCATTTGTATAAACGTTAAGATAATTTGGAGCTGGGTTCATTTCTAATGCCATAATTCCATTTTCATCAGCTATTGATTGTGCATAATTTATCATATCTTGATTAGAAGTACTTAAAGTGGATGCACATACATAACATGGATCTTCTCCAGGAGTAAAATCTTCATATACATTTGGACCTGCTTCAAAACCTTGACAGCATGTTTCAAGATTATAATTTGCAATAAATTGTGCTAAATTTTGATTTCCTCCAGCTACTGATAATGTGCCTGCTAAAAATTGGCTACATATACTAGCTCCCATACCTGCATAGTCTTGTTCAATATTTTCACATCCTGCGGGAAATGTTTGTTCGTTTAATTTTTGTTTTTTTAAAGAATTTATAGCTTCTTTTATAATTCGTTTAATTTGTTTTCCTTTCATTTTTAGAAGTTTAATATAGCATAGTCCATTACTATTGTCATTGAAATATTTGCAGGTTCAGATGAAGACCAATCCATACTACCAAAATTAGCATTAGAACAATATGCTCCTTTTAAAATCCATTCTTCAACTATATCACCTACAGGTCCTAATGTTTTAATTCTAATGTCTTTTTTATAGAAATCTGAATAACCATCTCTACCTGTTACTGATTCATGTGATAATCTAACCCATTCCATTACCGCTTGTGCACCTGATGGTGTTACTGGATCATAAAGATCACATGTGATGTTTTCCCAATTTGCTTTACCTTTAATTTTTCTTTTAGTATTGATATGATCAAGTACTATTTCTTGAAATGAAATTTGTGGTCTGTCTATCTTTTTGATCAGATAAGCATCTATACCATCAATGTTCATTAAGAACCTATTTTGTAACTTAGGTTCAAAAGCGGTAAAGAACATTTGGGTTGAATTTAATATTGCCATTTTTTATTTTTGTTTTATTCTGTTATAAATATAATTCTTTTCAATTTTTATGAAGGAAACGTTGCTCCTGTTGGTAATACATTAAAATCTAATACTATAAATTCAGCTGTTTTAGCTGGTTGTAAGAAAATTGCTCCTACTAATTGATTTCTATCTATTACATCTGGTGTATTGTTACCTTCATCCATTTGTACTCTAAATGCAAATAATCCTTGTTGTTGTTGAACTGTTTCTAAATAAGGGTTAACTATATTTAAGAATCTATCTCTTGTTTCTATTGTATTTTGTTCAAATACTAAGAACCTAGAAGAACTTGCAATAAATTTCTTAAGATTAATTAATAATCTTCTAACATTAATTCTATCTAATGCTGTTGATCTTTCTTGTAATGTTTTCTGACCCCAAATACAAACTCCTGTTT
>MDSV01057204.1_pt1 | contig 13326 bp, 10 predicted proteins | sample 810851 | NCBI WGS metagenome assembly MDSV01 (sample SAMN05326640, study PRJNA326480) | marine metagenome | isolation source: seawater | place: Atlantic Ocean: North East | collected 2012 | reverse complement strand
TCCTCCAAATAAAAAATAGCTGCCTCAAATTTAATTCTTTTGTAATGTTAATCATCTTTATTTAAATTTAAAACAACTCTTTTATGGCTAAAATACATCTTCTTTTTACCAGACCCCTTTCGTAATTTTTTTTGTTTTTCAATAGGCAAATTAACCATCTTAATACATTCATTAGAACAGCAGTTTTCATATTTAATTTTACACCTATCACATTGCAAAAACAATAAATTGCAATCTACATTCGCACAATTTACATGCGTATCAAATTCAGATCCGCATTGATGACACCTACTTATAATGTGCTCAGATATTCGCTCTCCTCTTCTTTCATCAAAAACAAAATTCTTTCCTATGTAATTGTTATTTAAAGTTTCGTCTTCTTTTAATTGTCTTGCATAATCTATTATGCCGCCATGTAGCTGATTAACATCGCCAAATCCATGATGTTTTAAATAGGCTGAGGCTTTTTCACACCTAATGCCACCAGTACAATATAATAATATCTGCTCGTCTTCTTTACCCTTTAACAGTTCTTTAACTCTAGGTAATTCTTCTTTAAACGTCTCAACGTCTGGGCAAAGAGCTCCTTTAAATTTTCCTATCTCACTTTCGTAATGATTGCGCATGTCAACTACTGTAGCGCCGCTTTCCATAGCATTATTCCACTGATTCGCCGTAAGATGTTTGCCTACATTTGTAACATCATACTCATCAATTGACAAACCGTCGGCTACTATTTGTTTGCGAACTTTAATAGTTAATTTAAAAAATGAACTTCCATCATCTTGTATAGCAAATTTAAAGGGAATATCCGAAAAATACTTGATTGCATGTACACTAGACTTAAAGTCCTCCCAATTATGATCAGGAACGCTTAATTGTGCATTAATTCCTTCTCTAGCTAAATAAATTCTTCCTAAAACACCCTGCTCTTTCCAATCTGTATATAATTGATCTCTTAATTTATCCGGTCTGTCTATTATTACATATCTATAAAAAGAAACAGTTTTCCTTTTAAAATTTTCTTTTTTGAGTAAGTCGATTGCCTGTTTTTTACTCAACTTGTTAAACATTCCTTTTTTACCTGAATTTGGATCCATAAGTGTTTTTTACTTAAATACAAAGGTAAAAAAAATCAAATTTGATTGAGTATGAAATAAAACTATAAAACAATGAAGAATGTTATCTTTGTGAAAATATTTTAGATGCAAGAAAAAATTTTAATAATCGGTTCGTCAGGTCAAATTGGTACAGAACTTGTAATCTCCCTTAGGAAAATATATGGGAATGAAAATGTAATTGCTTCTGACATACGCCCTTCTTCTACTGAAGTAATGCATTCTGGACCTTTTGAAGAGCTAGACGTTATGAATGAAGGTCTCCTGAGAAAAATTGTTAAGCATTATAACGTTACACAAGTTTATCTACTTGCCGCCCTACTTTCAGCTAATGCAGAAAAAAATATTTCTTTGGGGTGGGAGTTAAACATGAGGTCTCACTCACATGTTTTAGATTTAGCTAAAGATAGATTAATTAAAAAAATTTTCTGGCCATCCTCAATTGCCGTTTTTGGCCCAACATCTCCAAAAAAGAGCACACCTCAATTTACAATAATGGAGCCAAATACAGTTTATGGAATTACAAAACTTGCAGGAGAAAGATGGAACGAGTATTATTTCAATAAATTTGGAGTGGATATAAGAAGCCTGAGGTATCCAGGGCTTGTTGGGTGGAAGGGAGTTGCAGGAGGTGGAACAACAGATTATGCTGTAGATATTTTTCATCAAGCCATAAAAACAGGAAAATATAATAGCTTTTTGTCTAAAAACACTCAACTTCCAATGATGTATATGGCTGATGCAATTCGTGCTACAATTAAGTTAATGGAGGCAGATTCCCATCAAGTAAAAATCAGGTCATCATATAATTTAGGCGGATTAAGCTTCACTCCAGAAGATATCGGTCGGGAAATTTCAAAACATATTCCTAACTTTGAAATCTCTTATAGTATTGACTTTAGACAAAAAATTGCAGACTCTTGGCCACATTCAATTAATGATGAGCATGCAAAAAATGACTGGGGGTGGAAATTAAAATACGACCTTAAAAAAATGACAAAAGAGATAATAACTAATTTAACAAAGCAATATAACATACCAGTTACATGATAAGAAAAGTAAAGATCTATAATACACTTAAAAAAGAAAAAGAGCTTTTTAAACCAATAGTTAAAAACCATGTTGGAATGTATGTTTGTGGTCCTACTGTTTACGGGGATCCTCACCTAGGACATGCTCGTCCTGCGATTGTGTTTGATGTTATTTTTAGATATTTTACTCTCATAGGATTAAAAACACGCTATGTTAGAAATATTACAGATGTAGGGCATCTTGAAAACGATGCGGATGATGGAGAAGACAAAATTTCTAAAAAAGCTAAAAGTGAAAAGCTTGAGCCCATGGAGGTTGCTCACTTTTATACTGAAAAATATCACGATTCTTTACAAAAACTTAATTGCTTATCGCCATCAATAGAGCCTAGAGCAACAGGTCATATTATTGAGCAGATTGAAATGATTGAAAAAATTATTAAGAATGGCTTTGCATATGTAATAAATGGATCGGTATATATGAATGTAAAAAAATACGCGGAAAAGTATAACTATGGAGTTCTATCTGGACGAAAAATAGAGGAAAACATTGGCGGAACAAGAGAATTAGAAGCTCAAGGCGATAAAAAAAATGCCGTAGATTTTGCGCTTTGGAAAAAAGCTTCTGATCGTCACATAATGAAGTGGAATTCCCCATGGGGATTTGGATTTCCAGGTTGGCACATTGAATGCTCAGCAATGAGTAAAAAATATTTGGGAAAACATTTTGATATCCATGGAGGTGGACTTGACTTAATTTTCCCACATCATGAAGCAGAAATTTGCCAGAGTTATGCCGCGGACTTATGTCCTCCTGCTAATTATTGGGTGCATAACAATTTAATTACAATTGACGGGCAAAAAATGGGAAAATCACTTAATAACTTTATTAACTTGCAAGAGTTTTTTAGTGGAAATCATATCAAGCTTGAAAGATCTTATAGCCCAATGACAATTAGGTTTTTTATTCTTCAAGCTCATTATAGGGGAACAATAGACTTCAGCAACAAAGCCCTACAAGCATCTGAAAAAGGACTTGCTAAACTTATGAAAACCATGAAGATCTTAGAAAAGTTAAGCCCGGCGAAAGAATCTACCTATAACGTAGAAACACTTGAAAAAAAATGCTATGCTGCTATGGATGATGATTTTAACACTCCAATTTTAATCGCGCATCTATTTGATGGTGTAAGGGTAATAAATTCTGCTAAAAATGGTAGAGAAAGTCTGTCTTTTAGTGATTTAGAAAAACTAAAAAACCTCTTTAATACATTTGTTAAAGATGTTTTGGGTCTTATTTCTTCAAAAGAAAAAAATACTGATCTAACTAATGAAATTATGACATTAATTCTTAAATTAAGGCAAAATGCAAAATCAAATAAAGATTTTGCAACAGCTGATTTAATACGAGATGAATTAAACAAACTCAATATTAAAATAAATGATAGTAGAGATGAAAGTAATTGGCAACTTAATAATTAAGTAATGTTACGTTATTGTTTTTTTTCTATTTTCTGTATTCTACTTTGTTCTTGTTCAAACAAATCTGAACAAAAAAATAAAACTATCCCAAAAGTAAAAATAGAAATCCCAAAATTTAATGCGGATTCGGCTTACTATTTTATTGAAAAACAAGTAGATTTTGGACCAAGGGTTATTAGCAGTATGGCGTGGGAAAATTGTGCAATTTGGCTAGAAAAAAAACTTAAAACTTATACTCCACATGTAACTATCCAAGAGGCTCCTATTCAAACTTATGACAAAAAAAATCATACTTTAAAAAATATTATTGCAAGTTTTTCTACAGAGAAAAATAATCGTATAGCTCTTTTTGCTCACTGGGATAGTAGGCACGTTGCTGATCATGATACTATAAACCAAGACTCTCCTATTTTAGGAGCGAATGATGGTGGAAGTGGAGTAGGTGTTCTTTTAGAAATAGCGCGGCATTTCAAAAATAAAAACCCAAAGATTGGTGTAGATATTATTCTTTTTGACGCTGAAGATTATGGGCAGCCTGAAAACTCTAAATTTCCAATTATGGAAGATTCTTGGTGCTTGGGCTCCCAATATTGGAGTAAAAAACCCCATAAACCAAATTATTTTGCGCGTTATGGAATATTACTTGATATGGTAGGTGCAAAAAATGCTACATTTAGACAAGAAGAAATTTCAAATTATTTTGCTCCAAATCTTGTTGAAAAGGTGTGGCGAAAAGCCAATCAGCTAGGTTATGGCAATCACTTTGTTTTTGAGAAATCTAAGCAAATTCTTGATGATCATTATTATGTAAACACAATAATTGGTATCCCTACCATAGATATTATCGAGTATGATGCTACTACAGAAACTAATTTTAATAAGCATTGGCATACTCACAACGATAACATGAATAATATTGATAGAAACACATTAAAGGCAGTTGGCCAAACCTTATTAGAAATTATTTATACTGAATAAATTACGTAAATATTTTTAAAACATTCTCTTTTTCTAATTGATATATCTAGCCTTTATTTTTATGTCATTTTTAGAAAAATGATCTGCATTAAACTTACAAAAAATCAAAGTTGTCTTACTAGAATCTTTTATCATTTCTCTAGATTTTTTAAAGTCTTGGTTTGTCTCTGCTAATGCATCGAAGAATAGGCTAGAAAGATTATCTTCATCTATAATCGTATTCATTTTTTCAACTAATTCTAAATAAATTATTAATTGTTTATCGCCATCATTATTTTCATCAACGCTTAGATAATAAGAATTTACAATTTTAGCTAATTTATCAACTTTAAATATCGACTCTTGCACATCGTTTGGACTAATATTTGAACCATAAAATGATACTGTCATATTTGTTCTTCCATAATGAAACAATACAGGAAGATCTGTCTTTGACCAAATAATCTTATGCTGTAGATTAAGATCATTAATAATGTTAACTATTTCTTTATACTGCATAATATTACCCTTATCATAAATATTATATCTGATTTTTGGAGCAATATAATCTGCTCGGCATATTGTTGTTATAATTTCATTCTGTTTATTAATCTCAATTAAAAAATCTGTAGGGTTATATTGAAAAATCATTGGTAATGCTCCAGAAAATTTAATTAATCTTCTTTTTGCCTCCTTATTTTCTCGGATTAATCTTCTTAAACTAATTGTAAATGGGTTTTCTGATGATATATTTAACTCTAAATCAGAAGCCCCATAGGAGCTATAAATCTGTTTTATTCCTTTGTTAAATAAATAATCCCTCATACCTTCAGACATTGGCTCTCCTCCAAAAATGAAAGAAATATTGTAATCATTAAAATCAATCTTTGAATTATCAACAAAAAACTTTAAAAACGGAGGGTACCCCATAATTAAGTACTTATGCGATTTTCCAAATTGTGTTAACGTATTTTTAATTTTATCTACATCTGGCCCTAATGATTTAACTTTCGCAAACAATAAGCAACTCATTGTTATGTTCATTCCGGTTGCCCATGCTCCAAGTGCAAATGCATTAATTATAAACAAGGGTTCATTTCCAAAAAGCTTTTTTACCCCAAATTTTATAAACTTAGCATTGGTAATTCTTTCTTTTTCACCTCTAATCCAATTAGTGGGTATGCCGCTACTACCTGAAGACTCATCAATCACTAATCCAGTTTTAGGTATTTTGCCCTTAACACATCTGTCTTCCAATGAATATTTTTTTATATAATTCTCCTTGTCTATTACAGGGATACCTCCTATCTGAGGCACTAAGCCTTTAAAGTTAGGGTAATTAAAACTTTTAGATTGTAAAAATTTTTTGTACGCAGGAACTGTATTTTTGGCTTTGTGAAATTCATAGTATGCTCTAACGTTTGCATTAAATAATCTCAGCTTATTAATTCCTGGTATAAATACAAACTGTATTAATTTATCATGTGACATTAACACTGCTCGAAAAAGGCCTATCACATAAGCATAAAAAAGAATTATAAAATGTTTCATAATTAATTTAAATTAAAAATTCATCTGTTTCTAATCTATAACTCCTCGCAGGGGTTTTGCTATAACCCAATCTGTAGATCATCCAAATTGGTTGATGATCATTCTTGTCATAGAAGTGTTTTTTTATTTTTTTATGAGCTGATTGATTCGTAATTAACGACCCAAATGGGTGAATATATAGATCGAAATTTGTTAATTTCAACCATGACCGAGCAAACATTCTGCCACTATCAATATAATCACTTTTAGTATTAAAAGGACCTCTATACCAACAAATTGTTGTTGTTCCAATAAAAGAAGACATATATGTATTTCTTAAAATTTTTTTAGAAATTCCTTTTGTCCAAATTTGATAATCTTTAAAAACAGATCTTAGAAGTCCACCTGCAAAACCCATACATCTTGCCCATAATCCGTCTTTTTTAAGAGCTGCATCAACCTTGTTATATCTAAATAATGAGTCTAATTCATTTCTAATATCATCATTTTCTAAATCTTCAAATAGAGCTTCTTGATTTACTTTCTTTAGCTGGTTAATTAACTCATTATCCTGCGTATAATGAAAAGTGTTATCAAAAAATCGCGCCTCTTTTTCTAATTCCTCTAATACTGTTTTTTTTACTGGGGCACCATCATACCTCCCCCTTGAGGTTCTTCTTTTTTTTATCAATGAAGAGCATAGGGGTTCTTTTTGTGCAGATTTTTTTAGTTTTAAAATTGCAAATATTGTATCTTCTTCTTTTTTGACAGATATATCATCAAAAATTTTTTCTACATTAACTGTATATCCATATTTACCTGCAGTTACTGACATGTGTTCAATGAAAACCCCCATGGCTACTGTTGCAAATATAGAATCTGGATCTCCATGTGGTAGCAACCTAGATGGGTCATAATACAAATGTGCCTCATCTTCAGAAATAATTTTTAATTTCTGAGGCTGTAAATTATGTATTGTTGGGCACCATTTAGCAATTTCAAGTAAATCAATCCATTTGGGAATTGTATGAAATCCAAATAATTGATTAAAAAATGGATTTATTAAGGAAACACCTATAGTTCCAACGGTTATTTTTTTAAGAAAACCTCTTCTATTTTTAATTTTCATAGGGCAAATCTAATTTATATAAACTAATTCATTATGCTTTACATAATAAAAACACGTTAGAAATTGATAATTATATCGTTAATTAAATTATTTAGTTTTTTGTTTAAATATTTAATAAATTTGTTGTGTGAAGGAAAATCTTAAAATCTCATTAATTCAATCAAATATTTTTTGGGAAAATACAGAGAAAAACCTGGCTCATTTTACAAGTTTAATTTCAAACATAAAACAACCAGATCTTATTTTACTACCTGAGATGTTCAATACTGCATTTTGCCCTAATTCAAAAAATTTGGCTGAAAATATTAATGGGAAAACTATACGATGGATGAAAAAAATTGCTAAAGAAAAAATGTGCAGTATTACTGGCAGTATAATGGTAAAAGATAATCTTAATATATATAATCGATTAATTTGGGTAGAAAAAAACGGAAGTATTTATACTTATGATAAACGACACTTGTTTTCATTAATTAAAGAAAATAAATACTTAACTAAGGGAGAAAAAAGATTAATTGTCGAGCTAGATGGATGGAAAATATGTCCGCTTATTTGTTATGATTTGCGCTTCCCTGTTTTTTCACGTAATGATGTGGGGTATGATATTTTAATCTATCTAGCAAACTGGCCAACTAAGCGAGTTGACGCTTGGAATACACTTTTAAAAGCTCGAGCAATAGAAAATCAATGTTATGCTATTGGTGTAAATCGAATCGGCGAAGACGGGAACGGGGTGCCCTTTAATGGATCTTCTCAAGTGTTTGATGCTTTTGGAAAAAAATTAGCTACTGCAAAAAACAAACAAGTTGTTTTAGAAATTGTAATCTCTAAAAGTAATCTAAACCTAAAAAGAAGACAAATGAATTTTTTAAAAGACAGAGATAGTTTTATTCTTCAATAATCCAATCCAAAACTAAATCCCAATTAGATCGAATTGTAATTTCAGAAGGGTAGAGTAATACTTCCTCTGGCTGTTTTTTCTTCTCCCAATTTCCGGTATTCCAAATACTATCTTGGTTACTGTCAATAATATATCGTAGCTGATAATTACCAGCATTAATTTCTTCAATTAAATACGGATCTTGGTTAAAGTAATTTTCTTTAATTACTTTGTCATTTTGCAACAATTGTACAATAATTGGTAGCTGCTCATTAATAACAATTTCTAATTTTCCAGTAAAACCTATAGAGTTTTCTAGAATGCTATCTTCTTTTGATTGAGATGAATCTTTAAGAGCATCTACGCTTATTATGGGGTCAAAAGCAAAAAGTGAAATAAAACTATCAACTCTAGAATTGATCTTTGCCTCATCAAATGCTATTTTTTCTTCATCATTATAAATAAAATCAGAACCTGTAAGAGCTACAATTTTGTAATCCATATCTCTTAAATTAGGGAAATGAAAAAACCCATTTTTATTTGTTTTGGACACATAGTTTGGGGTCTTTTCAAAAATCAAAGTGTCATTTATATGGTTATTAAAAAGCATTATCCAAGCATTTTCTAAAGGGCTTAAAGAGTACGCATCTTGCAACTTGCCAGTAACAGAAAGAGTGTCATAATTCTCTTTCAATGAAAATTTATAATATAATGTATCTAAAATATTCCCTTCATTATTATCCTTTATACATGAATTTAGAACAATATAATACGTGGTATTTTGATTTAATGTATCCTCAATAGTTAAAATTAGTTTTTTTCCTTTTATTACCTTTTTTGGTTTGTTTTTTAACGGTGGAGAAATATAAAAATTTTGATCCCAATTATTGATTTGAATATATTCGTTAAATTCAAATTCTATTACTTTATGCTGTTGATCTCTTGCGCTTTCTTTAATTATAGTTCCTAATAGCTCTGGAGCGCTAACATCCTCATCACCCCCACTTGGTGCAACTATGTTTGCACAGCTTGCTAGTAATAAAAAGCCTGCAGAAATATTTATAACACTTTTCATTATTACAAATAAACAAATAAAATACTACAACTAATACTTGGTAAATTTATAACTGCCGTTTTGGTCTAGTCTTTTATAAATCTCATTCTAAATTTCGTCCAAATTTGACATTAATCTCATCAAACTATTTGTGAATTTAGGTTTAGGCCTCACATGAAGTACACTCTTTCTTTTGCTTGAATTGTTGTGCTGCATTCATACTGTGTTGATAATAGAGTGATTTCAATCCAAGCTTCCAAGCGGCAAGATAAATTTTATTGATTTCTTTTGTTGACATGTCTGGGTGAATCATAAGATTGATTGACTGCCCTTGGTCTATATAACTTTGTCTATTTGCCGCTTGATAAATTATATCCATTTGATCAATTTCAGCATACGTTTTATAAACATCTTTTTCTAATTCAGACAAAAAATTCAAATGTTGTACAGACCCATCCCTATCTCTAATACTACTCCAGACCTCTTGATTGTCCTTGCCTTTTTCTTGCAATAATTTAACTAAAAAAGGATTTCTGATTGTTGATTTTGTTTTAGCAATGTCTTTAACATAAATGTTTGACCAAATAGGCTCAATGCCTTGTGAAACCTGTCCAAGTATAAAAGCAGACGAGGTCGTAGGAGCAATAGCGTTTAATGTTGTGTTTCTCCTGCCAACTCCCCGTAAAACTTCAGGTTCGCCAAACATTTCTGCTAATTCTCTAGATGCCTCATATGATTTTTCTTTTATCAGTTTAAATATTTCGGTGTTAAGATTATATGCTTCCTGACTATTAAACGGCAGCATTTTAGATTGTAAAAACGAGTGCCAGCCTAATACTCCAAGGCCTAAAGCCCTATGATCCTTCGCAAAATCATATGCTCTTCTCATAAATAAAAAAGTTTGTTGATCATCAAGCTCTTTAGAATCTTTATAAATATCTAACTTTTCAATAAACTCGGTAATCACCGCATCTAGGAAAAAAACCAAAGTTTCAACAGCATCGGTATTCTTCCAGTCCTCATAATGCAAAATGTTTAAAGATGATAGACAACATACAAATGACCATTTTTCATTTGAAGGCAGCATAATTTCAGTACACAAATTGCTAGCATTAACACTATATTTTTTGTTTTTATATACTTCTGGCGCTCCATTATTGGCATTATCTTTAAAAAAGATGTAAGGGTAGCCTATCTCTCCTCTTCTTTGCAAAACTTTTGCCCAGATAGCTCTCTTCTCTGCATCTCCTTCTATCATTTCTTTTAGCCAGTCATCTGTTACACTAACACCATGTGTTAATTCCTGAATTGGATTGCCTTCTGTTCCAATATCTAAAAACTCTAAAATATCATTGTGCTCAACAGGTAAATATGGAGAAAACCTTCCCCTACGAACAGAACCTTGGCTGACAACATCAACCATGGTTTCAAACAGCTGCATTATGTGTACTGAACCAGAAGCTTCTCCATTGTTTTTTACACTTGCCCCACGATGTCGCACATTACCAAAATAACCAGATGTGCCCCCTCCAAGTTTTGACATCATTCCTACCTCTGACTGAGTAAACAAAATATTCCCCATGTCATCAGATATATTAGAACCAAAACAACTAATAGGTAATCCTCTTTTCTTTCCAAAGTTAGACCAAACAGGAGAAGATAAAGAAAAAAACCCTTTCTCCATATAATTATAAAATTTATCACTAAAACCTTTAATGCCTAATATATCCTCAGCTCTGTTTGCTATTTCTCTTATTCGAGTTTCTGGACTAACTCCTTCTGGAACGTATCCCGCTGAAAGAAAGTTTCTACTATGCTCTGTCAACCATTTAAAGCTAGAAATATCTTTCTTTTTTGTACTTTGACCAACCGTTTGTGCATTTATTGCTTCCTTACGTTTGTTTAACAAGTTTTCGCAATGAGAAGTGAGCTTATCCCCACCTATATTTTGTTGTGTATCTTTTTTTGTTTCTTGCATATGCTTAAAATAAATCGTCAGCGGTTATACTTTGTGTTTTTTTACTATAATTTATAGATCTTTTAACAAAAAAGTCTACATGCTTAGTTCCTATAATTTCGTCATTAAACCACTCTGTTTCATTTACTAACGACATATCGGTTTTGAAAAACCTTTTAATACCAATACTTTCCAGCGATTTGTTAAAACGATCTTTTATAAACTCTTTAATTTGTTTTTTTGGAAGAAAATCCAATTCTCCTTTTTCAAAAATCCAGTCAATAATTGCGCTTTCTGATTCATAAGCAACTTCACACATACCTTGGATTTTCTTTTCATATTCATCGCCAAACCATTCTGGATTCTCTTTTTGCACGATATTTATTAAATCAATACCAAAATCCCCATGTATTTGCTCTTCTTTCGAGGTTGCTTCAACAACATTAGAGATACCTTTTAGCATGTTTTTGTGTTTATTAAATGCCATAATTATCAAAAATTGCGAAAACAATGAAACATGTTCAATAAATAAAGAAAACAGTAAAATAGCCTCTGTATATTCTCTATCATTATCACTTTTGGAGCTAGCTAAAGCAGCATCAAGATATCTAACCCTTTTCATAATTACTGGATTTTTTTTCAAACTCTTAAACTCAGAATTTAATCCCAATATTTCTAAAAGATGTGAATAAGCATCTGTGTGTCGCACTTCGCTTTCAGCGAACGTCGAGCCCACTGCTCCTATTTCTGGCTTTGGCATTTTATGATATATGTCTCCCCAAAAACTTTTTACTGCTACTTCAATCTGTGAGATTGCTAGCATAGCATTTTTAATTGCATTTTTTTCAATTTCATTTAAATGCGTTTTAAAATCTTGAATATCGCTAGTAAAATTGAATTCGGTATGTATCCAATATGAATGCCTAATTGCAGGCACATATTCATATAGCTCTGGGTACTCAAAGGGTTTTAAAGTCATCCTTCGCTCAAATATATTACGTTGTCTTTTTTTTGTTTGTATGTTTCTATATAAAATGTAAGATTTTGCAACATCTAAAAACTCACTTTTCATTAATTTTTGCTCTACTAAATCTTGTATTTCTTCCACATTGGGAACATAGTTCGAAATTTTCTTTTTTCTTACTATCAAGCTTTCGTATACTTTATCAGCAATTGCTTCGGCATCTTCTGGCGTCCCATTATTAACTGAGACCATTGCTTTCAATATCGCACCTGTTATTTTTTCAATTTTAAACGGCATCTTTGAATGGCTTCTTTTAAAAATTGTTTCAATTTGCATAATAACTTTTTTTCTCTGTTTATAAAGCACTAATGTACAGTTAAACAAGATTAATAAACTAGAAGACTTAAATCTTTTTCAACAACTGCCTGCTAACAAACGGCTAGAAAATATCTAATAAATCGACTCCCTTTTGTTGCGCTAAACTACATCTATCAAGTATTACAGATTCTCAAAAAGAAGAGTACTGATAAATAACACGACAAATATTTAATTTATAAATTTAAAAGTGAAATTTTGAACTTTAAAAATCCAAATTATTTATCAACCTTAATTGTTAAAAAAAAAAAAAAAAAAAATTTAAAATCATAATACAAAATATTTTCAAACAAATTAAAAGAAAAAACATTTTCTCATTATCTAATAAAAATCCACGAAAACTTATTTTAGAAAAAACTGAAAAATGGCCTGTAAAACACTTAATTGTTTTTTAAAAAATTAAATCCTGATTTTTTTAAGCAAGCATCTCGCTCATAATGCCCTCAAACAAAAGCCGCCCATCCTGATTCTTCAATTCGTCATCAGCAGCTCTTTCAGGATGGGGCATCATTCCAAATATGTTTCTATCTTTATTGCAAATACCAGCAATATTCATAAGAGATCCATTGGGGTTTGATGCGTCTGAAACATTGCCATCTTTATCAGCATATTTAAAAAGAATTTGTTCGTGTTTAACTAAGGACGTTAGTGTTTTTTGATCTGCAAAATACCTTCCTTCTCCATGAGCAATTGGAATCTTAATTATTCTATTACCACACTTATTTGTTAATAATGAATTATTTGTCTCTGGTTTTAAATAAATATTTTTACATATAAACTTATGAGATGTGTTGTGCAAAAGTGCTCCTGGCAACAGACCGCTTTCTGTTAAAATTTGAAATCCGTTAC
>MDSV01091402.1_pt1 | contig 13328 bp, 16 predicted proteins | sample 810851 | NCBI WGS metagenome assembly MDSV01 (sample SAMN05326640, study PRJNA326480) | marine metagenome | isolation source: seawater | place: Atlantic Ocean: North East | collected 2012 | reverse complement strand
TTTCAGTAACTATATCACAATTATTTAATGCTGTTTCAAGACATTTAAATCTATGTCTACCTCTTGGATATCCTAATATTAAATTTTTCATTAATAAATTACCATAACTCTTACTAAATTATCCCAAAATAAATCTGTTAAAAAATAACCATATAATATAGGAAAAGTATCAAACTTTCTTAAAGCATAACCTATAAGACCTAATACAAATAAACATATAATCAACCATTCATGCACAGGATAAATGTTTATGCTCATAATACATATGAATGTTACAATAGAATATATTAATATATTTTTATGTTTCTTATATAATTGTGCCAGTTGACCTAATATATTAAAACACCCCCATGATAACACTACGCATATAATTAAGACTACTGGTATGTAATACATTATATCTGTAAAATAATTCATAGTATCTACACTAAAAGTAAAACCTTTTGTAACAATTAAATAATAAATTAATACTTCACTGCCTACAATTGGTATGCCTAATATTATTAAAGGTAATAATGAACTTAACGCACCACTATTGTTAGCCGCCTCAGCAGCTGCAATTTTATTTAAATCTTTCTTAACAAAATTAGCACTTAAATAACTACCTAATATATTCGTAACGCCTGGTATAAGACCACACCAGAATCCTATAAAACTTCCTAGACCTGTAGATGTTATTGTACTTGTATCATAACCAAATTTACTGATCTTTTTTTGTTTTCCTATTTCAACATCTCTAAACTTTAACAATTCTGGTATGATGTATAAACAAATCATAACAGCACTAAAAGGAATACCTAATGTTAAATAATCTATGCCAAATGTTCCCCATGTTTCATACGTTGTATTATTAAAACCTATCTTTGCTAATACACCACCAAATAAAAAAAGAGATACAGTTTTCCATATCTTTTGTTTTGATAGTAATGTTAAAAAGACTATCGCTGTACATATAATAACTAATTGTAAGGTACTATTATAAAATTGAAATACATTGTATATACTAGGTAAAAATATTAAAAACAATATAATTGCAAATATAGAACCTATTGTACTTGATATAGCATTGTTACTAACAGCTAAATGTCCTTTACCTTTTAAAAATAACTTGTGACCGTGTCTAGCAGTTGTTACAGCAGCTGCGTCACCTGGTATACCATAGAGAATACCTGTTACCGAATTGGTATAATTTGTAGTGATAAGAAGTGAAATGTAAAAAAGTAATATATTAAAAGGGTCTAAAATCTGTAGTAAAGGATATAATGTTGCTATGGCTAGAAAAGGACCTGCACCGGGTATTAATCCAAAAAGAACTCCTGATAATATTCCACATAAACACCATAATATAGAAAGCATTATTTTACCCTGCCATAATCCAACATTTTTTTAAATAAGTGTTCATCAAATTTTAAACACATTACTAATAAAACTATACCATCTGAAAATGAAAAAGCACAATGTTTTTTATTTCCATTAAAATACCATAGAGAACCACTATTACCTTTTATAACTCGGTCATCATAAATCCACTTAAAGTCATACTCATTAGATTTTATAAACCCTACAAATCTAACCTCATCATAACTATAATCTTCTTTATTGATATCAAAATGTTCAGGAAAATAACTACCTCTATCCATTCGTAAAAAGTGACAACGACCTAACCAAGGTTTCCACGGTTCTAAAATAGCCTGTAAAGTAGGACATTGTTTCCAAACATCTGTAGGAACATTTAAATCGTGATTGTGTATTACTTGACCTGTTTGTGTTTCCCAATCTCTTAAACTAGATAAATCAGGTATGCCGTGAAGACCTCCATCAATACTAGTTACACTTAATCCCCAACGATTGTTAGGCTTCTTTGTATTATAATTGTATCTTTTCCAATCTTTTTCAAAAGGTTTTAATTCCTCTAACAATTTGTCTTTTTTAAAACTTGGAAATTCTATCCAATCAGACATTGTGTTTAGGCGTAATAACGCCTTATCATTATCATTCATAATTTATACTGTAAATGGTTTTCCGTCTCTATATGGAATATATTTTGTTACATCCATTTTTTCAGAAACTTTAGTATATTCTAAATCTGTATCTATAGGAGGTAATTTTTTAAATTCTTCATACCATTTTTTATAATCATCTTCACTATTAAACTGCATCCAATATAAAATTGATTCTCCATCATAAGCCAAAAATCCACCTCTATCTGTCGCATACTTTCGATTAATAATAGAATGTTGAACCATTGCTGATTCATCATTTGGTTCTATTTCATTCCAAAAATTTTGTAAAGAAGTATATATTAAATGTTTTTTAGTATTTTTTACTATCCATTTTACTATGTGTGCCATAAATCTATTTATATGATATAAAATAATCGCTGTACCAACCTGTCCAACCTTTTTCTTGTAGATGGTGCATTTGACCTAACGTACATATACTACCGATTGGTGGTCTTAAATAGATGTAATCTTTTATTGAAGGACAAACTCTATCATAAGTTTCATATTTAATATTTTTATAATACCATTCATCACTTCCCCTTGTATATGTTTTTATATAATATTCATCATTTTTTTTAAATTTATCCCATATATAAGATACATCTCCTGTCCAAGAAACAATAGATGAGTTTAAAGGTGTATGAGCAGGCTCTCTCCACCAAGTGTCATCTAATAATGTAAAGTTTTTTCTAATTAAATTTGGCAACTTATCGTGTATTACGACATCTAAATCAAAATATAAGTTTTCATCATCTCTAAATCTATCATACATTTGAAACTTATTAAACCAATTACCATATAAATCATCTTCTATAATTTCAAAACTATCATACTTTAGACCTGAATATTCATCTATCATATGTTTTAAGTTATCAACATGCCATTGAGTAAACTTATCACCAAATCTACAACAAATTATTCTCACTTAATTTCCTTAACATCAATGTCTCTTATTCTCATAGTATTAATTTTAATATCCGCTTTTTCTGGTATAACATGCCAATCACCATTAGGGTCTTGTATTTTTTCTCCGGCATGTTTTGTAATATCTACTATTTTAATTTTTCTAAATTTTTTTCCTGTTCTAGGATTTTTATCTAAATCCTCTGTAGTAAGATTACTTCCATTTCCTGCACCAATAGCTAATTCAGTTTGATCTGATTCCCACCTTTCGACATTTTCTTTAGGAAATCCAATGCCTATACCGTATGTAATTTTCTTTTTACCTGCTATTACATCATCAAGTATTCCTAATTTCTTTTCCCAAAAATCGTCACCGTTTAAATCATTATGACTTTTATTACAACCAGTAGAAAGACCAATAGAAGCTGCAGCTCGTAATACTAATCCCATTGCAATACCAATGCTTACATATGCATTTTCCCAACGAGCAGCTACATCATTACCTTTTAATGTTCCGTCAGCATTACAATTTAATTGCGTGTTCGGTTCTTTTGCTACAAATAAAATATACATGTTAGCATTCATTTGTGAGTTTTGCCAAGTAGATGGTGGAGTACGATTGTGAGTACAACCCCATGTATATTTTGATAATTCATTTAATACTTTTCTATCTTTAGTCCAATAAACTTCGTAATATGCTTCATGTTGTTTTGATGGACTATTTTTAGCAACCCATAAAAGATAATCAACAACTTCATCCATTAATGGTTTTGAGTGGTCCCACACTCTTTGACACTTTTGTATTTTTTGCATAATTTTTATTTCGTTATCCCACTCATAAAACATATGCTTAATACTATCTTCTCTACCAGCTCTTAATTCAACTAATGGACCCCATAGTTTTGACCATTCATCTACAGTCTTTTTCTTAGGTTTTATATCGTTAGTTAATATTTTTATTTTATTTTTATCGTCCATTATACCCAATATTTTTCTATAAATTTATTTTTATATTCATGTATGGTTTTTCCAACACCTGTAAAATGCACTACTTTTATTTTTTTATTGACATCATCAAATATCATATAATCTGTATTAAATTTTTTCGCATAAATTTTATTTAATTCAATGTTATACTTAAAGTCGTGTGTATGTCTACCTAACCATTCCTTAGGTGTTAAAAATAGCTTTATATTATTTTCTTCTACTTTCCAATTAACGTAGTTTTGCTCTCCATAATATTTATAATGCACATCTCCGATATTATAATAATGCGTTTGCCAATACGAGGGATTTAATGAAAAATCGTCCCATATTTTTTTTAAACTACCTGATTTAAATTTATAAAAACCACCATTTAACGGTAAAATATTTTTGTCTTTTAGTTCCTTTTCTTTTGCATTTCTTGTATCATCATTCCACCAAACACCATATGATATAAGTTCATTATCGTTTACAGGAAAACCTATGAGATCATCAACATTACCTGTAATTACTTGATCAATATCCATAATTATAATATCATCACCATGTTGCTGATTTGCAAATTGTGGACTAAAAAACTTTAGTTTATGCCAGTGTTTTTTTATATCACTATTATGATTATAAGGTAATATAACATCTGCTTCAATTTCATTTGTATCACTTATACATACAAACTCAAAAGGTATTGTACTATTTCGTTTTAAACTTCTATATAACTTTGTCACATAATCTGGTTTATAAAAACCTTCAAAATATACAGTACATATTTTAAGCATAGTTTCTCCAGATTAAATCAAAATCTTTACAAATACAATGTACCAATTTTGTGCCTTTTGGTATAAACTTTTGTGTGTCAAAAAAATAATGCCATTTATCATCTAGCCATTGTACCTGTACTTTATTAATTTCTTTTTTAAATGAAAAGATTGTCTCGTTATCATATCTAAACATGTCAATGATATTTTGAGGGTATAAACCACTAGTATCATTTCTTAACTTTGTCATTAAATCAATTGTGTCTTTAAATTTACCAAAAAAATCTAACTGTTGTATATCTTCTTTTCTTGCGCCAATAATACCTGTATTGATAACATCATTTTTAGAACTTAAACCGTATTCTAAAAGCATAGCCTGACAATTATAATATTTCGCTGATGGACTTCTAATACTATGATTTACGGTGATTGTTTTAAATACTTGACTATTATTATCATACACACAAATACCTTTAGAAAGGTTCCACGCACTAAAAAAAGATTCATTTGTTATAGGAACAACATCAAAATCTAAATATAATATCTCATCATATTCTTTAGATAAAACATAAAGTAAATGTATTTTATAAAAATTAATTATTTCGTAACCTGTGAGTTCAGGAAAGTCTTTTAGTAAATTTTTTTCAAATGTTTCATATTGTTCATCATGTTCAAACATTTTAAAGTCTGCCTTACAATACTCAGCATATGTTTTTTTAGTTTCTATTAATTTATCATAATGTATTCTAAATGCATTAACTGTTTTAAAAGCCTTTACAGTTGTATCGTGTTTATTTTTAGAGTTGCCGTAATGTTCTTTTACAGGCACATCTACATATAAACTGTATATTACTCGTTTCATATTTTACCTACGAGTGTAAATCTAATACCTCTTTCATCTGATATTTCGTCTTCTATTAACACCTCTGCTCTATCTGGCAGTTGTTGTTTAAACTCTTTTATATTATCTACACAATTTACACTATCATGTATATCGTATATGTTATGCGATTGAAAAGCAAAGTAAGCTGGCGACACTCTATCCCACCATGGGTTTCTATATGTCGGTGCTGGTCCCCACTCTTTCATAGGTTTCATATTTTCACAAGAACAATTAATAAACAAGTCAGCGTTTTTATATTGATCTCTAAATTCAAATACGTCACCTGTAATGAAATCAATATCTAATTCTTTAAATAAATTATATTTTGCTCTACTGATAACTTTAGGGTCTTTATCAATACATGTAATTTTTTTAACTTCATTATAAAATGCAGGTATCAATATACTGCCATACCAACAACCGAATATAACTATTTCAGAATTTTTATTTAAAATATTGAGACTTCTAATATGATCAATTAAATTTAGTTTTGATAAAAACTGATTAGGACTATAAGAATCTAATAAGTCTTTATCTTCTCTAACTTCTCTCATTGAAGAAGATACTAAATTTGTTATTATGTTTTGTAATATTTTTTCGTTTATAGCCATCTTACAATATCTTTGATATCGGGTTTATAATCTAATTTATCTTTTCCCCACTCTTTTAATAAATCTCTTCTATATTGTTCAGCATAACCAATTGATATCATTAATATTGGTCTCTGTTTCACCATAGTTAATCCTACATCATGCCAAGATTTCACATCTCTTTTAAAACATGAATTATAAGACATATCTAAATTTGATTCTAATAAATAATTTGTAAGATTAGCTGCAAATATTCCGACTTCAACAGCAACAGAATCTACTATTTTAGGTATATATTCTTCGTAAGCTTGATCATAAAAATGACCATCTTTTATTTTTAACTCATAAAAAGGATTAGGTTTTGCTATTCTACTATGTATAGTAAGTAAATATGGATTATGTTTTACATGTTCATAAAAAGGATTTTGTTCACCTTCTTGTGTTTTAGTAGCAAGTTTTTTTTCTATAGCTCTTTCTTCGGCACGCTTATGACTTTTTACACAAAGACTATGAATTGCTTCCTTGTGTACATGCATATCAGGACCCCACACAAGGACCTCATAAGCCATAGCATTATTTTTACCGGGTGTTGTTTTCCAGGCTTTCCATAAAGCGTTTTCTATTAATTGTTTTTCTGGTATTTTATCACTATACTTTCTAACATGTTTTCTTTTTGTTTCTAATAAATCAAAATGTTTTAGATCCATTTTATTACCTCGTCTTTTTCAGGTTTAATATCTAAAGAAGTTTTTTTTACTTCTTTTAACCATTCATATCTATAATAAGAACCGTACCCTATTGACATAATTGCATGAATATGAGCTACTTCTTTTTGTTTATCATACCACAAATAAGGTGTATCTTTCCACAAATGTTTATTTTTAGGAAAACAACCACAATAAGAAACATCTATTTTATTTTCTATACATAGAGTAGTTAAATTGCTAACAAATAATCCAACTTCAAAACTTACACTTTCTGATATATTTTTTACTTCATCTAACTCACATTGTTCTAAATAATGACCTTTACTTATTGCCTTTTTATAAAATTTATTGGGTTGTTCACATACTCTTTGACTAAAAATTAATAAATGTGAATTATATAACACATGAGCATAATTAGGATTTATTTTAAATTTATACTCTGTTTGCATTTTTGGATTAGATTTAGTATCTTTTTTTAAACCAGTATTTTCCCAAACTTTATGATTACCAACAACTTTATCATAAATAATATTTTTTTCTTCTTGTTTATTAGGTCCTAAAATTGATACATTATATGGCATACAATTTTGTTTTGAAGGCGTTATTTTCCAAGCTTTATATAATAAATCTGTAATTAATTTATTTGGCACTGTTTCGGATTTATATTTTAAAATATGATGTCTTTTTTCTAGTGTATCAAATATACTCATTTTCTAATTATCCAATCATTAATTACCAATAAGTCTAATGCTGTTTTTTTAAATGTTCTTAATGCTTGTTGTGGTGTTTCTACAATAGGTTCTTGACAATTAAAACTTGTATTGAGTAACATAGGCACACCTGTAATAACATAAAACTCTCTAATTAATTCATACAATTTATTATTTTGCTCTTTGTTAACTGTTTGTATTCTAGCTGTATTATCTATATGTGTCACACCAGGTACTTTGTTTGTTTTAACTTGACATATTCTCGACATGTAAGGACTAGGACATGTTGTACTAAAGTATTCTTTATAGTGTTCTTCTAATACAACTGGTGCAAATGGTCTAAAATCTTCTCTCATTTTAATTGTATCATTAATAATTTCTTTTATATTTGGATTACGAGGATCAGCTAATATACTTCTATTACCTAATGCACGATTACCACTTTCTGATTTGCCTTGAAACCAACCTACAATCTTACCATCTGCTATTGATTGTGCTATCTCTTTATAAGATGTTAATTTTTCATCACCTTTATATTCATATTCTTTACCAGCAAATGTATTAGTTTTATGTATGTTGTTATTAATAATACAGTCAGCGTGTTGATAAACCCCTAATGCTTGGCCTTCATCACCAACAGCAGGTGGTATAAAAACATTTTTGTAGTGTTTTGTAAACTCCTCATTCATATATCCGTTATATGCCACACCACCAGCAATACAGAGGTTATCACAAGACTTTAGAGGATATACATATTGTTTTATCTTATCTATGGTAATTTTTTGTAAAGTAAATGCTAAATCTTCTATACTATCTAAATTAATATGTTTGAAATGATTTTGTTTCTTTTCAGTTATTTTACCTGACAATATAGTTTCAAATACGTCATAGTAATATTGACTATATGTACCATAGCCTACTTTACCCATAAGTTTACTAGCACCTAATGTACCAAAACCTGTTAAATTAGACATATGATTCCATAACCAACCTATCGGTAGTTTATCTGATAAGTCTATCATGTTTTCATCTTTATCAAAAAATACACATCTATATTTTGAACCAATACCATCTATGGCTAGTATATCAGACTTATCGAAACCTGAATTTAAAAAGGCATATGTAGCGTGTGATTGATGATGGTCTATGTAATAGATATTATCTTCAAAGTAAAAGTCCCACAATTTTTTAGGTTCAAAATCAAATACGCCTTTTGGTAACAATTCTCTACACATTCTAATACCACCATATGTGTAAGTAAACGCCAGCACATCATCTGTTTTTTTAAAATATTCTTTGACAAACTCATCATTTAAACGATAGTCAGCAGGATTTAATATATCTGATTGATGAGCATAAGCTTCAGCATGATAAGGTAGATTATGTTTAAATCTAGTATATCTTTCCCTCTGATTGTGCCACACACCATCATATGTGTTGTGATCATGTAAGTTTAATGCTACTGCATATATTTTTTTCAATGTTCCACCTTTACTTCTATATTTTGATCAATATAAACTTCTTTTTTTTGTTGTTTCTCTTCACCACATATTTCATAACAAACATCTAAACCTATATTTTTACTTAAATTGTCCGCAAATTCAGACCATTCATTTGAAAATAATATATCTTCTATACTATCTACCTCATCTATTTTACTTACCTTTAATAACTTTTTCATCATAGGCATTTCTAATGTTGATGGTTGATCTACATTACAACAAGGTATTAAATGACCTCTATTTGTTAGAGATGTTTGTATCTCGTTATAAAAACATTTAGGCCTCAGCTTTTTCATATAATTCTTTTCTTATAAAAATATTTTCTTTTTTCTTTGGCATTAATGGATCATTTAAACTTTGCCACCTTGATGTATTTAATAATACCATAATTAAATTGTTTTCTTTTGCAATCTTAATTGCTTTTTCTACATTATTTTCATTATAACCAAATATTATATATTGCCAATGAGGTTTTTGTTTTAAATATTTTCTTGCTTCTAACATAATATTAAATAACTTAACACCATCTTGATTAACTCTATAATTATGACTTTGTTCAGGCAGACCATCAATACCAAAAACCCAACGAGCTTCTGAATATGCCTTAAATGCCTTGATATACCAATCTCTAGATTTTGTTGAAGAAGCATTATGTACTTCAACACCAATATTATTTTGTTTACAAAATTCTAATATTTCAATAAATTTAGGATGATGAACAGCATCGGATAACTGACCACAAAAATTAAAATAACTATAAAATTTTGCACATTTTTTTATTTCATCCATTGTTATATCTCTACCTGGTACTCTAATATTCTTTTCCCTAAATGCAAATTGTCTCTGACACCTAGGACATTCTAAAGCACATCTATGTGATAGATCAATACTCAACTCTCTTCTTGATAAAAAATTTATTTTATTCATTCAACAATCTCGCATACTTACTCATTGGAAAATGACCTTTAGGTTGCACCCATTCAGTACAGGTTTTGCAATAGTTTTCATATTTGAACAATCTAAAGTTCATCATCTTATCAACGTTCTCCTGCGTTAGGTCGAAGGTTTTTGATAATATTGGATTATTGGCAAATTTCTTACTACAATGTACAATATGTCTTTTTTCAAAGTCTATTACTGGAACCATAGGAAAGGCTGCACACATTTTACGATCAATTTCTGCAGCTTGTAATACATCTGTAAACTCTTTTGATCTACCGTTAAAGGCTTTCCACATGGTATTTTTATGATCTAATTTTTTTACAATTTCAGGATACTTGTGTCTATATTTAAAATAGTTTGGTGTTCTTACAACTACATTGTAATTATTGAAGTCATTTTCTGGTACAAAATCGCCATAGTTACCTAGTTTAGTTACTTCATGTTCATACCAATCTAATATATTATGTTCAACATATAATATATCCTTATCTTCTAATATATGTGGATATCTTTTACGAACAAATGAATTAGATAAAACTGAACAAACATGATTTGAATTCTTTTTTATCTCCGTTATCACCTCATCTAAATTTTTAATTAAGCCTGGTTCGCCACCTAAAAGATTGACTCTTACTTTATAGTCTTTTAAAAATCCTAAAGTCTTTCTTAAAAAGTCCATATCTACGGTTAAGTTACGCATTTCTAATGTGTAACTAGTACAATAATGGCAGTTCTTATTACATGACATAGATAAAAAGAAATCTATGGCTAAATAATTTGCTTGTATTTCATCTAAGGTTTTCATAAAATTTATTAAATGCAATTTTTAATTTTCTAGTGTTTTTAAATGTTACTTCTTCAATATAACCAGGTGTTTGATAACACTTCTCAATAATGTAATCGTAAATATCTTCAGTGGTTTCATTTAGTAAACTTTTATCAATACAATCATTACCTAATAGTTTTTTCATATTATCTAAAAATTTATTTTCTTCTTGAGCTAATACAATTAGTATTATATTAACAATTTTATTTATATCAACATCTGTCATAAAAGGATCTATAGGTAAAGTGAGTACAGTATCACATACTGTTTGAGAAATAAGCGTACTGTCTTTTCTATGACCTATATTTTTGTACATAGAATTTTCAGATAAAGGTTTATTATAATGTACTTTTGCGTTTAATTTTTCTTTTAGTTTATCTCTGATTTCTTTATTTTGTAATCTAATAACATATTTGTGATAATTATGATTAAGACCATTAGTTGAAGGTTGTATTGTTACATGCTTTTCTAATTGTTTATCATATTTTTTTGCAACAGCTTGTCTTTTTTCCTGGTAATCATCTATTTTTTTTAATCTATGATCTATAAATTTAGCATTCATTAATAACATTTTAGAATTATAACCTAACATCTCGTTGTTGCCATGTTTTCTTAATTTTTTAATTGTTTCTGCGTGTTCTTTATTATCTGTTAATACAGCACCTCCACCTGATATACCAGCAACAACTTTATTTGCATTAAAACTTAATGTACTAATATCACCAATAGTACCCGCCTTAACACCATTTAAACTAGCTCCTAGTGCCTGACAAGCGTCTTCTATAAAAGCAATGTTCTTTTCTTCACAGAATTGTTTTATTTTATCTGTATCAGACATATTACCAAATAAATGTGGGTAAACGATTGCTTTTGTTTTTTCTGAATACATATTTTTAATACTATCAAATGACATATGATAAGATGAGATATCTATGTCACAAAATACAGGCGTAGCTCCTGTCATTGATATGCAAGAAGCTGTAGATATCCATGAAAAATTACTTACTAAAACTTCGTCACCTTGTTTAATGCCTAAACTAATTAATGAAAAATGTAAAGCGTCTGTGCCATTACTTACTGCAACAGCGTATTTTCTGCCAGTTAATTTAGTAATACTTTTTTCTAAAAACTCTACGTTTTGTTCTTGATCTTTTTGCATAACATTATCAAAAAGTTTTAAGTATTCTTCTTTATTATTTTTGTAATCTATTTTCCAACTGTCCATATAAAAACTCTGCTATTTTTTCTTGCCCTTTTTCATTGGGGTGTATATCTAATTTAGATACTAATAATTCATAAATGTAATTAGGATATTCCATATCTGCATATCTTAATGTTTTATCTTCTACATGAAATCCACCTATTCTAGAAGATAAAGGCCAACCTATAAATTTTTCTTGATCTATATAAGGTTCAAATTCTAATATTATTCTATTACATTGTATTCTATCTTCTTTTACACTTTTTCGTGGTACATATTTGTATCTAGATTCATAATTAGGGTTATGTCTATTTTCATAACGCTCTCTATCTGTTTTCATTAAACCAGAAATAAAACCATCGAATAAATTAATCATTTGAAATTGTACTAAAGGAATATTAAATCTTTCACACACAAGTTGTAAACTAACCATATATCTTAAATCTTTTCTCAAATAACTAAAAACATCTCCCTCAGGATCAATTCTTTTTTGATGCCAACGTCCATTATATCCGTGTTGATAATCTTTTCTTTGACATTGTGACCAGCCAGGAATAACCAATCCTATTTGAGATTTGTCTTTAGTTTTTAATATTTGTTCTAATATAGTTGAATAGATATATTCATTACCAGCACCGTTTTGACCTAAATTAATATAATCCATGTCTAATTTTTTAGATAATAATTCTGGCCATTTTGGCCAATCACATATCATTTCTGGATAAACGGATGACTCAAAATTTTCATCCGTAAAACTACAACCACTTGCTATTAATATTTTTTTCATTTTATTTACAAATCCTTAATATTTATATTCATACCCATAAAACTTAAATTCGTTCTCGTAATGTTTTTCAAAATACTCTTTCAAGTTTTTTAAATCTTCTGGTTTAAAATATATTTCATATTTAATAGTTAAAGGTATAGTAGGTGATACAAATGTTTTCACATCAAATCTCTCTTGCAAAAATTTAGTGTCTATATCTTCTTTGTATATAAACTGTGGTTTTAAATGTTTTATTTTATATTCAAATTTTGTATTTAAATATCTTATCTGTTTAAAATAATCATCACATAAATTTTTATCAAATGTAAATTTTATGTCATGTGATTGTATGGTAGATTTTAAAAGGTCGTCATTTTGTAAAAATTTGGTTGCGTTTGTTCTAGGTCTTAATTCAGGCATTGTGCTTCTTTTAAAATCATATATACTTTTAAGTTTTTTTGTTATAGTATTATGAAACAAATAACTTAATATAGATTTCCATAAATTTCTTCTTTTTAAAATTATGATATCATGGTCTTTATAAAAATCTATAAAC
>MDSV01044467.1_pt1 | contig 13328 bp, 21 predicted proteins | sample 810851 | NCBI WGS metagenome assembly MDSV01 (sample SAMN05326640, study PRJNA326480) | marine metagenome | isolation source: seawater | place: Atlantic Ocean: North East | collected 2012 | reverse complement strand
TTTCTAATGGCAGTAGTTGTAAATCATAATTACAAAGTATGGCATAAAGCAGAACAAAGATGTATCAAAAGATAATCACAATAGTACTGTTTATGGGATTACTTGTATGGAATCCTGGACTTATGCAGAGAATCGAACTAATAGGTTACGACTTACTCATAATGAATACAGAACCTGTACAAAATGAAAACATACTTATAGTTGACCTAGATGAAGAATTTTTAAAAACTTATGGCGGATGGCCGTTACCTCGTTCAGTATATGGTGATTTAATCACTACTACACAAGCTGTACCAGGTTTTACAGTGCTGATGCCAAATCCCGACCTTCGTGGAAAAGAGTATGATGAATACTTTGCAATGCGAATGGGATATAAACCAACAGTCCTTGCTAGCGCAGCATCGACACAAGTAACTGGAAGTAACCCTCATGTAGGCACTGCCCAGTTAGGAGAGGACCCATTACCATGGCTATACGAATACCCAGGAATTTTACCTACAGAGTCTACGCTGGAGTCAAAGGCAAAGGGGCTAGGAGTAGTAACCGCTACGCCGGAAATAGACGGGGTTACTCGTCGTACTCCCCTAGTCGTAAACGTAGGGTCAAAACTCTACCCAGCTTTCGCCTTGGAACTCTTAAGAGTCGCCGTAAGCGATCCTTCGTACCAGCTAAAAACAACACCAGAAGGTATTGAGTGGATTAGAATACCTAACTACCCTTTGATGAATACTGATGCGAATGGTCGTATCTTTTTAAACTGGAATACAAACTTTTATACGCAATCCGGACAGGAGTTTATTAATAATCCTATTAATGCTCCGTTCGTAATTTTCGGCACGACTGCAGAGGGTATAACTAATCCTGTGCCGACCCCTGCGGGGGCTAAGTACCCACACGAAATCCAAGCGAACATACTTCACAATCTAATTACAGGAACTGCTCCTAGCCAACCTACTTGGTCTACAGGAGTAGAAATCATCGCAACACTACTAGCACTGATAATACTTGCCTTTGCATCAAGGTCAATCTGGCTTTCTGTTCCAGCGATGTTACTTATAACTGGGGGAAGTTTATATGGAACCTGGTATTTGTATCAATCTTCTTACTTGTTTGACGTGACTGGAATCGTAATACTCTCGATTCTGTTTTGGAGTATTCATACATTCCTGAGTTTCCTTTCCGAGTATCGTCAGAAACTTCGAATCAAACAACAATTTGGGACATACGTTAGTCCCGACTTAGTAAAAAAATTACAGGACGACCCAACATTACTGAGATTGGGTGGGTCGACAGAACAACTAACTTTTCTTTTTTCTGACATCAGAGGATTTACACCGATTTCAGAAAAATATCAAAAAAATCCACAAGGACTTACGACTCTAATTAATCGTTTCCTTGACAATCAGACTGAGATAATTCTCAAGCATGGGGGTACAATAGACAAGTACATGGGAGATTGCATCATGGCATTTTGGGGTGCTCCTTTACCAGACGAAAATCATATACAAAATGCAACAAAAGCGGCTATCGAAATGAGAATAGCCTTGGAGGAATTAAATGAAAGACTCGCAGAAGAAGGCCTGGATCAAATTAACACAGGAGCGGGAATCAACACAGGGAACTGTGTCGTTGGAAATTTTGGCAGTAGCACTCGCTTTGATTACAGTGTCCTTGGTGATAGTGTCAATCTGGCTGCTAGGTTAGAATCAAGTTGTAAGGATTACGACGCAGACTTAATTATATCTGAGTACAGTTTAGTAGATGGTTATGAGTATGAGTTTCTTGACGAGGTAACTGTCAAAGGTAAGTCAGAACCTGTTAAAATCTATACCATACGAAAATAGTACTTGACAGCAGGTTGTTAATTTGATATAATTATCATGTATTTAATACAAAAGTATCAGGGAGAACACAGATGGAGGTTGAACAAGTAGCAAACGATTTAGCTAAACATGAAGCCGTATGTGCGGAGCGATGGAAAACTGCATTTAACCGCTTTGACGACATGGATAAAAGTCTAAAACGTGTTGAAACAATATTAATATCAGCCGCCGGTGGTGTAATCGTTGGTGGAGCAACAGTGCTTTTCACAATATGGAGTATGCACAGTTAGGAGAAACAAATGGAAATGGAATATAGCAAAAAAGATATAGCGAAGTCCCCTAAGGCAAAATCAGCAGAAGTTGAGTTACCAGAGGGATATGAACTTTATGAAAAAAGAAATATGTGGCACATCAAATGGGATGGCGGACACTTAATCTTTGTATCAAAAGAAGAGGCTCATAAATGGCTAACGAAATAAGAGAAGCTTTGAAAGAAGCAGTTGCTAACGCAGAAGAACAAGGGCAGACGGAAGTATCCGCTAGAGTCAAAAAGTTACTAGCAAGAAAAACAAATATGCGTAGAAGAAAACACAATCCCAATCGCCCAAGAAAATGAATCAAAAGACTTTAAAAAAGTCACACAAGGACAGACTAGAGATTTGCCAAAAGTGTCCAAACTATAGTAAGTTTTGGAAGACTTGTAAAATCTGCATGTGTTTTATGCCCCTCAAAACTAAACTTAGATGGGCTGAGTGTCCTGACGAGCCCCCTCGTTGGACTTAGGAGTAGAAGTATGCCATATCATTACGGAAAAGGCAAGAAGAAGAAAAAACGAAAGAACGGTGGTAAGAAAAAGAAAAAGTCAATGGGAGGCGGGTTAACCGCAGCTCAGAAAAAACTACCAATGGCTTTGCAAAAAGCTATTCTTAAGCGAAAGAAAAAGAAAAAGTAACCAAAGTTTAACCCAGGAGGTGATACAATTTTAGGGGAGGATGACCTTATACTAAGCGCAAGAGCATGAATGATATTTCATGACACGGAAAAATATCGAGAGGTCTCCGCCCCGCCCTTATCAATTATGAAAAAGACTAGAACACAAATAGGAAAAGAATATTTTGTCAATGGAGTTACTCCATTTGATGCACAACCACGCCAGCAAAGATACTTTAATAAGTTTACTGCTAAAACTGTTGTATTAGCAGATGGTACTACTTTTACAAAAAGAGGTGGTAATGCTAAATTTATCAGAAAAGAAGTTTGGGAAAAGTTAGAAAACGAAAACAAAGCACACATAGATGCAATAGGGGTACAACCCTTTTGTGTATGGGCAGACGCACACACATTATCCGTTTCAGATGAAGTAATTACGGTCACTCGAGACGCGAATAATAAGGTAACATACTATCAATATGGGTATGACGCGTTCAACACTATATGTGTAAAAAACTTAGACGAAGCAAGAAAAATTGAAAATGACAATGGACTATTTGGTGGTTTATATGTAGTTGATTATAGTACTAAGAGAGTACATCAGCTAATAGTTAAAAACAACGATAAAGTCAGACTTGAGAGGGTCATGAATACTTATACTACGGGACTACCCTGGCTTACCAGGGGTGTTGCGGGTGGCCAAGCATTCAAAAGAAAAGAGATTTGGGGAGGTATGTTAGATACCACAAATTTCAGAGCCTCCGAGAATGGCTACTAAGAAGTGGACACTATCTCGTAAGAGGAAAATAAACTGCGCAAGTCCGAAAGGTTTTTCGCAAAAGCAGTACTGTAAGCGTCGTAAAAGAGGTGGCAAGTACAAAAGGAGATAAGTATGTTAGGATTCTTTGAATGGCTTCATGCTTGGATAACAGTCATTCCTACTATAGTGATGATATGTTCTCTAATAGCAGCTTTGACTCCAACCCCGATTGACGATGGTTGGATGAAAAAAGTCTACAAACTCATTGACTGGTTTGCCTTGAACATAGGAAAAGCGAAAGATAAGTAGCATTTTTCAGGGGTACTGCGGGCTGAAACGCTCGCAGTATATTTAGGAGAGAAAATGGCAGTTAGAAGACGGAAAAAGGCTAAGAAAAGGCCTGTACCTACAAATCCAACTCTTTATGCTAGGATAAAAGCTCAAGCAAAGAGAAAATTTAAGGTATATCCATCGGCTTATGCTAATGGTTGGCTAGTAAGAACTTACAAAGCCAAAGGCGGCAGGTATCGAATGGGTACTGGTCGTAAGAGAAGGAAGTAATGGCTAAACCAAAAGGTGGACTAACTAAATGGTTTAAAGAAGGCTGGGTAGACATTTCTCGTAAGAGAAAAGGAGGGGGCTTTGCTCCTTGCGGTCGTAAGTCAGCAAGAAATAGCAAGAGGGGTTATCCCAAATGCGTACCTGCTAGTAAGGCTAGAAGAATGACTAAAGCACAAATTAGGTCAGCTGTTACAAGAAAAAGAAAAGCAGGTAATCCAGGTGGTAAACCTAGAAATGTATCGACCTTTGTAAAAAGGAAGAAAAGAAAAACAACTAGAAGAAGGAGAAAGTAATGGACAATCGCCAACTAGCTAAGAAGTATGAACTTACTCACGAGCTAGCTGCGATTGAAAATAAGGTAGCTTATCTTGTTGTAAAACAAAGAGAAGCTCTTTCAAAATTAATAAAATTGAAAAACTACGCTACTATTAAAGAGTGTAATTTTCGAGATAAGCAATTAAAAAAGCTTATAGGAGAACGAAATGGCTAGAGGCGGATTTCTAAGCGGACCTACTGGAGTACACAATACACAGAAGATTCGTAAACATACACTCAAAAGAGGAGTGACAAGAGATATGAACGCAGCTGCTGGAGCATTAGTAAATACTAAAAATGCAAACAGCATAGAAGCGTTTAGATATGGTACTGCACCAAAACCAATTGGTCCAAGATATGGTAAAACATTAAAACCAAAAAAAGCTAGATTTAGCAAGAAAGGTGCTAGAAAAATATTAGGTCGTAGGAGATAAGAATGTACGGTAAGTATGTAAATGTAAAAGCTAACGCACTTTCAAAAGAAGAGTGTGCCCAAATATTGAACTCTCACTTAGAGTGGGAAAAAGATGTTTATAAAGCAGATACTATGACTCAGAATAGATTCATGGATAAAGAAACTTTAGAAGCTAATACTATTACTGATACATCTGATAACTCTAGGTCTGTAGAACAAGCACCTTATGATTGTTTTGCTAAATGGGATGGACTCCCTGTATATCGTAGCAAAGTTATGAAATACGAAGAAGGAGACTATTGCGATTTACATGCAGACAGTCAATGGATGTGTCAAAGTAACTACTGGAAACCAAATACTAATAAGGTTGCAAAAGACCTAATGGTAATTCCATTAAATGATGCTTACGAGGGCGGAGAAGTTATTGTTGGTAAAAATTCAACAGTTATTGACCAAAAGATTGGAGACTGTATTCAAATGTCACAATCAGGAAGTTTAGCAGGTCACAGAGTTAAACATGGAGTCAAAAAAATAACTAAGGGGACTAGATATGCTCTAGTCTTTTGGAACTTTCAATGAAAAAAGTAAAAGCACCAAAAGGTTTCCACTGGATGAAAACTAAATCAGGAGTTCGTCTAATGAAACATAAGGGCAAGTATAAAAAGCATAAAAAGTCTTCACTGTATCATCAGTTTAAGACTGTAAAAATGCACTCACCAGTATAATGGCACTTACAGCAGCAGAAAAAGCAAGATTAAAACGGGCAGGACTTACAGGTTTAAATAAACCGAAAAGAACACCCAGTCACAAAACTAAGAAAGCAGTAGTAGCAGTACGAGTTGGTGGCAAAATAAAAATAATTAGATTCGGAGCGCAAGGCATGGGTCATAATTATAGCGCAGCAGCGAGGAAGAGTTTTAAAGCTAGACACGGTAGAAATATTCGTAAAGGCAAATCTTCTGCCGCTTACTGGGCGAATAAGGTCTTTTGGGCAGGAAAAGGTGGAGCGAAAAAACGACCACCTAAGTCTCAAAAGCATGTTAAAGGTATTAAAAGAAGGAGAAGATAATGGCATTGCCAACAGTAGATGGAAGAAAAGTATGGTTAGACGAAAGTCAACTCCATGCATTAAGTTTTTTAAGCAGAATGGTAGAGATAGAAGATAAACGAACACTATCAGAAGCTGAAGCAAAATTTAAAGCCATCGCTGCCTCCTACTTATACTTGTATAACAAAGCTCAGGAAGCAGGACTTCTTGAGGACGAGGACGCAATTTTAGAATTTCTTAACGAGACAATACATTGATAGATATTAGTAGAAAAGATATCATCAGTACAGAACTGATGGAATTTGATGAAAGAAAGTTTATAAAACTACCTATCGATGGATATATGGATTTACTCGGCGTTACTCCTAATTCTTCACAAACAGCATTAATCAATGCAATCAACAACCCAAAATATAGATTTGTATGTGCTGCGATTTCTCGTAGACAAGGCAAAACTTATATTGCAAATATTATAGGTCAATTAATTACTTTAGTTCCAGGATCTAATGTATTATTAATGTCGCCTAACTACTCACTTTCACAAATTTCTTTTGACTTACAAAGACAACTAATCAAACACTTTGATTTAGAAGTTACTAGAGATAATGCAAAAGATAAAGTTATTGAATTATCAAACGGGTCTACTATTCGTATGGGTTCAATCAACCAGGTTGACTCAGTAGTTGGTAGAAGTTATGATTTAATTATATTTGATGAGGCCGCACTAGTAGACGGTAGAGATGCTTTCAATGTAGCACTAAGACCCACACTAGATAAAGACAACTCAAAAGCAATCTTTATATCTACTCCAAGGGGTAGAAATAATTACTTTGCTGAGTTTTGGCAGAGAGGATTCAGTGACGAGTTTTCTGAGTGGGCATCAGTAAGAGCAACTTATCATGAAAACCCTAGATTATCACAAACAGATATTGACGAAGCTAAAAAGACGATGTCAGAAGCTGAATTTAATCAGGAATACATGGCAGACTTCAATGTTTTCGAAGGACAGGTATGGGCGTTTAATCATGAAACACAAGTCAATGATTTATCAGAAATAGAAACAGGAAGAATGGATGTCTTTGCAGGAATGGACGTAGGGTACAAAGACCCAACAGCATTTTGTGTAATAGCATACGATTGGGATGCTCAAAAGTATTACTTACTAGACGAGTATTTAGACGCAGAGAGAACGACAGAACAACACGCAATAGAAATACGAAAACTTATTCACAAGTGGGATATTGACTACATTTATATTGACTCTGCGGCTCAACAAACACGATTTGACTTTGCACAAAATTACGACATTACTACTATCAATGCTAAGAAGTCTGTACTAGACGGGATAGGGCATGTTGGTGGAATAGTAGATAATGATAAGTTATTTGTTCATCAAACTTGTAAGGAGTCGTTGATGTGTTTAGACCAATATCAATGGGATCCAAATCCAAATTTATTAAAAGAAAAACCTAAACATAACTATGCATCTCACATGGCAGATGCCCTTCGTTATGCTTTATACTCGTTTGAGACAAGCGCCACCACATTCTAATAACTCCTTGAAAAAATAGTTCTTGACATACGCTCAAAATTTTGTTAAAATTCTATTATACAAGTAGGTTTATGACTTTAAAAAGAGATTTAGTTAAATATGTTCGTGACAAGGCCAAGTCGAAATATAAGAAAGACACGCATTGTTACATCTGTGGAAGTACGGAGAATCTGGACTTTCATCATTTTAATGGACTAACTGAATTATTAGAATCGTGGATAAAAAAGAAAGAACTCACAATAACAACAGAAGAGCAAATACTAGAACTTCGAGAGCAATTTATTAAAGAAAACGAAGAACAAGTTTATAACCAAGCTGTTACTTTATGTCATATGCACCACCTCAGATTGCATAACATTTACGGTAAACGACCAAAGTTGAGAACAGCAAAGAAACAACAAAACTGGGTGGAGATACAAAGGAACAAACATGGCATGGTACGATAGAATATTAGGAATACAGCGTGAGGAGAAAGAAAATCCTGCGCAATATGTTATATCTCGAGACCAAGGGATTACTATTGATAGCCGTGAAAATGTTACGAACTATCGACAAGCATACGAGCAACTAGAGGTTGTAAACAGAGCAGTCAATATGATTGTAGATGATTCAGCTGAAGTACCGTTTGATGTAGGCGAAAAAGTACAAGGTATCAGCCCGATTAAGAAAGATGTTAGAAGGACTAGAGTAGACTTACTTTTAAACAAAGAACCTAATCCATTTCAAGACGTAAGCACATTTAAAAGAAATCTTTTGATAGACTTAATGATTGATGGAAATATATTTGTTTATTTTGATGGTAGACATCTCTATCATCTTCCAGCAGAGCATGTAACTATTAGTAGTGATGAGAATACTTATATTGAAAAGTTTACTTATGACCACACTATAGACTACAAACCTTCAGAAATCATACATATCAAAGAAAACAGTTTTAATTCTATTTATAGAGGAGTACCAAGACTGAAACCAGCTTTTAGAACTATGCAGTTACTAGGAAGCATGAGACGGTTTCAGGATAACTTCTTTAAAAATGGTGCGGTACCAGGATTGGTACTTAAATCACCAAACACTCTTTCTGAAAAGATAAAAGAGAGAATGTTACAGGCTTGGGTTGCAAGATACAATCCACAGTCTGGTGGAAGAAGACCGCTATTTTTAGATGGCGGGTTAGAAGTGGAAAACCTAAGTGAAGTCAATTTTAAGAATTTAGATTTCCAAGAGGCTATCACGAATAATGAAAAAATTATTCTAGAGGCGTTAGGTGTACCACCAATTTTGATGGATAGCGGTAATAATGCAAACATTAGACCAAACCATAGATTATATTATTTAGAAACCATACTACCAATTACTAATAAAATTAAGTATGCTTTCGAGAGATACTTCGGTTTCACACTCGATGAGAATATAGCAGGTATTCCTGCTTTACAACCAGAGTTAAGAGACCAAGCAAGCTATTATGCTACACTTGTCAATTCTGGTATTATGACACCGAATGAAGCAAGAGGAGCGTTAAGACTTGAAGAAATCAGTGGATTTGATTCACCAAGAGTTCCTGCGAATATCGCAGGTTCAGCCGCAAATCCCGAAGAAGGCGGTCGCCCAAGCGAAACTCCGCCAAGCGAGGAGCAAGAATGACAAAAGACATGATGGTAAAGGCTTTATCCGATTTCATGGCAGAAAAAGGACATGAAACAATAGATTTAGCTACCTATAAAGGCTATGGCAATGATGTACCTGTTAAAGACTATATGCTTAGAAGAGCATTTGGGTCTTGGAGCAGAGTAATGTCAGTTGTCAAGAAACGATATCCTGTCCAAGTTGCAGTAGAAGAGGTAAAGGAAGTTAAAAAACCTGCACCTAAGAAATCTGTAAAAAAGGAAGTTAAAGATGTCAAAAAATAATAACGAAAAAATATATCAATGGACTAGCACTTTTAAATCTTTAGGTGAAACTGAAGATGGCGGAGTAAATATCAAAGGTTCTGCAAGTACAAACGGACTAGATAGAGCTGGCGATATTATCGAAACAGAAGCATGGATGAAAGGTGGATTGGATAACTTTAAAGGTAATCCGATTATTCTTTTTAATCATGACTATAATAGACCTATAGGTAGAGCTACTGGTTTAGAAGTAACCGATAAAGGCTTAGAAATATCTGCAAAGGTATCTAAAGCTGCCGGAGATATAACACAATTAGTTAAAGATGGAGTCCTTGGAGCGTTTTCCGTAGGTTTTAGATGCAAGGATTCAGAATATATGACGGAAACCGACGGATATAAAATAAAGGACGCGGAGCTTTTCGAAGTTTCAGTAGTATCAGTGCCATGCAACCAAGGGGCAACCTTTGGACTTGCAAAATCATTTGATAGTATGGAAGATTACAGAAGCTACCAAAAACAAATTTTACAGGCTAACTCAGTTGAATCAGCAGACGCTGTTAAGATTGAGCAGCCAAGCGAGGAGAAATCCTCATCAATGGAGACTGATATGTCAGAAGAAAATAAATCTCCTGAAACTTCAATCGACCTTGAAGCATTTGCTAAAAAAGTTGCAGAAGATACTGCAGCTAAAATTGCAATGAAGCAAGCCGAAGTGAAGGCAGCTGAAGAAAAAGCACAACAAGAAGCAATTCAAGTTGAGGCTCAAGAAAAAGCTGCTCAAGAAGCAAAACAGGAAGAAACAAAGACTATAGTTGAAGCTGGGTTAACAGGTGCTGAAAAGCTAATGAACGACCTAGAGACTAGAGTCAATGAAAAAAATGAAGACTTAAAGACCGTTGTAAATGAACTTGAAAAGCAATTAGCAGAAAAATCTGAAGAAATCATGAGCATTCGTGAATCTAAAAGACATTTCTCTGATAGACAAGGTTCAGGCAACTGGAAGAAAGACTTCGAAAACGATATTATTGACGCAAAATTTGCTGGTTTAGCTACTGGTAAAGGATGGGACAATGACCATGCGAAAAGTGTAATGGAAAAGGTAAATCAACAATCAGGTGTTGAAGTATCATCCGCAGATTTTGAGCAAATCGTTTCAACCAATATTGAAAGAGATATCCAGAACGAATTGGTATTAGCACCTCTATTTAGAGAAATCCCAATGAATTCTGCGAATATGATTATTCCAATACTACCAGATAGCGGATATGCTGAATTTACAAGCAACCAAACAGCTTCTGGAAGTGCACCAAAAGGTAACTTAGACCCTAGAGGTGACGCTTATGATCCAGCAAATGGAGCAGGTGTTGATTTAACAGAAAGAACAATCTCTACTAAGAAATTAATCTCACAATCTTACTTAGGTAACGAGACTGAAGAAGATGCAATCTTACCGATTCTTCCTTTAATTAGAGAATCAATGGTAAGGTCACATGCTAGAGCAATGGAAAATGCTATCCTAGCTGGTGACGATGCTGACGGTGCTTTTGGTACTGGTGGTGCTTCTTTCGAAGGCTTACTACACTTAGCAAGAAATGATTCAGACTTTACACAATCATCAACTGCTTTTGCAACTGATAAGATTGTAGCAACTGATTTATTATCAATGAGAAAAAACATGGGTAAATATGGTGTGAATCCTAGTGATGTAGTTTATATTGTATCACAAAGATCTTACTATGAACTACTCGAAGATGCTGAGTTCCAAGATGCTAACCTAGTTGGCGACATGGCAACAAAACTATCTGGTGAAATCGGACAAGTGTTCGGTTCAAGAGTTCTTCTTTGTGATGAATTCGCAACACCAGCAGTATCTAAGTTCGCAGCTGTCGCTGTAAACCCAAGAAACTATGTCTTACCAAGACTCAGAGGTGTAACCATTGAGTCAGACTACGAAGTAGCAAACCAAAGAAGAGTCCTAGTGGCTTCTCAAAGAATAGGCTTTATTGACCTAATCGACGGTGCAACATCGAAGTGGGGACACATGTACAAAGCTAGTTAATAGCTAATTACGGTTTTCGTGGGGTTTACCTAAAACCCCACACTTTTAACTATGGCAGATTTAATAACAGTAAATGAATACAAGGATGCGGAAGGTCTTCGAGGCGAGAAGGACGACGACCGTCTAGCTGTTATAGTACCACAGGTATCTGATTTAGTTAAGAAGTATTGCGGAATATCGTTTGTAGACTACTACAGTACAAACAAAGTTGAAACTTTTAGTATTACTGATAATCACACAAGCACCATTATTATGAGTGAAAGTCCGTTGATTGAAGTAAGTAAAGTTGAAGAAAGAACTACTTATTCAGAAAGTTATTCTGAGTTAACGACTGGCAAGTACCAGTATTTTGTTGATACCGATGCTGATGCAATAGTAAGAACAAATGAACAAGGCGCACAAATTGGTTGGGCAAAAGGAATGGGAGCAGTAAGAATCACATATAAAGCTGGTTTTGCTTCTACACCTAGAGACCTACAACTAGCACTTTTTGATTTAGTAAATTATTATATTAAAGATGAACATAAAGAGCGTAGAGTATTAGGCGGCGCTACTGTACAGAATCAAGGAACTTCAGGTATAAGAACTTCCTCAGATTTTCCAGACCACATCAAAAGGGTACTGGATTTGTATAGAGTAGTAATTTAATGTCTGTACAACTTAGACAAGACTTAATAGACGAAATTGAAAGAAGAATAGCAAATAGATTAGGAACTTATGATTTTGGAGAATTGTTTAAGCAAGGAACAACCATTATAACTAAAAAGATATTTGATAGCATAATAGCAGAACAGTTTAATCGAGGCAAAGGCAAAGAGTTAGCTGGAGAAGTTGAAATTATAGCTGACCCAAATCATTTAGTAGATTGGAAAGCATTTACTATAGCAATTAGAGCATCGGTAAGTAAGAAGAATAAAAGAGCAAACATATGGCAAACAGTTGGAATACCTGCAGTAGACGATAATTCAATTACCTTTAAATATAGAAGAAAATTTGACTCTAGAACTAAATCTGGATTGAAAAAAGGCAACATAGAAGAGGCATTTAATGAAATGCTAAAAGGAGCAGTAAGAGACTTTTTAACTAAAATGAAACCTGACCAAATAATTTATTCTCATGGTAAAAAACTACCAAGAGATTTTAGAGTAATTGATGACCCTAACCTACCTGGTGGAAGTGCACCAACAATGGGAAAATTTCCTGGAGGACAAGGCACTAGATCTCATCATGCTATTGCTACTGAGACTATTAAATTATTAGGTTCAAAGGCACAATCAATAGCTAAGAGACCAGGATTGATGAAAAGACTAATGAGAGTCGTTGATGCAAAGTTTCAAGATATGTTTGAAAGTAACTCTCAAGTTAGAAAACAAAGAAGTGAAGGACAAATTTTAGACTCTTTAGAATACAGCGGACAATTAATTTTAGAAACTAAGGATAACCCAGGCGGGCCTGATGCTGACATACTAAAAGAGATGAAAAGGTTTTTAGACCTTAATCAAAAAGAATTTGTGGAAGAAGCTTTTAAGCTGACAAAAATGAATACGCAAACTCTTGCAAACTTATGGTCAGGTAGTAGTAATACTGTAGACGCACTGATAGCAATAGGTAAAGGTAATTTAGTTACTAAACTTGGAAAACTAAATAGGAAAAAAGTAAAAGTTACTAAAGCAGGTGGTTTAGACATGAGGTTTGAAGTCAATAAACAACTTGTTGCAGAAATGAAAGCTGCTATAAAAGATAAATCTTCAGGAAAAACTAAAACTAAAAGAAAGAAAAAGACCTCAAGCAAAAACGTAACCTTATCTGCAGGTGCTATGGGGGCAAGATATAGAAAACAGAGCAAAAGCAGAGTAGGGGATGCAGTAGGAGAAAACCCACTAGCACTAGCAACACTTATAAATAGAGCATTACCAGAAGTAGTTGCAAGTAAAATGACAAGTCCCGCTCTTAACTATAGAACAGGAAGATTTGCTCAA
>MDSV01095337.1_pt1 | contig 13329 bp, 13 predicted proteins | sample 810851 | NCBI WGS metagenome assembly MDSV01 (sample SAMN05326640, study PRJNA326480) | marine metagenome | isolation source: seawater | place: Atlantic Ocean: North East | collected 2012 | reverse complement strand
TATTTACTATATAATTATCTAAAAAATCTTCTATATACATTTCATATAAAATATTATTATAAACATCTACATTTTGCAATTCCTCAGGCAAATTACTTATTAAAATTGGTTTACTTTTACCAAATTTTATGAATTCATATAATTCTATAATCTCATTTATTTTTTCTATCGAAATATTTATATTTGGTTCATCTACATCTTTTGAAGAAACTAATAATTCATCAAATTTCTCTATATTTAAAACATTCACTATCAAAATTAATACTAATATTATACATAATACCCTTATATTCATATATATTAATATATAAAAAAAATTGATTTTTTATTAATTTGTTTAAGAACATACTATATTAACAATAAATATGGTTAGAAATTTACGAGGCGGCAATAAAGCTAAAAAAGCTAAAAAAAATTATGATGATAATACTAATAGTAGACCTTTACGATTAAAAGATAAATCTCCTGATAGTGATGAATTATATGCAAACGTGATATCAAGATTAGGTGGTGAACCTCCACGAGTTCAAGTAATTTGTGAAAATGGAATTGAAAAAAGATGTGTCATTAGAGGTAAATTTAAAAAAAAAATATGGATTAATGCTAATGATGTACTAATTATAATCTATGATAAAAGTAAAAATGATGGTACTGGTGAAGTAGTTCATAAGTATAATGCGACAGAGGTAAATAAATTACATTCTTTAGGTCATTTAAATGAACATATTTTCTCAAAACCTGAAGATCTAAAAAATGATGATAATGTCGAATTTGAGGTAGATACTAAGAAAGATTATTACACAATGATAAATGAAAATTTAAGTAAAACAAAATCAGTTTCTGATTTAGATAAAATTAGTAACACTAATGATATTTATAATTTAGATGATAGTGATAGTGACATAGATATTGATGAAATATAAATAAATTATTAATTTTTGAATTAATATTTATAAATATATCATTTGTATTATTAGTTAATGTAATATTAGTTTTCAACAAATATAATAAATTGTAACATTAGTAATGTAAAATTAGTTTTTTAAAATCTAATAAGTAATATTTTAGTCTAATGTAATATTAGTTAATGTAATATTAGTTTTTTAAAATATATAATTAAATAAAATTGAAAAAAAATTATCCTAACAATTACGTTAAAAATATAGAATAACTAAAAATAAAATAAAATAAAATAAAATAAAACAATAAAATATAAAAAATTTATTAAGAAAAATTCAAAATGGTTAAAAATACAAGAGGTGGTAATAAAGCTAGAAAAACTAAAAATAATTCTTGTAATATTAACAGTAGACCTTTAAGATTGAAAGATAGAACTATTGATAGTGATGAAATATATTGTCAGGTTATATCTTTATTAGGTGGTGCTACTCCACGTGTTCAAGTACTTTGTGAAAACGGATTTGAAAAAAGATGTGTCATTAGAGGAAAATTTAGAAAAAAAATATGGGTTAGAAAAGATGATATATTACTAATAATATATGATAAAAGTAAAAATGATGGTACTGGTGAAGTAGTTCATGTATTTAATCCAACAGAAGTAAATAAATTACATTCTTTGGGTGAATTGGATGAATATACTTTTTCAAAACCTGAGGATTTAAAAAATGACGATACTTTTGAAGTTGAAAATTACTTAACAGTTGATGATAATTTAAATAAGACAAATTATGTTTCTGATTTTATTAAAATTAGTAACAAAAATGATATTTATAATCTAGATGATAGCGATAATGATATTGATATTGATGAAATATAATAATTATTTTTTTTTATATTATTTTTATAATTAATAATAAAATAAATTATTGATTAAAATCGTATTTAAATCAATGTTTGTTATTTTATTTAATTTATTTTTATAAAATATAAATTGTTTTATAAAAAATAAATTTCTATCTAAAAATAAAAAATATTCAATTAAATCATCATTAATTAAAATATTTGGTAAAATATTATTTAATAAATTAAATTCCATAAATTTATATTCACTATTTAAAATATTCAATGAATACTTATCTTCTTCTATTTTTATATTATTAATAATTGGATATAAATAATCCTTAGTTTTCTTTAATATTAAAATATTTTTATTATTAATTTTTAATGAATAATTTGGAAATCTTTTATTTTTATTAACTTCTAAATTTAATTTAAAATTATTTGATAACATATTTATTTTGTTATAACTAAAATAGATTTGTTTAGTAATAGACAAATGAATGATATATGATAATGGTAGAATCTTTAATAAATTTTCTACATTATTTTTTAAAAATAAAATTTTATTTTTATAATTCATTAATTCTAAAATTAATATTAATTTTTTATAATCATTACATAGAAAAATATTCTCTATTAAAATATTAAATTCATCTATTTCAAAATTAATATTATTATTATTTATATTTAAAATTATATTATCCATTTTTTGTTAATATAAAATACTTATAACATAATTCTATATATTTCAATTTTTATATTTTAATTTTAATATAATAAAACTATATTTACTAATCTTTTAATATATATAAATTTAATAAAATAGAATCCTCTATATTAGAAAAAAATTTTTTCATATCCGGATTTCTTTCATTTGAGTTTTTAATCATATTTTTGTAAAATAAAACTGATTTATTTTCTAATTTTTTATTGATTTTTAAATTAATAAAATTAATCTTTGTACTATTTGATATTAAAATTAAACATGTATAATATCTTTGACCTGAATTTTCTACATTAGTTTTTCCATGTTCTGTATTAATATCATATGCATCATAAAATGTACCAGTATTACTATTTTTTGCATATTTGGTTAACATAAAATTAGTAAATGTTTCTTTCTTTTTCCCAGAAATTTTTTCTATTTTAGAAACTATAGACGGAAATAAATTTTTATTAATCCAAATTATATTTTTATTACCAAAATATGCAATTTGCTTTACTTTGTCAACCTCTTCTTTTGTAATCAAATCTTCATAATACTCAATATTTTCATTTAATTTTTCAGCATAAAGATTATGTTTACAATAAATCTTTTTTAGAAAATTAGGATTAAATTCACTATATAATTTATTAATTGGACACTCTCTAAACCATAAATTAAATGCATATTTTTCTCCTTTAATTACAGGTCTACCTGCATGCTCCGAATAATAATGTCTTATATTTGTATCCTCATAAACATTCTCGAATATTAATAATTTACCTTTTTCTGCTTTAACATCTATATTTAGTTTTGTAAATTTTGTTGATCCTCCTTCCTCTACATCATTTAAATAAACTAACGCAGTGAAAATTCTTTGTCCACCATTTTTTAAATTTCTTCTTGATTTCTCTACCTCATTAAAATCCCAGGCATCATAATGATTGAAATACTCTTGTGTCTTATCATAATAAATTATTTGAAATGACTCCGTACTCTCTAAAGAAATCTCTATTATATTTGATATTCTGTTTGCTACTGATAATGTTTTATCATCTTTGTTATGCTCTATCCAACAATTTGATCCTGATCTCCCTTTTGATATTATACCTTCCTTTTCTGATGAAACAAGTGCTCTTTTTAATTTTCCATTAGATAAATTAATAAAATGATCACATAATTCATCAGATAAAAATTTTTTTATAACTATTATACGTGGATCATTACTTAAAATTTCTAAATTTTTATTATTTTTATTTATAATCATATATATAAATAAAAATATTTTTATAAAAGTTGTCTAAAATCACCTACTAAATATTTCACATTATATCCATAAGATTTTAATTTTTTATAGGCCTCTTTTGCTCTTCTACCTGTTCTACAATAAACTATATATTTATTATTTTTACTTAATTTTTTTTTAACTGTATTAGAATTTATTGTTTTAAGTGGGAAAAATATAGCATTTGGATAACTTTCTAAAGTATATTCTTCATAAGTTCTAACATCAATTAATATATAATTTTGTAAAATTAATTCTTTTACTTCATCAACATTTAATTTATCTTTATCAGGATAAAATAATAATAAACTAAAAATTAAGCTAAAATATATTAAATAACTATTCATATATATATATATATACATTTAGTTATTTAAAACATAAAAAAAAATCCTAATGCACCTAGTATTACTAAAGCAATTAATATTATAATACCTAACATAACATAATCTATTCCAAAACCATATACCTTTTTCTCTGATAAAGAGTTATCCATATAATATCTAGATATATTTTTATTTTTATTTTTTAGAATTAAATTTTTATTTTTTTCAGAATAGTAATGAAAAAAATTTTTACTATTTTCATAAGATAATAGTACAATATCTTCATCATTTTTTAATTCATCAGAAGAATATTTATATGCATTACCATATACTTTTACTGCTTCTGTAACTATATTCTTATCATTTTGTAAGATTTTTGAAGCATATTTTAAAGAACATGGATACTTACAAACAGAAATATAAACAATATTTATATTATTTTTCATTTCTTCAGGAAAGTATTGTAATGCATTTTTATATTTAATCAAAATATGAAACATTAAATTGTTATTAGATGTAATATATTCCGGCAAACATTCTAAATATTTATGAGATTTGTCAATTCTTGTATCAATTTTTTTTTTAACTAAATCTAAAATATATTTATCTTTTTTTAATGTAATTGGTGCATACTGAAATGCATCAATATTTTGATTTATTGCTGTTTCTATTATATATTTATTTTCTAAAATTGTAGGATTTACATATTTTAAAATATATACATTTCTTTTTAAAGCTTCAATAATAACAATTTCATTTTTTTTTATTTCATCTGGAAAATTTTTAAAGTTATTAATATCTTTTTTTAATCGTCTTATACTTAATAATATAATTTCTTTATTTATAACTTCATCTCTTTTTGAAAAATAATTTAAGGAATTTAAATTTCTTTGAAGTGCTTTAATTAATATCTCATTATCATTCTTGATTATTTCAGGAAAATATTGTAACATTTTATAATTTTTTTCAAGAACACTAAATAAAATTTTTTTATCTGTTTTATATTTTTCTGGAATTCTATTATATAACATAGGATTCATATCTAGAACCCTATGAATTATTCTTAAATCTTCTTTGACATCTTCAGGTAATTCAACATAAATATACGGATTATAATTCAAACAAACATCTATTATTTCAGAATCATGTTTTAATTCATTTGATATACAAGTATATAAAGAAGTACTTACTATTAAATTGTTAAAACAAAATAAAACCTTTTCTTTATTACTTCTAATTTTACTACAACAAAATTCAAGTGCAGCTTGTTTACTTTTTATCGCTTTTTCACTTAAATAATAATAATCATCATTTTTTACTATTTCTATTGGTACATATTCTAATGCAAGACCATTACTTTCAATAGCTAAATTTATAATTTCTAAATTATGCTTTAAATTATCTGAAGCAAATCTATAGTATGTACCATTTTTTTTTATTGCATTTTTTATTAAATATTTATTATTTTTCATATTATCATTTAAATTATTCAATCTTTCTACTAGATTATAGCGATCTTTTAAATAATTTAAATTTTGGTGTAAAATTTTTAATTCTTCTAATGTATTATCAAAAATTTCTTTGAATGTACAATCTAATTCATAAATATATCGTATAAGTTCTACAGGTAGATCAAAAAATCTGTTAGTACGAAGTATATGATGATTCATATCAAAATGAAGTGTTTTTTATATATACGTTAAAGTAAATTTAATAATTTAATTATTTATAATTTCAATTTTTTTTTAATAAAACGTTAATTTTAAGAATTCTAACATTCTTTTTATATAAAAATTAATCAATAAAACAAAATAAAATTATTTTGTTTTGTTGGGTAAATTAATATATTTTATTTAATAAAATAAATTTTATCATAGTAATAAAATATATTAATTTATAATAAAATTTTTTCAGTTATAATTATCATTTAATATCAAAATAATTTTTTTTCAATTTTTTATAATTATAAATTATCTAAATATTTTTTATATGATTTTCTAAACTCTATTATTGTTTTATCATATTTTGTTGATATTGATCCTTGTCTATTTTCAGGATATACATCTTTTAAAATTTTTATATCTTCATCCAGCGTTTTGATCATTAATTTTTTTATCATATGATCACCAAGAGGATTTATCCAAAAATTTCTATATATTTTCCAGTATAAAATAGTTTTATTTTCTGAAACTGGTATACTTCTAGTAAATACTGTTTTAACTGTTTTACCTGCGTATACTCTTGTTAAAGTTGTTGTTGGTAAAATAAATTCATTTTCAACTTTAACTTGACGAACATTACCTACATATCCACTTATTGTATTTTCATTTGGTGAATAAAAAAATGTTGATCTACCATGATAATCATTAATATATTCAAATTTAATACTTTTAGGTAATGGTGTAGATCTTGAACCAAAACTATGAACATATGATATATGTAACATATCTAATAAATTTTCACAAACTGATAAGTAATTTGTATTAATTAATTTTATTCCTTCTACTCCACGAAAAGTTTTATTAAATTCTTCTGGTGGATAATAAACTTCTGGAATAGTGTAATTAACATTAGAAATATATAAGAAATTATTATCATTATAACTTTCTAATCTATTAAGTTTATATTTTGAATTGAAAAAATTTACGTTTTTATCTGCTGGATCTGGTATTTTACAAAATGTTCCATTATAAAATTGAAATCCATGATATGGACAAGATAAACAATTATCTTCTGTTAACCACCCTTTTGATAAACTAGCTCCTTGATGAGGACAGATATCACTGTGAATCACAAAATCACTTTCATTATTTTTATACACTACCAGAGGATCATCAAATAATGTTACTTTTCTAGGAAATTTTTCATTACCATTTAATTTTAATAAAGGATACCAAAATGGTAATATTAAATTAAATAACTTCATTATCTTATATAAACATTTTAAATATTTAAATAAAAATTAAAATTATTTAAAGATTTTTTTATATATTTAAAATAATGAAATTTTTTAGTTTTTTATTTTTGTTAAATTTTTTAACAGTAAATTGTTTTTCTGATTATGGATTAATATCTAATAATCCCAGACTTTTATCTTATTATACAAAAAAATATGACTCAAATAAAGATAAATTAATGAATGAAAAATTTTCAATTTTAAATGAAAATTTTCAATTACCTAATTTTAAATTTAAAGAACACAATCTAGATATTAAAACTGGTGGAAATAAAATTATTGAAAGAGATACTGATGATTATTTTAAAGATAAGAAATGTGTATTATTTGGTTTACCTGGAGCTTTTACCCCTACATGTAGTTCTAGACATTTACCTGGTTATGAAAAATTATATGATGAATTCAAAGAATTAGGAATTGATGAAATTTATTGTGTTTCAGTAAATGATGTTTATGTTATGAAAAAATGGAAAGAATATGAAAATATTAATAAAGTTAAATTGATAGCAGATGGAACTTGTTCTTTTACTAGATCAATAGGAATGAATGTGAATTGGATAAAAGAAAGAGGTTTTGGAGAAAGAAGTTGGAGATATTCTGCATATATAGAAAATGGTATTGTTATTAATTCTTTCATCGAAAGTCCTTTTAAGGACGAATCTGTTGAAGATCCATTTGAAGTTTCAGATGCAGAAACTATGTTAAGTTATTTAAAAGAAAAATTAAGAATCAAAGTTTAATTTAGTGTTAAAATTATTAAAGAATTTATTAATTAATTTAGTAATTTTATCTTTTAATTTTTTAGGTCCATTAAGTTCATAATTTTTATTAATAAATCCTTCTTTTGAAGTAACAATAATTTCTTGTAAATTCCAAGTAAATGGTAAATTACTTTTAAAGAAATATAATTTTTTAAAAAATATATTTCTTTGGTCTAATGGAACATCTATTTCAAAATCAATTTTAGATTGTTCTAATTTAGATGATTCGTACCAATGTAATAATTTATAAGTTTTAAGTTTTTTATTTATGTTAAATGTTTTAGTTATTTTATTATCAAATTGGATAGTAATTTTATTTTCATTTAAGGACAACATAATTTTCCAATTCCATTTTTTTAGAATCTTAAATTTTTTTGTATTAAGATTCTTACGTATAAATTTATCATCATATCTAATGTATATTTTTGTAATCCAAGGAAAATTTTTAAATTTCAAACATGCATTTTTTAAATATTTTGTAACACTGTAGGGAATAGTCCAATTTTGATATTCACTTTCATTATTAAGTTTGACTACATTATCATTTTTACTAATACAATATATATTATATCCACTTTTACTTTCTTCCCTATCATAATAAGGACAAATTATAAAATCTCCAAAATTATAATTAAATTCTGGAATATGATAAAATACATCATCCATAGTCTTAAAATTATCTGAATCTTCTTTATAAAGTTTTTCTGGTCCAAAATTTGGAGTAGTATAGGCTACTACTGGGGATTTAGAGCAATCTTCCATAATTTTATTATATAATTAATTATTTAATATTATATAAAAAAATCAATTTTTTATAATTCAATTATCTCAAATTCTAAATTTTTAAGTTTTCTATTAATCGAATTTATAACTTTATCTTTTTCTATTGTAGGACCTTTTAAACAAAATGTTACAAGTCTATATTCTCTATTATAACTACTTGATATTTCTATATCCCATGTTGGTGGTAACTTTGGAACTTTTTTATTATATGAACTTTTTTTTTTTAATTTAAAATTAACTTCTATTTCTGTTTGATCTAATTTACTACCATTATACCATTTTAAAATTTTATTAGCACTTGTTTTTTTAACATCATATATTTTTTTAATATTGTTAGGAAAAGTTATAAATAATTCGTTAATATTAATACAATATGAAAATTTCCAATCCCATTTTTCTAATATTTTGCAACTTTTTGTGTTAATATTTTCTTTAATAAATTTATCATCAAATCTCAAATCAATCCAATCCAAATCACTTGGAAAATCCTCAAGTAACTCAGAATATTTTCCAAAAGCGTCATCTAAATATTTTGTAATTTCATAAGGTATGGTTAAATTACCTGAATAACTGTAATCTGGATTCTTAATTAATTTTCCTTCTTTTCCTATGATATAAGTTTCTGTATCTCTATATTCAGAGAATGATACTAAATCACCATATTTATATTCATATTCCTTATTAATAAATTTAAATAAATCAGTTACATTTTTAAATTTAGAAAAATCATCAAATTTAATATTATCATTAATATAATAGATATATTGAGCTTTTATAGTACTGTCCTCCATTTTATAAAAAACTATTAATTTCTAAATATATGTAATTTCAATTTTTGTAAATTATTTAAGAATTATTAATTATATTAATATATGCTAAAGAATACTTTTATAGGAGTTATAAAAGATAATAAATTATTATTAATTATTGAAAATAATAATAAATTAAACTTACCTGGAGGTGGTATTGATAAAGGTGAAACACCTAGACAAGCTGTTTTTAGAGAATACCGAGAAGAAGTAGGACCTTTACCTAAAATTACAAATATTAAATCATATATTTACAAAGATATTGCTAAAATTTATATTGGTTATACTGATGATCATATAATTTATAGTCCAAAACAAGATCATATTGAAACAAAAGGTTTTTTTTTAGTAAATTTAGATGAATTAAGACTTAGTTTAGAGAATAACGATTATATATATATTAATAATAATAAATATGAATTTAGAAATATTAAATCTATGAAAAAATTTTTATATAAATTAAATTTTGTTTAACTAATCTCTTTTAAATAATTTTTTTAGATCTTTTAAATTAAGATCAATTTTACTTTTTTCTAATTTCTCCACTTCATCATTCCATACATAATGGCAAATAATAAAATTTCCAGTTGGACTTACTCCTATAATTTTACTTATCCAAGATGCTATAGGATTAATAGTACCATTATCATGTCCATCATATACAACTTGATAATAATCATTAATTCCTGTTTTATGCTCTGTTGAGTAGACTTCAATTCTATCTAATCCATAAGGAACATTATTTTGAGGAAACCATTTATCAGTAACAATTTTATCATCAGGTTTAATTTTAATTTTTTTAGCAGTTGTTTCACCAGCTAACATAATAATGATATCTGCTGTTTCTTCATCTTTAATAAAATTAATATTTTCTACTTTTTTTTTAAATATATTATTATTATATTTAATAAAAATTTCTTTTAATTTATGTAATAAGTCATATAATCTTTTATGTTTATTAATTTCTTTTTCACTCATATCTAAATTAAATCCAAATTGTTGTAAATGATGATTTTTTAAATCTTCAATATGTTTATCATTAAAACTAATAGTACAATCAATTACATTATTCCATAATTTATAATAAATAGGATTATTATATATTTCATCTACACTTTTACATTTCTTTAGTTCATCGATGTTAATATTTAAAATCATTTTAGTTTATATAAATCATTTATTTAATAAATATAAGCATTTTCAAATTTTTCTTAAAATTTAAAACTAACACTTATTGCTGTAAACACCATGTTTTATTCTACAATAAACATTTTTTCTTTATTAAAACTTTTTCATATAAATAATTTAAGTTAAATTTTTTATTATTTTTTTTGATGACTTAATTATCTCATCTCTATCCTTCTTAGATTTCTTCTTCCAATGAACCAAATTTCTTATATATGGTGTTTTCTTTAACTTATCTTCATGATCACTAATAAAATAATAATACAAATCATTCCATTTTTCCCCCCAATCTTCTCTTTTATAATTACTCATATTAACAATATAATTATCACTAGATATATAAGGCTTTCTCATTGTTAAACCTCCATCCGCCCACTGACCCATCGAATAAACATTTTGTATCATTACCCAATCATAACTATCTAACGAAAATTCCATAAACCACTTATAACAATCATCCGGTTTTATTCTACATAAATTCATAAAATTCGATACTACCATTAACCTAATTATATGATGCAAGTATCCTGTTTTAAACGCAAATTTAATTGAATCATCAATTGGTCTAATTCCTGTTGTTCCATCATACCACTTCTTATTTAACTTATTCTTGTGACCAAAATAATTTGGTTTTCTTAATTCGTCATATGCATATAAATAACAATATCGTTGATACTCTCTCCATCCAATTATTTGACGAATAAAACCTTCGTAATTATTAATACCTACCTTTTTTTTATTTTCATTATAATATTCTGTTATTTCATCTACCACATAATCTGGATTTATTAATCCAATGTTCATCATTGGACTAATATTTGCATGAAACATAAAGCCTTCATCATCTACGATTGCATCCTGATAAGTTCCATACTTGTCTAATTTTTCTTTAATAAAATACTTTACCCACTTTTTTGAATCACTATGATTTAAAGGAAATAATAAATTGTCTGATGAACCATAATTCTTTGGAAATAATTTATCAATATATTTAATTGCTTCTTTTTCATATTTATCAATTTTCTTTTTAGGTAAACTAGGTATATCCATACCTGCAGGTAATTTATTTCTATTTTCATTATCATATGATTTTGTTTTTTCTAATAATTTTAACTCACTTTTCATAAAATCATAAAAATTCTTATGGAAAAATTTATTTTTCTTTGTTTTTTTATTATGATATTTCTCTAATTGATCTAATGTTACTAAAAAATTAGGATTACTTAAAACTGTAACCTTCTTCCCTTTCAAATACTTATTTAACCTAGATTCTAATAAATGATCATTTAATTCAAAATAACTTATATTATCTAAATTCTTTAAAAATTTATACTTTAAATTATCTAACTCATCAAAATTAATATAGTCAACTTTAATTTTTTTATCTTTTAAATAATCCTCATAATATTTCATACTTCCTCTATGTAAAACCAACTTCAACTTATTAAATTTCATCTTAATGTCTCTATGTCCAAAAAATACAGGATCTTCTAATAAATAAACCTTTTTTAAATCATTTTTTGGAATATATTTGATCTCAAACAAATTATTCGGAAATAACAATAAATTCATATAAATATATAAATATCTTTTTTCTAAATAAAATTTTCTAATATATTATAATGAAAATTATTATTATCGGAGGAGGAATATCCGGATTAACTATAGCCCATGAACTTATTGAAAAAAACTTTGATGTTGAAGTATACGAAAAAGATAAAATATTAGGAGGTATGGCTAAAAGTATTAGAACTAAAAATAATGTACCAACTGAACACTCCTGGAGAGGATATGGTCCTTTCTATTATAACTTTTTTAATATCGCAAAACGTATACCAATTCATTACTTAGAATCATTCAATCAATATACAAAAGATGAAGTTAGTCAACATAATACTGAAGAAGATTTTTGGGTTACTTATAAAAATGAAGTTTACGATCTTACAGAATTTTTAAATGAACATCCAGGTGGTAGTATTATTTTAAATAGTGCTGGACAAGATTTAGAAGATGTTTGGTATGATTTCGGTTATGAATGGCATATGAATAATGATAATGTGATGAGAGTATTAAAAAAATATAAGATAGGTAAATTAGTTGAGGTAAAGGAGGAATTTGATAAAGGAAAAACTGTATTTGATAATTTAGTAAAGGAGGGATTAGATTTTAGATTTTGGTATAATAAAGATGATGATAAAAAATCACATAAACCAACTTATTCTGATTATTATTATTTAAGTAAATTATTTGTAAATGTTATATTGTCTAAAGATAAAAGTAAGTATTATAATGTTAGATTAGATCCTTTAATTAAAAAAAATTTATCTAAAGCAGGGTATCATTATATTGCGGATTATATAGCGGGACCAGGTTATGGTTTTGATAAAAATACAATGTCACTAGGCCATTACGCTGACTTTGTAGAATATAATTTAAATGAAAATAAAAGATGGAAAGTTATGAATCAACCAACAAATGAAGCATGGATCGATCCTTGGGTAAATTACTTAAAACAAAAAGGAGTTAAATTCTTTACTAATCATGAACTAAAATTTATAAAAACTAGTAATAATAAAATTACAAAATTAATTTTTATTAATGATAAAATTGTTCAAGGTGATGATTATGTTATCGCAATTAATCCTTTTAATTATTCCGATATACTAAAAAATAATGATATGGATTATAAATTATATGATAAACTTAATATCGTTAATAACCAAATTAGCTTTAGATTAGGTTTTGATAAAAAAATTAATTTTCATAACTTAGAATATGGTG
>MDSV01032462.1_pt1 | contig 13331 bp, 5 predicted proteins | sample 810851 | NCBI WGS metagenome assembly MDSV01 (sample SAMN05326640, study PRJNA326480) | marine metagenome | isolation source: seawater | place: Atlantic Ocean: North East | collected 2012 | reverse complement strand
CCCGAACCAGAGATACCTCAATACCCTGCACCATACATGCGGGGTAAGAACGGTGGTGTTTATATGCGCACCAAAGATGAAGAGGGCAACCCTATCGAAGTGCCAATCTACCACCATGATTTCTACGTCACACGTAGGTTGCACGATGTAGAACAGGGAGAAGTGGTGGCGTTTGCTCTGCACCTCCCAAGGGATGGTGTTCGGGAGTTTACAGTTCCTTTGATGGCTATCACTTCACGTGAAGAGTTCCGCAAGAACATGGCCATGAAGGGTATAACAACTTACGGAGAAGACTTGGGGAAGTTGATGAAATACGTACAAACATGGGTGAATGAATTGCAACAGACAGGCGCAGCTAGTGAAGCACACCAACAGTTCGGTTGGGTTAATGATGACACCATGCAGGAGTTCGTGCTGGGTGATAAACTTATTAAGGCAGATACGGTTGAATACAACCCACCATCCTCTAAAACGGCTGGGTTTGTAGATGCGTTTAAGCCTATGGGGTCAGCGGATCGTCAACGGGAGATACTCAGCTTCTTCAATGTAGAGGGTCTTGAGTTGCACCAATTCGTTGTGTGCATGGGGTTGGGGTCTATACTGATGCCGCTGACAGGGTTGTTTAGTTTTGCTGCGCATTTATATGGTGGCTCTGGCGTGGGTAAAACCACTGCGCTTTACTGCAACACAGCTATATGGGGTGACCCCCACTTCTTAACTTTAGGGCAACGCGATACACCCAATTCTCGTATGGCACGGGGCGAAGTGTATAAAAACCTATCATTAAACTCTGATGAAATGTCTAACATGACCCCATTCGTAGCTTCTGATTACTGCTATCAATTCGCTGAAGGTAAACAACGTAACAGGTTACAGGGAAGCGCCAACACGGAGCGGTGGCGGGGCAAGCCGTGGAGGATGATGGGTTGTTCGTCAGGCAACATAAGCATCTACGAATTGCTGAGTAAACTCAAAGCTGATCCAGAGGCAGAGATGCAGCGGATATTAGAGTTTACTGTTGATCCAAACCTCAAAGCCATAATCGACAAAGACAAAACCGATGCGCTTTATAGGGATATCCAAACGAACTACGGGCATTTCTCTGTGCCGTATATACAATATGTTATACAGAACCGCGATCAAATAGCGAAACTCTATGCGGGTATAAAAGAGAGGTTGGATAAAGCGGCTAACTTAACAGCGGTCAACCGTTTCTTCTCGGCAGGTTGCACCAACGTGCTCGTGGCGGCTACTATAGGAAACAAGCTAGGCATAGTAGGTTATGACGTGCGCCATTTGTTTGACTGGATTGTGGTTGAGCTGAAACGTGTAAAGGCTGTGATCAGCGATACTGGGCCAGACACAAACTCTATAATAGCAGACTTCGCTCGGGATAACTGGGGTAGCATACTTAAAATTAAAAGCACTGATGACAATAGGGATGATGTGGTGGACCTTGTGATCCCAGAAAACATGCCAAAGAATAAACTCATTGGGCGCTACGAGACGGATACAAAACTAATGTTTATCCCGATAAAAGAGTTTAAGAAATACCTTGTAGACCAATACATAAACTATGCGTCTACGGTCAAGAGCCTGAAAGAAGAGATGGGCGCAACTTCAAAAGTGGTTAGAATTACAAAAGGCACGAGCCTTAACTTACCCTCTCAACGCTGCATAGTTGTAAAGATGGAAGGGTTAGATGAAACCACTTAGACTAGATGATTTAGATCCTGATGGGGTGAAAATTATTGTAAAGTGGGATAAGATGGTGGTTGGTGCTTCAGTGTTTATACCCTGCATCAACACAGAAAAGGCGAAAAAACAGCTTAAACGTGTTGCAGCTATGAAACAATATGAAACAACCATTCATATTTGCATCGAAAACGGGCGATGGGGGGTTCGCATGTGGAGATTGCTATGATATGTAGTGGTTAACAGCATGGTCCACACTACCTGTTGTTCTCCTCCCTGTCACTGGCCCTCACTTCGGTGGGGGCTATTTTTATGTTAAGTCTTGGAACGCCGCCGCAAGTTCTAACAATGGCCCTCTATATGTAGGGCTGAGTGTTACGCCATGATACATCCCACCAGAGGTACGCATGTGCTGCTTCAATGACCGCTTCAAGGTATCTGGAGTTATATATGCCGCTGGATGTTTTTGGTTAAACTTGCCCATTTCTTTCAACACTTGGTTCAAACGTTCCAGATCATTCTCGCGCAGCGCTATGTAATAATCCCTGCTTAGTTTTGTGCGAGTATTGTTCACGGCCTTATCTATCTTCTTCATCACACGAGTTTTATCGCTAGTCTGCGTTTCACCCAAAGAACTAATACCTATAGTCTTGAGTAAATAGTCTGCGCCTGACATATCTCCGTATATCACATCACCCCTACGGCTTTTTACACCTTCATCACGGGGGTAACGTACTAAACCTTTGTATGCGTTCGCTACTGCAGTTGGCATAATGTTTTCAAACGCACGTTCGTATTTGCCTTCAGCAAAATCTTTATACGCACGAGGTGCACGTTTAATGGTAGAAAGTGCAGGACCACCAAGATAGAACCCAAGGTTTTCTTCAAACGATGCGCTCGGGTTATACTTGTTTTCTTGGATCAATAGACCAGTCAGCGCGGTGCGCGTTGCGGTGTCAAAGCCAGTCACTGCAACCAACGGGCCTTTGAACCAACCTTCTCCAATAGTTGTACGCACCATAGTGTCAAAATCTTGTTCATCATCGTCTTCTATGAAAGAATCAAACAGAAGACGCATAGCTCCATAGATCGGTATCCCCGAAGCCCCAGAGAAGAACAACGCTGTGCCATGAAGGCCAGCTAATATTCTAAACGCTTCTATACGCTCTGCTTTTGTTAAATCTTTATCGAACACACGTTTGACTTGCTTGAGCATACTGTAATACATCTGCAGCCCGTAGCTCTTATACATCAGGGCTACACGCCCAACACCTTCACGTGCAAGGCTCGGCCCTGTTTCTAGGTATGCACCACCGTTGGCCTCTTGTGTCATGTATATGGCCTCGGCGGCAGCAGCTTCTTGCATTTCTGCTAGGCTCATGGTCACACTTGGATCGTCTTGGAGCTTCTTCATATGTAGATTATATGCTGCGATCATTGTGTTCTGACGATTAAACTTCTCTGCATGGTTGAACATATATGCGGATACGCCTGATACATAATCAGCTAAATTACCAACACTTTTGCGCTTCGCTCTTGATGCTTCATCGAGACCCATGCTCTCGGCTATATACCCCTGACTTATTAGCTGCCCTCTTTCAGCCGCATGTTTTACGAGCGGCATGATGTTGATCAACTCTTGCTTCATGGCATCAGACATTTTGGGGTCTGGTTTGATGGATATGTTACCATCAAGGTCAATATTGTAGAAGTCACGCAAGGAGTTTTTGGCGTTCATTGTTAAACTGCCTGCCTGCTTGATGGCAGCTATTGTATCTGCGTATCCATATTTACCGCCCAGATAAGGCATAACAAATAGGGGTATCTGTGATAGGTTAACCAGAGCAGACGAGACGTTAAACCCGATGGTGTACACGAATGCGAACTGGTTGAGCCTGCGACCTACATCCTCAAAGGATTTATTCTTTGCCCCTTCTCGCGCAAACTGTGCTCTACTCAAAAGTTCTGCCTTGGTGTCTTCAAACGCTCTTTCGGATACGCCCTCGGGCTGTTGCTGATCTTCGATTTCTTTTTCAACTGCGCGAATATTGGATGCAGCGCCAAGTTTCTGCGACTGCACGGCAATGTCGTAACCCTTAGTTCTTAGGGCGTACATGCTGTCTTCTTTATAACCGGGTGTGCCTTTACGCTTTTGCAGTGATTTAGCAAAGGATGTCTCTGGCAGTGTGGCTACGAACAACCGCATAACCTCTTCAATGGCTTTGCTATCTACCTTTGCCTTGGATAGCGAATTTACAACTTGAAACACAAACGAGGTAGGTGGCGCGTTTTGGTAATCTTCTATAGTCATATCACCCTGTGATTTCTTTGCGTTTTCGTAAAGGGGGTCAGCCTCTACTTCTTTAAACATCGCATCACGTTCTGCCCGTGTTTCAAACATCTCGACGATATATTCCGCACGTTTGTCTGCGGTGTTTTTAACCGCGTAGGATAGTTTGAAGTTACCCTCGCGTACCAATGGGAAATAAACTTCCAATGTGTTGGTCTCAAACAGTTTGTTGTATATGTCTTTCTGCACTTTCTTGGCTATTTCAGGATCACCCGCCTCTTTGCCAAGAGAATCTATTTCTTTCATAACGGTATCACGGGCACGCTTGTACTGATCTTTATAGTGGTCACGCATTACGGTGTACGCACGTTTACCGTCTGACCCTATAGCTCGCACGTTAGCACGTTGGTCTTCCCAAATATCTAGCAGGGTTTTGTTGGGATCTGTGCTTTGCTTGTCTTTGTACTGCTTCACAGCTTCCGATTTACTTAGGAAGGGGTCCACCTGATAGATGGTAGCACCGAAGTCTGCGCTGTAGATGAGTTCGTCGAGCTTAGCAACTTTAGCATCGCCCATACGTTTGAATATGCCCCGCACTTCTTCGATAACATTCTTTGTGGTTTCGGTTGCAGTTGTTATTGAACCGCGCTGCTTCAGGATGGCGTTATCTAGGTCAAACCCTAACTTGTTAAACCCATACGCAGACGCAACATCCGCCAAGCCTTGGCTGGCAAGAAGTTTTAAGAACGTCCTACGCGGTGCTGCTTTTGCGTTATTTAGAAAATCAGTGGATTGGTACTTAAATTGCTCTCTATCAAAACTTTTGACCAGTTTGCGTTGCACTTCGCCAACCTTCTTAGCGGCTTCTTGTACATCGTTTCTACTGCCCAAAGAATACATCCCCTCACCTTTATATTCAGGATCAGGTCTTAGGACGGCCTCCAGTAGACCGTTCATCCTATCGTCAAGTTTTACTTCTATCGGTTTGCCTACTAGCACACGCAGTATTTCTTTAAACCTGCCCAAAAGAGTTTTATCTTTTCGCCCTAAAAGCCTAACCAGTTTTTCCCTGAACTCTTGGTTGCTCATGCTCTCGGATGCAAACTCTGCCAAGTTAGCAAGGCCGGGGTAGGTGGAAATATCAGTTTTATCTTCTTGCAATGCGCCAAATGCTTCATTGTAAAGCGTCACTAACTCTTTTTGAGCTTTCTTTTCTAAGTTGGTTAGCTTGCTTTTTGGCTCTGTAGCAATTTTAAGTGTTAGCGCATGCGCCACTTCGTGCAGCAATGTGTGAGCGTCCATACCCTTTTTACTGTCTATAAATATAGTTTTTGCAGGTGCGTCATACAGCCCTTGCACAGATTCACCCAACTCGTTTGTTAAGTTATTTTTAACTTTTAAAGTTACGGGGTATTTCTTCAAACCCGCTTTAAACTTTTGTGCCATATTACGAATGAACACGTCTTTTGATTTGCTTAACAAACCAAGCGCACCGTCTAAATCCCCCGCTTTGATTGCATCATTAAGTAGAGGTGCGTTAGACACTAATATTTTTACGTACTCTTCAGCTTTCCGTTGACCGTATAACGTGTCTTCTATTGTTCTGTTGCTTTCTATATTGGCTCTAGCAACATCAGCTTTGCGTTTTAACTCTTCCAGCACTTTCTTGTCACTGGCAGCAGAGTTTTTATTAACAAACTTGATTACTTCTTTTGCAACTGCAGGTGCCACTTTTAACTGGTCAGGGCTACTGACTTCGGCATCAACATAGGCATCGGCTATAGCAGCTTCAGGGTTTGCATAAGCCTCAAAATACTTCCTAAAGCCTTCTAACTTCTCCCCCTGTTCTAACCGTTCAAATATAGCTTTGTTTAACTTGTTAGACAGACGGTTCTCTTCAGATACAGTCCCACCCGTGACTTCTTTTCTACGGGCTTCCTGTACGACCTCAGATTTTTCAGCTTTACGTTTTTCATTCCAACGTTTGCGGATCTTTTGACCAAAGTTTTCTTCGCGTGCTTCTTGAGTTGCGGTGAACCTTTTAACTGATTTTGATTTTCTGTCTGCCGTACCTAAAACATATAAATTTCCAAGCTCGCGTGTTTCTTGCCCTATTAGTTCGCGGCGTTTGGATTTTAAATTTTCACGTATTTCCCTGCGTTCTTTTCTTGTTAAATTTTTGTTGCGCAAAAGAGCTTCGGCTTCAGTAGTTTCACCTTCAAGCAGTTTTGCATATTTGCGTTTAATTACATCTATGTTAGCAAGTTCAGACTTTGATAAGTCAAAAGGTATTGTCTCTGGAAACAGGTCTTTTATGCTGCGTTTTTGTTTTTTTGCAGCATCGACAGGGCGTGGCTTTGCATTTTGAATAATGTTTTGTGGAGATACAGCACTGTCTACTTCTTCTGCGCCATTATAATACCGCACTTCTGCTTTAATACTAGGTATGCCAAATTCTTTTGCTACCGCCGCCCTATTATTCCCCTCTGCTATAAACGCTTCGCCTTTATGATTAACGTCTATAAATACGGTGCTACCTTTTTGATCTGGATCAAAACCTTCTTTTTCTACTGACTTTTTTATAGCTTTGTATTTAGCATTAGATGGGCCTACCACCTCATCATTTACACCTTTAAGACTAGCAACAAAATCTGTGTCTAAAAATAAAGGCTTTTCAGAGTCTGTACCAATAAAACCTGTTTGTGGGCCATTAACTAATTTTTTGGCGCTGGAAGAAGCACCTTTTTTCTTTGCTTCGTCTTCTGCAGCTTTTTGTTTTTCCTGCGCGTATTCTTGAGAAGGTAGGCTCTGTCGATAACCATAATTATCTAGTGTAGTTGGCTCTCCTCCTTCTGAAGGATCAACACGCTTAACATCATCCCTGCCACTTCCCACTCCTTTACCGTCAGATGCTTCAAGCTCCTCGGTGCTAGTATCCTGTCGCTGTCTTTCTCCCAAGCCTGATTGATCACCCGAAAGGCTTTCTCCAGATCCTGCATCGTCAGGTGCGGCGGCAGGTGGAAACTCTCCAGTGGGTCCAGCATCAGTATTATCCTCTAAAAGCAACGGTTCGGTTTCAGTAATAGGTTCTTGCCCACCATCTAGTCCTCGGGCTTTTTCCCTGCCTATTGCAGCCATTAACTGTTCTTCAAAAGCAGTAAAGTCTTTTGCTTCTGATTTTTCTGGGCCTTCACGAAGCGGTGCTTTACCTGCTTCCTCTCGCGCAATCTCATCAAACTTGCGTATTGGGATGACACGACTTTCTAGTTTTTCTCTGTCAAACGCAATACCGCCCTTTGTTTCAGACGCATCTTTTGCTTCAGCACGTGCGTCAAGCAGTTCTTGATTAGCTTGTAATGCGCCAAGACCTAACATGCTTAGATCAACTTCTTGAGGCCGACTAGATACAAATTCTGGACCTTCTTCCATTTGTTTGTCTCTGGCCTGCACGAATGTACGTGATAGGTTAGACATTTCTCCACGTACAGGTTCTGTTGGGCCTTCGTATTCCGCTTCAGGATCTACAACCTTTGCAGCTTCTTCTAAGAGTATTTTTTCTGCTTGTTGAGAAGTTAGACCTTCTATCTCGCCAAGTTGAGTGATTAACTCTGCAGGTAACGCACCGCCTGTTTTTGGTAGTTCTTCCGCTAATAAGGCACGGGCCTCTTCTTCTGCGGTGGTTACTGGTGGGGTAACAGGTCCAGTTTTGCGGCTGTTTGTAAACGCGTCCACGAGGAATTGGATGGTAGCTCCTGCACCGCCGCCATATAGCGCAGATTCACCCGTACCACCAAACAGATCACGCTCTGGGTTGTACCCTTGCTCCACAAGGTTTTGCACAATTTCAGATGTAGCTTCCTGTGCACCCTCTGCACCACCTGTAACGGCTGCGCTTGTCACGCGTTGGCCTATGGTCTCTACGGTTTCTGGTCCAAGCTGGTCGATCAACTTGTTGATTAGTGGTACGTCAACAGAGCGCATGAACCGCCCAAGAGGGGCTACCTCTAATATACCAACAGGTGCGGCTTGACGCACGGCACGGGTACGCTCTTCTTCTGTAGCACCTGCAGCGCGGGCACGTTCACTAGCTTCACCTGCGGCAGCACTCACACCTAACAGAGCACCTATACCTGTACCTGCAACAGTGGTGGGGATTGCAGCGGGGGCTAGGGCAGCGGTAGCAGCAATGGGTGCGGCAAACCCAGCGATAGAACCAAAGGTTTGACCAATTTTATAAGATATATCGTCTTCGCCACCAGCTTTTGGTGACACTGAATCGGCAATACTTTGTATCCTGCTACGGGCTGCGAGTTCTTTTTCTTCGTCAAGCAGGGTGGCTAAACCTAATGCAGCCATCTCACCTGTACCTACGGCACCAGCTTGGAAACCACGGCGCAGGTTACTCATTATACCCGTGTCTTCTGGCTCAGGCTCAGGTGCTGGAATAGCTGCAGCCGCTGCCCTACTCTCTTCTATTGCGGTTGCTTTACGTTGAAGCCTGTCAAACGAAGACACTTTTGTGCCTTCACCACGTTTTATCTTGGCGACTAATTCTTCTTGAGAAGCGTCCTTAGTACCTTCTATTTCAAAAACAGAACCATCTTCAAACGTAAGTGTATGTATGCCCATTTATTTTACCCTTCTGGGGTGTAGTCACTACTTACGACCTCACCTAACGGGGTGCCACCCTGTTCTCCAAGATCAAAACCCTTAACAATGTCTTTTAACTCTTCGTAGCGATTTAGTATATCTTGAAGCACAGTCTCTCCATTGCTGTCCGTTACTAGGTTTGCAAAACCGTTAACTAGCAGCAGCGCTTCTGCCTTTATATACTCTGGATCATTATAGTTCGCCCGCATAGTAGCTAAGTCTTTATTTATTTGTTCCATAGTAGCTGTATCGGAAGCCATTTTACTATTGTTTAGCAGCTCCATGTCTTCGCGTAGCTTTGCTTGGACAGTAGGTATAGCATTGGCTTGAAGTTCTACGAGCGCTGTTTGGATGGTAGCATATTCTTCTCTTAGGCGGGCTTGAACCGCTAGGTCTGCATCTGCTATTTCTTTTTTAGATGCACGTTCTTCTTTTGCTTTTTTAAGTTCTTGATTGGCTGCACTTGTTTTCGCATTTAATGCAGCGGCATCCGCTAATTTAGCAGATATTTCATTCTTTACTTCTGCATCCGTTTCTTTCCATGCTTGTTCCGCTGCGGCTATTCCAGCTTCTAACTCTGCTTTAGAACGTTGCTGTGCTAAAGTTTGCGCGTTACGGTTGTTTTTTCCTAGTTCTTGATAGACTGTCATGCCTAAATTTAACGCTGCGCCACCAAGAGTAGCGTCCACATTCATACCCGAAACTTCAAGCTCAAACCGTTTAGCCATACGTGCCATCGCATCAGCGTTTTGTTTTGCTTTTGTTGCTTGGCTTGCATCAACAGCGCCTTTGGCAAGGCCACCCAGCGTTGTAGTGTTTGCACCACCTGTAAGAAACTTATTAAGGCGATCACTACGTTGTGATTCTGGGCTAAACAGTTCAGCCTCTTTGGCACGAGATTCTGCTAACATTTCTGCAAAACGTGCAGCTTTATCAGAACGTCCAAGGATATCGTCAGCCGCTGAAGCCGAACTCTGTAACACGCTAGCTAGATCACTAACACCGCCTCCACCAGCGGAAGGTGCACCGCTTGCGAGTTTAAAATTTTGAAGTGCAGCGGGTATGCCAGTAGTGTTTTCAGGCGCTCCTTTTTCAGAAGATTGAGCTACGTTTACTTGTGCAGGGGCGGCTGCATTTGGACTTGGAGGCACAAGAGGTTGATCTGTGCCAAGAGCTACGCTGGGTAGTTCCGAAGCAAAAGGTCGTACCCCTCCTCGCGCAGGTTCAAACATGTCTCCTCTCATGACTGTTACATCTGGGGTGTCAAAGAGCGTAGATTGAACACCCATTGCTTTAGGATTAGGTGACATATCTGCTTGTGCTTGAGCCGCCGCTAAGTCTAACACGGCTTGCTCTTCTTGTTTTTGTGTTTCTTTACCTGCTAAATACTCTTTTCGGGGCGCTCGCACTCCAGTAACAAAGTCTTGGTACATATCATAAAGCCGAGAAACTCCTGTTGGCGGGGCTAGGTTTTGTTTGATCCGGTTTACAATTTCCGCGTCAGATATATTACGCAAAGAACCGCCAAGTTGTGCACGGTACGCATCAATCTGGGCCTTAGTAACACTTTGATCTTGTGGAGATCCTCCATTTGCGAAAGCTACAATACCCCCGCCAGCCATTCGGATTGGACCGCCTTGTTGTGCAGCCTGCATCATACGAGCGTTTGCAACGCCTTGAGCTTGAGGAGGCATTCTACGTTGTGGAGCAGGTGACATGCCTGCAAGGCCGGGAAGACCAGCAATACCTGCGGGTTTGCGAGGCTGTGTCTTCGCTAGCTGCTGCATATTTTTCTGCTGCATCTTTTGTTTTTGGTCTAACACACCTTTTGTACGGCCTGCTAAATCACCAAGCGTGTTGCTCATCTCTTGTTTTGTTAGCTGTAAGGCTTCTTGTTCGCGCTGCTGTGCTATAGTTCCCGGCTGCTGCTGCATTTTCATCTGCATATCTGCAGCCACAGCTTTCTTTTCGGACGTAAGTTTTTGCAACGCCAGTAAGTCTAGGAGTTCTTTGTTAGCTCCGTAGCGTTGTTGTAACTTTTTCGGGTTGCCTCTGTAAGCATCCATGCGTTGTTCTATTTGTGCGTCTAAACCGCCGTCACCTAGAGCCATTATGTTTTAGCCTCACTCTTTTTACCATAGAGTATGTCGTACAACTCTCCTATTCCGCCTGCACCACTTAACATTTCAGATAAAAAACTAGGTTCGGAATAAGAATAATTTTGTGCTGATAGTGGCAAACCGCTTAACAAAGATTGCATATACTGCACTTGTTTAAACGGAAAATCACGCTCTTCCTCAAACTGCAACCTATCTGCGGTAATACCCTCGGATTCTATGCCGCGTTGTGTAGCGCCCATATCTGCAAGATTTTGCAAACCTTGAGTTCCATACAAATTAATCTTGTCTTGCGCGGTCATCTCACGGTCTTGTTGAGTATTAAACTGATTTAACGCTTGTGCGTATGCGTCCTTATATCCTTGACCTGTAATATTTGCTAAATTTGACTGTAACGCACGTTGGTTTTCAGAATCTATTACCGCTTGACGCGCCCCTCCAAATGCCCCTGCTTGTGTTAAACGTGATGCGTTTGCAAGGCGGTCTATTTCTGATTGTCTACGTGCTTCATCTATTTGAGGTTGTAACGCAGTCATAATGTAAGGGTTCATATACTGCTGTACATTTGCCCCTGTAAACTGTTGTGGTTGGTAGCCTGCTGTACCCATTTGCTCTGTGGGCAAGGTTAAACTGCCAATACCACTAAACGCTGCATCTTGTAATTCAGATGAGCCTGCCGTAAGTGGGCCAGTATAGGCTTGGTAGTCTTGGCTACCTAACGCTTGACCCCTACCCAACATGTCAGTGACATAATCACCTGCATATGTTGATAAACTAGATTCGCCGCCAGTTACGGTGCCTGCGGGTGCTGATGTATCTTCTGCCATAACCTACCTCACGCTGGTATGAATTTTTTAGGGTCTATCTCTTTACCCTGTTTCGTATTGCCAGTGCGGGCTTTACGCACACGACGCATCATATCTTCAAGCACTTTAGCACCTGCATCAGAGTTTCCATTGCCCAAATGACTTACTACGTCTGCAGGGATAACAAATTCTCCATCACTAAGCCGCGCTTCCTGCACCCCGTCAATATTTGCGGGCACCTTATCAGCCATGCCATCAGTGGCCCCGTCTAAATATTTACCTTTTTTGAGCGTGGCGATCCCACCTGCAGCCATTTCTTCTACGGGTTCAGGTATACCCACAGTAGGGCGTTTGCGTTGTTGTTGTGCAGGATTTGCTAGGTTTAAAGCGGCTAGACCTTCAGCCTCTGTTGCTACTTCTGCTCTAATCCCTGTGTTATCTTCTCCACGAGGGGCATAACGCATGTTTGTAAAATATCGCTGACCCCCACTGCCGGGACGACGATTAGGGTCATATGTTTGTGGCACAGCTTGTTGGATAGCTTCGTATTCAGGTATTTTTCCTTGATATCCCGTTGGTTTAGTGCTGCCTTGACCCAAACCACCAAAAGCTAAAAGAGCACCGCTTCCAAGCGCTCCTGCTAACCTAGTAGCAGGATCTGTATCTTTATCAAGAAAATCAATGTCAGGAGCATTAATCCCAACACCACCCAATAAATCTGTAAACCAGCTCATTCTAACTCTCCAAGCATCTTTAATAACATATCATTTTCATCCTCAACCTGTCCACCCTGCGCAAATGTAGGGCTGAACCCCGGCAGCCTGTTGGCAGACATGATGTTGCTTGTTGGGTTTAAAGCCTGTTGAGCAACATTTGCTTGGTTGCCACCAAACGGAGATACATACCGACTAGCTTGCGCACTATCTCGGAAGATAGATTTAAAATCATAAGGCGTTATATTACCTATCGGATCAGGAGTAGTAACAGTGACACGCCGCCCTCCAATATCTTCAGCTTGTCCTAATAGTTGCATAAGATTATTCACGTTCTGCTGTTCGGTTTGGTCGTCTATTTTTGTATTAAGTTGAGCATTAAGCTGAGTGATTAAGTCTTGTGTTGTCTGAGTATCTTGCTGCTGCTGTTGGTATAAACCTGTTGCAGGAGTGAACATAGACGTATCTGCAAGGGTGACATCTTCCTCGCCCTGTAATGCTGTTTCTAACAGGGTTTGGTCATTTATGTCAACGACGCCATCTCCGGTGACATCATACTGCGTAATTAACTCTTGGCTGACATTTTGTTGTGCAATCAAATCAATTACAAAATCTATATCTGTTTCTGTAACTTCTCGCGCAGGCTTACCCACGTAATTTGCAATCGCATCTAACTCATTACCAAGGCTTGTCTCTACGTCACCTATAGCAGTTGTAAAGCTTTCCGTTAATTCGTCTTTAGTAGTACCAAGTTCCGCAAGTATATTTGTTTCTGTGGTGCCCAGTGCGGTAGATAGTTCCGCAAGTGCGGTATCGACATCACCATCATTCTTTTGAATTAATTCAGTTAAATCTGTTTCTAAGGTATCTACATCGGCAGACAGAGCTTCTACATCCCCCGCTACCCCTGCAATTTCTTCAGAAAACTGAGTTTCTAACGCTTCTTTTGTTGTATCTAACGCACCAAGTATAGCCTCTTCGCTAGTGCCTAGATCAGTAGATAGTTGTATAAGCGCAGCGTCTACGTCACCAACATCAGAAATTAAATCTGTAAGATCTG
>MDSV01022707.1_pt1 | contig 13331 bp, 19 predicted proteins | sample 810851 | NCBI WGS metagenome assembly MDSV01 (sample SAMN05326640, study PRJNA326480) | marine metagenome | isolation source: seawater | place: Atlantic Ocean: North East | collected 2012 | reverse complement strand
CAAGACCGGCTCATCCTACGGACAAGTTCCTCCACAGCTACAAGCCCCACAAGATGTGTGGAGCGCTCGTAGAGGAATTACCCTAACATCCCTACCACCTTGCGGCTCCGCTGCGGTGCTAACGTGATGTAACGGGCACACAATTAGTAGATGTCGTAGCACGCAATCTACTATTTGCTAATCCTACGGAATAAATTAGATTCCTACCAACAGGCACGAATCCACTACGTAGAACTTTAACAAGTGAAAGTTCTTTCGCTTAGTCGGTATTCCATCCTGGGAACTAATTATGAGCCTATTTACCGCCTTAACTACCAGAAACAAGTGTCTGGTACTACGGCTTCGGCTCCTCGGAACTCAGCGCATTATATGCGAAATCGGAAGGTCAGCACATTCAGATTAGGCCCGCGCCTATCTTCTGTGCGACTAGATTGATTTCACATGAACCTTGAGGCCGCTCTGCGGTTCTCTAATGCTTGAGCCACGGACCTTAGAGATAAATCTCTACCCTTCCAATTATTGAAAGAGGACGGTCCTGCGAGTCAATCGAGTACGACAAGTGAAATTTGCTACGCAATCACTGCGTTATTTCACTGGAAAACTAGATTGGCCCTCGCGGCTTGGCTCAACCGGTTCATCGCCAAGTTCCTCGGAAACTTAGTAACTCTCACTAGACCCCGAAAGGGTGAGTTGATTGATATGAATGAATACATTGATAGAAATGATAATGAAGAGATGTACACAACAAACACGGAACCTGTAAACACAGAACCAGTTGTGGAGACTCCTTCAAAATCACAAAAGAAAATTGTGTCCAATGAGCAATTCATTAGGGCATGGAATGGAGCAGAGTATCTATCAGAAGCAGCAGAAGCAATGGGCATGAAGCCCGAATCTGCAAGAGCAAGAGCGGCAAAGTTGAGAAAGACTTTCGCCAAGGCCGGAGTGAACCTAACACTTAGGATTCACAAGAGAAAGCCAAGAACAGACCGAGCAGGTCTAGCAGATGATTCTGTTGAACTTGCTCGCCTTGCTCAGATTGCATCTGATACATACGGCACCACTCAGACCGACGAGTCTGAGAACATAGAGACTACCGAATCACTAGAGTGATTCAGTTATCTCTTATTAGAGAGTTCTTACACCGAGGCCACACGCCTATGACGTTAAGTAACCACGTCCAAAGAACCGCATTAGGTTCTAGATAATCCCCAGACCTGAGTCTGGGACTACCCTATATTGTGCTACCTCCATCGCGAGAAGCCTATCACGAAAGGTGTTGGAAAAAGATTACCAACACAGTGTGCATACGCACCGATAAAGAAGCACTCGGTGGGCAAGAAGCCCATTCGTATTTGTTTATCGAGTGATGGAAGGAGCACAACTCGGCTAGTAATAGTACCGCGCATAAAAGCGCAAACGGACGAACAACAACAGAGCATTAGATTTGCAACATACAGAAACCACAAACAGTGCTTCTGTCAACGGCGTGATCTGGTAAATTTTGACAATCAAAGATTGAGCGTGATTCCACGCTTGTCTAAATCAACCGGCCTACGGCCACAGGTTGATTCTTAACGACTCAAAAGAGACACAGATAACGACCGAACGACAGACGCACCCTCTTGTGGTCTTCCGTGTAAATCCACATTAGATAAAGCAGCATTAGACTGCGATATAGTGAAGCGAATCAGATGATTCCAATAGAGGACGAATTCAAAGAATTCCTCTTCGCAGAGAAACTTAAAAACTAGACCTCTCAACTAGATGGAAGTAAGCAGCATAATAATGCTAGTAATTACATACACCTTAATTGGTTTTGGCTTTGCTTGCGGATTTGAATTATTCCGCAGGATCAAGGCAAGAATGAATAAGGGAAAGAACTCACAGCGAAACCAGAGATGGTTGTGAGTCTATTAGATAGGCCACTGTATACTCTTGTATTTCGGATCCAAGAGTAACACTATCAGACAGTCGGGAAAGACCGGCACTAGATGAGTTCGGAAGATAACCCCATGCGGGCCTTCCCATTAAGTAAGAACGATGACGTCAAAGTTTTGGATGTGGATACCACACATTCATCAGATGAGTAAGAAATGGAAAACTCAAGAGACAAGATGCATTTCCAGAAATCCAAGAGATAGAAAGCAATGCAAGAAACACGTCAAAGCAGGAGATTATTTGTGTGAACATCACAAGTTTGACCTTGCTGCGATGGCAAATGATTCCAGTTCATGTATTAATATCATGGCTGAGAGATTCCCAAAGAGACATCACCCTGCCTGCGACCGTAAAGGAGAGAATGACTGTGATTGTCATGACTACTCCTATGGGGCGCACGCTGTGATGACTTTGAAGAAAGGGTTTGAGCAAAGTAAACTGCTAAGCCCTCTATACAAGAAGCATCTAAGACTGACCATGAGAAATAAGGTAAGTAGGATTAAGAGATACTATAACTCTATTACAGAGGATGATCTATATCTACCTCCTTATCCTAACTTTAGGCAGTATAGATTCTTCGTATGGGAACCTAAGACGCAGAAGATAGTAGTCAAGGTGTTGAAAGACACTGTAAGGACAAAAACTATCCTACTGAGTCATTTGAAAAGATTGGCACCCTTGCACGTATATTATACGACAGGAACATGGCTGAATCCACAAGGAATCGGCCCAGACCCTGAATCAAAGAAGGGAGAGGCCAAGATGAGAAAGAAGAATTGGTGTTCACCATCAAAGAAAATAACTTTGAGGAGATACCACAACACTTTGATCAAACGTGACCTATATTTCGATGTAGATTACGATAACAAAGATTACCATCAAGGAATACAAATGGTTGACGAACTATGGAACGGTTTAGATGAACTCAAAATATTGGGTGATTCAGACATTCAAATAGTTTTCAGTGGAGGCAAAGGCTTCCACTTGATAGCCAATGGCTATTACGATCAAGCAGACAGTTGGTTCTATGGAAAACATTACCCTGAAGGCGCCCCGTTAAGAGAGTATGTGAATACTCCAAATAAGAACGAGCGCGTAGAAAACCACTACAAATTGTTAGTGACCCGACTGAAAGAGAGAAACCCAAGTCTTTTACTAGACTGGATGGTTACTTGGGACAATCGAAGAATTATTCGATTGCCCGGAACGGTCCATGGTAAAACTCTCCGCGTTTGCAAAGAAATAACCCTCAACGACGAAAGTGTCATGAGGGATTCCCGTGGACGGATAACTGGGTATAACCCAGACCCGTGCATTCCTTGAGGGATATTAGATGACAATTGTGAACATATATGTTGACGGCTCAGCAATAAATAACGAAAACCCAAACGTCCCCACTTTAGGCGGCGTTGGTATCGGGGTGTGGGTCCAAGGACAAGAAGGAACCCACGTCTATTGGAATGTGCATAATGACAAAGTAAATGACTTGGTCGTTACAATTCCAAATGGAAATATTGAGGTGCCAGTAAATCTGGCACTAGGAGTAACAACAAATAATACAACTGAACTAGCCGCCATTTACGGTGCGCTAGAAATGATTAGGTTATCGAACTGGGAAAAACAGAACGATACTTACATCATTCATGGCGACTCGGAGTATGCCGGAAAATTAGTTTTCGGTACATGGCGAGCAAAAGCAAACAAAGAGTTAGTCGCAAAGACAAAGTCCCTACTAAACGATGTTAGGGAATTAGGTATCGATGTCACATGGAAGCACGTAAGAGCCCATGCTGATAATCAATACAATAACTATGTAGACTATCTCGCAAAAAGCGGTGCGTATAATGTACCACCGACTGAAATACTGACGTTTAGTCAGTTCGACAACCCGATCGCAGCATAGCGATCTATTAGATGACAGAAGACAATGAAACTACAATTTTCATGGGGATTGAGATCCCCCAAAACCGAATGATGGATGCCGCTGCACTACGTGACGAATTGAACAATTTACTTGATCAGTTCGTAGTAGGCATGGAAACGTCCATGAAGTCGGTCGAGGAACTAATAAATGCAGAAGATGACCTTACAAGGTTTCTATCAAAGGTAGTCAAAGATTGGCGAAAAGACAACAATCAAAGACTACAATCTGCGATAAAGGTGCTTGGTAAATCCAATCACCCTGTTCCGAAAAAAGTCACAGGAGTCAGCGAAACAGAATCAGCAATTGGTATTCACACGAAAATCAAGGCTGATCATTACGAAGAAGAGAAAGTACTTGATTGGAGACAAAATCAAGATTACTACAGGTTATACATGTCATGTTGTGAGTTACTCTATTCGGAACTCAGACATGAACTAACAAAGTTGGAAGCAGAGAATGAGGAAGCAACAGTTGATGTTGCTCTCAGCCAGATTGAAATCGACATACACCAGTATGCGCGAGCAGTAAGGGATGAGTGGTTAGATGAAGATACTGACCTACCATTTGACGATGATGATCTTAACAGTTCAATCATAGCAACCTTGGTCGATGACCAATGGATGCTTTCCGAAAACCAAAACCAATACGTTACACTATTGCCCTATGCACAAGGTGTACCTTCCTGGAAAGAAGGTGCAGACGAACATGAGGTAATCAGAAACTTCAAAGAGAACATAGATAACCCTGCCGAACTGATGTCCGGCTTGAGAAAATTGAACGTTCAAAAGAAGTAGTTTTCGCGACTACCATTAGATAAAAGACAATAACTATAAGCCCTCAACTATGGGCTTAGGTTACTAGGAGATATAAGAATGTCTACGCAAACAAAACTAAGCGATTTCCTTAAGGAAGTCGGAGAAGAAGATGAATTGCACCGCACACCCGATGTCGAAATAGAGTCCTACCAGACTCTAAAGGCACAGTTTGACGCAGTATATGAAAACTATATTGTCGAAGGCTTTACCTCAGACATCGCGAGTGAATTTGGTGGAACGAACACAGCAGTGAGAATGACCTCGCCGGAAGGAGAGAAGGTCACACTATGGGTCGGCTCTTACGAGCAGGACCACTTTCTAAGAAAGGTGGCCCAGTGGAAGAAGCAAGGCCATGACCTACCTGTGAAGATTTCGTTCGCCAGGGTGAAGGTTCCATCAAAGGATGGAAAGAGGGAGTACAATAGGCTCCAGATTAAGACTATTGCAGTTGGCGACGAAGTCGCTACAGAACTACAAACACTTTGAGGCTAAGCCTCTTATTAGATGAGCAAAAAGAGACGCAAATCAAAACGTAATAATCCACGACGCGCTTGGAAAGCACAAACAAAGGCTCTGCGGCCATTAGGCAAAAAATCTAGCAGTTACACAAATGCTAAAAGCAGAAACAACAATCGTATTCATAGAAATGCGAAAGCCGGAATACTGGGCCATCCTTATTGGAGTAGGCCAGGTCTAGGCGACGCAGTCATAGCGTGGGTGGATTATAAAATTGAGACTACATTGGGAATCTATACAGAACAGAAATATCATTTCCATCTGAACAGAGAGACCACTAGAAGAATCAATGTTGGAAAAAAACACTTAACAAATATCGAAGTTAAAAAAATCGCAGATAGTATCTGCGGTTATAGTCCCGGAGACGAAATGTTTCCAGACCACCTCACAAGAGAACAAGCACTAGACCACATTGAGATTTGCGAGATGATTCGCGAATACTGGGAAAGCGCTGTATATAATTACCTTGAGGCGGAAGACCGATATCTAATCATTAAAAATTATAGTACGACACACGACTACGCAGCACATAGCGTGACCAAGTATCACACTCAAGTAGTGAAAGACATTGCAAAACCGAACCCAAAGTTCTGGAGTTGCGGCGAGCATTATGGTGCCTTAGACGGTAAGAAAGGTGAATTAATTCACAATTGGCTTTCCCTATGCGGGAAGTCAAAAACTGCCGTCAGAGGATACGATTGCTACTATTGTCAAAAACTGAATATTTTAATGACCACGAATAAAACTGATCGTTATCTTTTTTATAAAAGAGAGCGAGACAACGCAGTAAAATCGTTTCAAATTACACGACTGCTACAAAGCAGACTCACCACTGAGGAAATCGCGGCCTTACTAGGCCCTGAATTCAACGGTGAAGAACATTGGATTTCTATACTTAGAATAGTCCAAGACAGTGTAGCCAGACAAACAAATGAGAAAGAGGGAAGTTTATCCTGTACTTTTCCTGAACAGTCGCGACAAAACAAAATCGCGAAAGAAGCGTTCTGGAAGAAAAGGCTAATGAGGTTTGGATCAGACATGGGAGATAATACATTGAATGAGAAACTTCTCATGAAGTATGCAGACCTATATGAAAAATTAGCCGAAGTGCTAGATGACCAAGACCTAACTATTACCCCAGCACCCGAATGCGCCTGTAAAGAGTGCACCGGATTCGACTTTGTTACTTCTTGGCGCAAATTATGAAACGACTACACTGCCGATCTTTTTGATCGGCATTGTTTTTTTCCCTATTATATGGAGAAACGAATACCAATTGGAATTAAGTATACCAGACTGGTTGGTTTAATCGAACAGGCTTTCAAAGCCAGTGACAGAGAGATTCTATGCTCTAGCGAAATAGTAAGTTGGGTAGCAAATAACTACCCTAAACAGGCTCTATCGCAACGAAGAATTTCCGCGTTACTGAGAAGAAGGCCCCAATTCACATACCATACCAGCGCGAGACGAATTAATTCAAATGTCCACGATCACTGGTATTCTTTAGGCCCGTCAGATGAAACTATTTTCATCGAGATGAACTGGGTCGAATACCAACCAGATAAGATGAGTAAGAGACATCGACCACAAAAAATAAAATGTATTATGTTTCATTGCAAAAAGCGCTTCGCACCAGAAGACAATCCAAACCTAATCCGACCAGAAATGGGTCATCGTGTATGTAGGATGGATGCCTGTGTGAGTCTGCAAAATGCAATAGATTCTGGTGAATCAGACATGCCAACATGGCACCCAGATTATGAAGATCCTACTGAGGATGAAGATTATCTGAGACTTGCAAGTACCGATGATCGGGCTATTAATGATGAAAAAATCAGAAAGGCCACGACAAAAGCGCAAGAGGAGAGAAGGAATAACCTTCCTGCTCATGAGAGGCGGATTGCCGAACAAAGACTGACTGGGAGAACTTACCCACGTAGTCAAGTAATTCTAAACTACAACGGCGATACTGTGGCTACTTTTAACTCAACGGAAGAACGCACTAGTGCGTTTCAACTTGTAGAGGCCAAACGTAGCCTGCTCAAAGCGCATATTGAAAAGCAAATTGAAGATTTTACAAACAAATACGAACGATCCGGTTGAAGAGCCGGTATTAGATGTCAATTTATATTGATGAGAAATTAAGACAAGAGACAAGGATGATTGCAACAGAAACACCAGCCGGTATAGTCATGATAGAGAATACTCTAGATGACTGTAACAAGGTGACTAATATGTGCAGCGGAGGATCAGAATGCCCAGTGAGAAGATTCTCGCTGTTTAGCAACGGTCGACCCGGAAAGCCCCACTGGGCTGGCGCACGAGAAAACCTAATTATGACCGCTCAAAATGGAGCGCACTATAGACTTAGGTTTAGGAAAGACACTAGGGCTTTACACAAAGCAACCAGAGTCGGAAAATGTAATCTTGTAACTCTTGAAAAAGGAAGTAAACTAACACCAAAGCAACAACTGAAAGAACTTGAAGGGTATACTGGAGAACTAATAGAAGTTCTCATACTTTTCGGTGACTACTTGAGTACCTTCAAGACCGTATGGAGTCTGACGACTGATATGGCGAACAAGAAGGCTTTTAGGGAGTTCTTTTCGAAGGTCGAAGATGAAGATTGGATCAGTCTAATCGGATTCTTAGACACCCCAGAATTTAGGAAAACAGTTCCTAAGGTTCGCGGGGAGAACAGAATTCAGCACCAACAGGATATCAAAGAAAGGCAATTGGTATGCCTAGAGTATATCAAGCCGTTCGTCAAGCGGGCTTTTATGACTACCATGATCAACGAATCAGAGTATCAAACTTTGATGCAAATATGGTTCAAAACTAGAGCCGATGTAAAGAACAAAGGTAGGAAGGGAGAAACAGCGTTTCCCCCATTGAGGGCAACGGAGACACAAATCAATGTGTTCCTGGGTCTTGAGAATGACCCAATCAACCTCACACCGCAGTTTAGAAAGTTGAGAAAGGATGCCGCTAGAAGCGGATCCTCTTCGCTTAAAGGCACTCTGGAAATGAGTGACGAGGAGTATGAGAACCTTCCACAAAAGCGCTCGTTTGAGCGCGAAGAAACATGAGGGCTTCGGCCTTCTATTAGATGAGGACTAAACAATGTAAAGAGTGCAATCAGGAATTTGAACTGAAGCACACTGCTCAAAAATATTGTAAGAAAGAGTGTTTCGAGAAAGGAACACGAAAGAACATCAGAAAACGGGTAAAACGCTTCCGAGGACAAAAATCGTGGACTTTTTTACACCAAGAAAACAGAGAGAACGAAGGAGATAGAATCAAGGTGACTTATTTGAAGGCACCTGGAGTCTTTAATCTCGTTTCTGATCTCGGAAAAGAACACAATATTATTGGGATCCAAATTACCGAGGGCAGATCTAATTTAATTGGATTTGTAATCGCAGAGGCTTCTTCGGAAGAGGAATGACCTATTAGATGATTGAAAGAGTAATGCACTGTAGAAAGTGTGGGTACCACGGTATGACGTTTCAAATGAAGTGCCATAACTGTGGAGACCCCTATTTTGAACCACATTGCGTGGGATGCGGAGAATGACCGCAATTAGATGAGAAGAATCACAAAAAACAAAATGGATGAGGCACTAAGCACAATTGGAGAAACAACGACCCTGATGAACACCCCAGAACAAGAAAGACAGTTTGGGATTGAGGGAACGTTCAATATATACTCAATTGGCATGAAGGACAACTACGATCTGCCAGACTTGGAGATGCGTGGTATTCCTGGAATGCTAATCAGTGCTGCTGCACAAACCATTAATGAAATAAACGCCTACCGACTAATTTCTGATGAGCCAGTTCTGGCTAATCAGATTATTGGCTGGCAACATGGTGAAATAAAAGTCGTACAAGGAGACGACTGGGACGGAGCAATACCACACAAAGCGGAAGACATGCTCCGCTTGACTAGTGCCGTCACCACAATCGACCATGAAGACTGTGAATGTTGTCAATTCGGCAACGCTGGGATCACTGAGTGATCCCTATTAGATGAATATAGACATAACAGAAGTACCCGAAGAACTAGTATGGACCGCAACTTTTGGAGCGGCAATGCATAGCCCCGCTTGTGCGGCGGTTCTTGAGGGAATTGCAGACAAACTATTGAAAGACATCGATGATCCAGAATTTATCGAACGCTATAAGGCTTTAATCAAGCTATTTAGAAGCAACCCACCAGATGGACTTGAAGCTCTAGACGACTTCAATCCGGAAGAGGCTGCAAAGTGGATAATTGGAATGTCGGGATTGATTGGTGCACACCAGGAAGTTGAAGAAGCCCTGGGCGCAGCCATCAATGAAATAATGCGTGGAGTTAAGGAAAGTGTCCTTAGTTTCTCCACCGAAAACAGATGAGGGTAATACCTCTTCTATTAGATGAGAACAACAGTGACTATGGAAGTTACATTATACGGAAGACTGGTCAAATTAAGTCAAGAACTAAACACTGAGGAAATAGAACAGGGCACTAAGGCTCTGCTACGACTTAGTCGGGATCTTGAAGACAAATTTGTGATACCCGGTCCACCGGTCACAATGAAAACACTAATAGCAGAAAAAGCCCCAGAATGGGCTAAGTCTGCTATGAAGGTGTTAGAGGAGGAATGAATCCTCTATTAGATGGTTAAAATTAAAATGAAACCAATTAACGTATCGAATACGACTCTTTCCTATAAGGCTAGAAGACATCGTAAGTTCGATGCTAAACAAGCGAAGAGGCATAACTTTGGAAAAGCACACTGTATGATTTGTGATGAGGTATTTACCAAATATTCACATAATGTACTAGTTTGTTCCGAAGAATGTCAGCGTGAGAAGAGAAATGCGTATGACCGCAAGTATCACGAAAAGAATCATGAGAAGATACTAGCGAAACAACGCAAGTACCGCGGGGATAATCGTGAGAAGGTAAATGCGGCACAGCGCAAGCTCTACGCAGAGAATAGCGAGAAGATAAAAGCGCAAAGACGCGCACGCTATCACGCAAAGAAAAAAAAAGACCCTGAATGGATTAAGGAAGAAGCGGCGAGAAACCGCAAGTACCGCGAGGATAATCGTGAGAAGGTAAATGCGGCACAGCGCAAGCTCTACGCAAAGAATAGCGAGAAGATAAAAGCGCAAAAACGCGCACGATATCACGCAAAGAAAAAACAAGAGGAAGAATGATTCCTCTATTAGATGATAAAGAGAAACAACATCGAAGAAGACAGAATAGACGAATTCAAAACTGTAGTAGTTGGGTTTGTTGTAAAAAACCGCTTGGTAGTAGCAGAAGCCTTGCGAGAATTTATAGAACGCGACCGTGTTGTCCGAAAACTAGCAGAAAACGTTGACAACGTTAGACTAGTAATTATGGTGCTTGAAACCATGGATGATTACACAATAGCCAGCATGGCGCACGTAGTCCTAAATGACGACGGTCTCATGCGAGACTTACAAGCCGACGAACTGGATTTTGAACTAATAAATAGTCTATCGAAAATAGGTCTTAAACTATCAGGTCAGTACAATATTGCTGACTTGCAAAAAATAAAGTATGACAAGGAAATGGACCCAGATGACCTAGAAAGGGTTCTGATGGAGCGATTTCCAGATCACTTTTTTGAAGAAATTTGAGGATGATTCCTCTATTAGAATGAAAAGATTAAATAATTTTGATCCAACCCGCCCCTTTACGTCAGATGTAAAGATTAGTGACCCCGAAAATACTCGGTGGCCTATCATATGTCGTGGGGTGATTGACACAGGAGCAGCCAGAACCTCGATTGACGCAGGTTTGGCTCAGACCCTGAATCTTGAACACGCTGGGCGCGTTCGAGTAAGAAGTGCAAATGGAGTACAAAAGAGGAAGTTAGTTTGGCTGAGAATAGAGGTCTTCGACGAGATAATCGTTCTAAAGGCTTCTATTACAGACAGATCTAAACTATCCTGCCCTATCCTAATAGGTAGGGATATACTACATAATGCATATACAGAGGAAGAATGATTCCTCTATTAGATGACAGAAAGAAGATCGTCAATGAAGAATAGAATTAGGGACGTCGCAGTCGAAGCAATAACTCGACGCGGACCTATGACGGGCAGGGCAATATTAGAATATGCAATCGATAACCACAGAGGTGTCGGTTGGGTTCCACATTACCTTGCAATATCGGGCATTCTCGCTTCCGATCCAAAAGGAAGATTTGCTGCCGACACAAGCAAGAAAAGAGAATGGAAATTGAGGCACTAGACCTCTTATTAGATGATACATACAGAGGAAAGGTCTAAAAATCAGGGCCATCCTCGTATACTAGATGAGTGACTTACACGACGAAATATCAGTGTGGCGTAAACACCTAGCAGGTGAAACCACACCAAAACAAAAAGTTCCCTCTCCCGAAGCGACTATGCCCCACCTGGGCGAGTTCATCGGGGAGTGAACCAATTAGATGGACATGGAAAACATCAAGATTGTGAAAGTAACCGCAATGCTGGCAATTCCTGCTAATATGCAGGGAGAGGATGCGTTGGGAACATCATGGGCAAAAGTCCTAGATGTGACTAGCGAAGACTATACACTAGTACCAGCCGTAGTTACTGAAGCACAACAAAAAGAAAAAACAACAACGACGAAAGTAAAGCGAGGACGTGGACGCCCCAAGGGCAAAAAGGATTCAAAACCACGTAAGCGAAAGAAGTCCAAGACGGCAAAGAGAACCAAGAAGGCGATGAACAATCTCAAGAAAAATAAGAGAGCGTTTACTCATGCCATGTATGGTTGGAATGTCACAAACGATGGTGCACTCGTTCCTAACTGGAAGGAGCAGAACAATATCGATTGGATGAAAGAACAAATCAGTCTCGGTTTTTCTGCTTCGGCAGTAGCCAAGCAGATGACAATTGCTGGCGTTGTTGGCAAAAAAGGTGGAGCGTGGAACTCTTCTAGTATCCTACGGGTTACTAGGAACGTTTTCCATAACTCCAGAAACGAGGATGAAGCACCTAAGTGGTTCAAGAATCGTAAGCATCTCAAGTTGAGATGATGCCTTAATTGGCTATTAGATGAATTATCAGCATAACACCGGGTTAAAATGTGAACGCAAAGACTGTAAGGGTACTCTAATTGAGGAATCCCACGGCAGTAAAGCGTCTAAACTAACTTGCAATAAATGCAACCATTCCGAATGGATGGAATGGGATTAGCCTCCGAGTGAGGCATATTAGATGAGCAATAAATGCCCACACTATGATGACGAAGATGATTATGATACATTACTTGATCCTAAATTTTTGCACCACCCTGCCCACGATTGGGTTATGGACGTGCCAATTAGTTTTCCTTGGCCAATGGTCGGAGTGGACGGAGAAACTGAGCTCATGATACAAAAGAAATGGATATGTGCCAAATGTGGTGCAACTATAACGTACATGAGCAAGGTAGACGAGGAAACAGGTACACCACTGTTTTCCCTTCGCAACGAAAGAAAACTAATCAAAGCCTTCGAGTGAGGCTATTAGAATGAGTAACGAAAGAATTAACGAACACATTATCGAAGCACAGATGAAGACTATTCGGGACCAAACAGGAAACAGAGATTTTCCTCCGGGGAATAGACACCTCGCCTATGGCTTGGTTGTTTATGAACTTCTTACTGAGTTGAAGAGATGTTATAACGAACTTGACATACACGGAATTGGTATCTCATTCGATCCGAAACATAACGAAGAAGACGAAGAGATACTTACCCAGTGGTTAGAAGCCACGACTAACGGCTACTACGGTAGTGTGTATGAGTACAAGTACGACGTTACTGCCTCCGAGTGAGGCTACTTAGATGAGTGTTGAAGACGAAATACTAAAGGAACTACTTACCTGTGGCGCATTAAGCGAATACGGTTATGGTTGCGGAAGTAAATTAGAAAAATACCACACTGGAAGCAGACTGCTTTGGTCTTGTCCTAAATGCGGAGAAATGGGTGAACCCATTCCCGATGATAGGTTACAGACTATGAAAGCCCTGCTATTACAGTCAAAACAAGCCTCCGAGTGAGGCTACTAGATAGTAAAGCGCAAAGAAGAGGAGAGGACGAAAGTTCTCTCCTCTTTTTTTT
>MDSV01169260.1_pt1 | contig 13332 bp, 12 predicted proteins | sample 810851 | NCBI WGS metagenome assembly MDSV01 (sample SAMN05326640, study PRJNA326480) | marine metagenome | isolation source: seawater | place: Atlantic Ocean: North East | collected 2012 | reverse complement strand
AGTCGCCGCGACAATGCGCAAAATTATCATAACCATCAACGCAAGGATAAGGGACCATCAAGAACAACAGAGTTGATGACGCAAGTGGAGGGGCTGGAGGAGTTTCGAGAGGCAAAGAGCGGTTGTCATGCTCTCCTTGCCTCTCCAACTTGAAACGAGGTTTGCTGCCACAAAGGCAGATGAAAGGCGCCTCGGCGCCGTGACACAGGAGACCTGATATGAAACTGCTACGAGTTGGCGCCAAGGGTGCCGAACGTCCCGCCATCCTCCACACCGATGGCAGCTATCGCGATATTTCCTCGGTCGTTGAAGACATCGCCGGTGACGTGCTTTCCGAGGCTGGCCTGGCGAAGATCGCGGCTGCCGATATCGACAGCCTGCCGGTGCTGCCGGCCGATTCCCGCATCGGCGCCTGCGTCGGCAAGGTCGGCAAGTTCATCTGCATCGGCCTCAACTATGCCGATCACGCCGCCGAGACGGGTGCTGCGATCCCCGAGGAGCCGATCATCTTCATGAAGGCGACCAGCGCGATCGTCGGCCCGAACGACGATGTCCGCATTCCCCGCAATTCGAAGAAGAGCGACTGGGAAGTCGAACTCGGCGTCGTCATCGGCAAGGAAGCCCGTTATGTCGACGAGGCCGACGCCATGGATTACGTCGCCGGCTATTGCGTCGTCAACGACATGTCCGAGCGCGAATTCCAGATCGAGCGTTCCGGCCAGTGGGTCAAGGGCAAGAGCGCCGACACCTTCGGCCCGATCGGGCCTTATCTCGTCACCCGCGACGAGGTTGCCGATCCGCAGGACCTTGCCATGTGGTTGGAAGTCGATGGCCATCGCTACCAGGACGGTTCGACCAGGACGATGATCTTCGGCGTCCAGCACATCGTCAGCTACCTGTCGCAGTTCATGAGCCTGCAGCCGGGCGACATCATCTCCACCGGCACCCCGCCCGGCGTCGGCATGGGCCAGAAGCCGGAGCCGGTCTATCTGAAGGAAGGCCAGACCATGCGGCTTGGCATCGAGGGCCTTGGTGAACAGACCCAGAAAACGATCGCCTGGAACGCGTAAGCATTCTTGCGCGCTCTCGGGCGCGGAATATCGCGAGGCGATGCGGCAAGCTGCGCGCGATCCTTTCCTGGAGGATGCGTCGTGAGCGGTGCGCCGGTCGAGGTCGCCTTCGCGGACGGGGTTGAGCTGGCGAGCGACGCGTCGAGCTTCACGACCGGGACGATTTATATCGTTGATGGCGGTTACACGCTGTGGTGTTCGAACCGGCTGTCTGTTCGCAGCTTCCTGCGAACAGACGCGGTTTTCCGTGATGACCTATGCAAAGGCAGATGATCGAACGCGAATTCGACCATTCAAACCTGAAGGGCGCTAACCCGGACTAGGCGACCCAAGGCTTGCGCGATCAGGTGATTCGCTGAATGCTTGCGGCGATCTCGTCGGGCTCGAACACTTTTTTCCAGTCGTCGCGCATCAGGGCCGGCTTGCCGAATTCGATCGCCTTGTTGCAGGCGTCGGAGAACTGCCCGCCCTTGACCTCGTCGAAGATAACGGCGCCGAGAATGTTCATGTGGCCGAGCAGGAAGTCGCGGGCGCAATCATAGCTGACGCCGCGGGCGACCACCTCGTCCATGGCCTCGCGCATGACGACCAGCAGCGAGGCGCAGACGGTTTCCGAAAGGCCGGGCTCCAGAAGCGCCATCTGCTCCACGGTCACGCGGTAGGTGCGGGCCACCGGCGCGTAGATCGCCTTCGCGATGGCATCGCCCAGCGCATAATGTTCTTCCGGACCCTGCATCAGCGCGTTGACGACGCCCTGTTCTGCGGCAACGCCGCCGAAATGGTCGTTGCGGCCGGCCTCTGTCGCCTCATTGTTGAAGATTGGCGGATGGCAGGGATGGGAGACGAAATAGGTGATGTCGTCCCGTTCCGGCAGGTGGCCGGCAAAGGGCGCCGCCGCATCAAGAATCACGACCATGGTGCCCGGCGCGAGGTCCTTGACGAACCCCGCCGCCACCTTGCCGATGACCGTATCCGGCACGGCGAGGATGATGACATCCGCGCCGGCAAGCCCGGTCGCAGCGTCCACGGCGTCAATGCCCACTTCCGATTTCAGCCGTGCCTTGCCCACGTCGCTGACCTCAATATGGCGCACCTCGAAATCGGTTTTCGCCAGATTGCGTGACAGGCGGACGCCCATTTTACCGCCAGCGCCGAACAATGCGACTTTCGTCATTTTTCAGTCTACCTCCCATGGAGTCATGTCTTGTTTATCTGGTATGATCAGATAATATGTAGGTGATAATGTCAATCGATGATTGAGCCAAATTTTGCAAGCAGGAGCGCATGACGGCATGACAGGCAGCGCGAGACCCAGACTGGCCTGGTTTGGGGATGATTTCACAGGCTCGGCGGCCGTCATGGAGGTACTGGCATTCGCCGGACTGAACGCCGTCCTGTTTTCCGATGTGCCGAGCCCTGCGCTCGCGAAACGCTTCGCCAGCGCCGATGCGCTCGGCATCGCCTCCACCGCCCGCAGCCATGGGCCGGGCTGGATGTCGGCCAATCTGCCGGGTCCGCTTGCCTGGCTCGATGCCACCGGCGCGGAGATCCTGCACTACAAGGTCTGCTCGACCTTCGATTCCTCGCCGACCGCCGGCAATATCGGCCGCGCCATCGAGATCGCGCTCGAAATCCGCGATTCTGAGGCCGTGCCGCTGGTGACGGCGGCCCCGCAGATGCGCCGCTACCAGTCTTTCGGTCATCTCTATGCTGGGATATTCGAAGGCGTCTTCCGTCTCGACCGTCACCCGGTCATGGCCCGCCATCCGGTGACGCCGATGGACGAGGCCGACCTGCTGCGCCACCTCGCCCGCCAGACAGACCTTCGCTCCGCGCTGATCGATCTGGAGGCGCTGTGGTCCGGCTCCGCACACCGCGCGCTCGATGAAGCGATTGCCGCCGGCGCGCGGATCATCTCGCTCGACGATATGGACCCCGTCAGCGAACTGGCCGTCGGTCGGCTGATCTGGGAAAACCGTGTTCGACTTCGTCTGGCGGTCGGCTCACAAGGTCTCGAATACGCGCTTGTCCGGCACTGGCAGGAGACCGGCGAAATCGCCCCGCCGCCGCCCCCGGAAAGCGCCGGGCCTTTGGCGCAGATCGCCGCGATCTCCGGCTCGGTCTCGCCGAGCACTGCCCGCCAGATCGCCTGGTCGGCGGAGAACGGGTTTGAAATCATCGGTTTCGATGCGGCAAGCGTGGTCGGCGATGAAGCCGGCGTCGAAGCCGAAATCACGCGCGCGACGACAGCCGCCTTGCGCGCGCTTGAAACCGGGGCCAGCGTTCTGGTGACATCCGCCGCCGGCCCCGACGACCCGCGCGTTGCCGCCTTCAGGGCAGCGCTTTCGGCATCATCGCTCGATTTCGAAACCGCCAATGCCCGGATCGGCAAGGCGCTCGGCCGCGTTCTCGACCGGGTCCTGCAGCAATCCGGTCTGCGCCGCGCCGTCATTTCCGGCGGCGATACGTCTGGCCACGGCATGCGCGCGCTCGGCATCGAGGCGCTCACGGCGCTTGCCCCGACGATCCCCGGCGCAGCGCTCTGCCTCGGCCACAGCGAGGGCCGTCATGACGGGCTCCAGATCGCGCTGAAGGGCGGACAGATGGGCTCGGAAGACTTCTTCGGCTGGATTCGCGAGGGCGGCGGGCCGCGCTGATCAGAGCCCTTCAGCTCTTCATCTGAAACACGTCGCGGGTGCGCTCGAGATGATGGCGCATTTCCTCGATCGCGCCGTCCACGTCATGATCGGCGATGTGATCGACGATCTTGTCGTGTTCGGCCAGCGTCAGCTCCTCGCCGCCGGAGCGATGCAGCAGGCTGACGTGATATTCGAACAACCAGCCGAGCATGGCATCGGAGACCGAGACGATGATCGGGTTATCGGTGAGCGCGGCAATCTTGCGGTGGAACTTCATGTCCGTGCCGATAAACGCGGTCGCATCGCCGAGCTGGCTGCGCTGCAGCGCCACGAGTTCGCGAAGCTCGGCGATATCGGCATCTGTCGCCTTTTCGGCCGCCACCCGCACCATGCCGAGCTCGAACATCTGGCGGGCATGCTTGAGGTGGTCGAGATTGGCGGGCGCGGCACTCAGCACCAGCCGGGCAAGCTCGTCGGACTGGGTCAGGATCGTCGCCGGGTTGATCTCCTTCACCCGCGAGCGCTCGCCGTGATTGATGGTGATCAGGCCGCTGTTGTGCAACGATTGCAGCGCTTCACGCACCGCCGGCCGGCCCACGCCGAAGCGTTCCATCAGGGCGCGCTCGGACGGCATGTAGTCGCCCGGCTTCAACTCGCCGCTGCGGATCATGTCGTGCATCCGTTCCAGCACCTGGTCTGATAGCTTGCGGCGAACGATCCTGTCGCCTGCCTGTGCCCTGTTCATCGCGCCCTGCTCTCCGGTGTTGTCGCTGCCGTCCTTTTAGAAAGATAGTTCTTCCGCCGCAATTAGTTGAGTCCCGTCACGGTCAGCTTTGCCCTTATACCCAGCTCTGCCGCCGCCGTGACCGAAATCGCTTCAGCGCCAGTCGAAAGGCTGCAATCCGTCAAGCATCCGATCGGTGAGGTTGGCCGTGAATTCATGACCGTCTTCGAAGGCAAGCCGTGCCAGACCACCCTTGATTGTCGCGGCGATCACCTTTTTTCCTGCGCATCCGGCAAGCGCTTCCAGCACCCATGCCAGCGGCGAGGGCGTGCCATCCTCGCGCAAAAGCCCGCGTGGGCCGTAAAGTGCGGCCGGCGTCCAGACCGCGACATCGAAGGGCGAAAGCGCGGTCGCGAGCCCCAGCGCATAGGCCGCACCGAAGGCGGCGAAATGGCGGGGATCGAAATCGGCCATGCAGACCCGGCCCTGTTCCGGATTGGGAATGGTGCGCGCGCCATAAGGGTTCTGCCGCATGGCGATCGTCGCGGGCCCGATGCGATAGGCGCGGTCGCCGATGATCGCCCTTGCCGAGCGGGCAATGTGCGGGATGGTCTCCAGCGTCTTAAGCACGGAGATATCGTCGGCCGCGTGCACGATGGGACACAGGCCGTGGCTGACGAAAGCAAGGTGTTGCAGCGGCGGACGCTTGCGGTTCAGCTCCGGAAAGAAGCTCGCCATGCCACCGCCACGTAGAATGTCGGGAAAGGCTTCGGCCGCCACCGCATGGATCTCGTCCAGCGGCGGGCAGGGCGGCCACTCGGAGCCCGGCGGGGTCGACTGGCGATCGACGGACGGGCACACGAAAACCGAGGCCGGAACCAGCCCCGATGTGGCTACGACGGCCGCGTGGGCAGCGAGTTCATCTGCCGGACTTTCACCGGCGGCGAAACGGCAGATCAGCTCTAGATCATAGGCAGGCTCCGGCAGCGCGGCCTGAAGCGCGGCAAAGGCCGCGATCTGTGGACCGGCCGGTTCGGCCGCGGCATCGACATGGCAGAGCAGCCGCTGCGGGCTGACGATATCGAAATCCTCGGGGTTGGCGGCAAGCCGCAGCGCATCGCTCGCCGTCAGCACCAGCGCCATTTCGGGAAAACGGGCGGTCCGGTGATCGGGATCGGGAGCCGGCGCAACGGCTGCTGCATCCGCCTTCCACGTGATCTCGACGGATTGCGACAGGGTTTCGCCATCGCCGATCTCATAGGGCCATGGCAATGCCAGCGGGCGGTTATAGGTCTTGAACGAGGCATCGCCCCATTGCCGCTGGTCCTCCATCTCGAAGACATCGCCGGAAAAGGCGGTGCGCACCGCAAAGCCGTTGGCGCGGTGTTCCAGCGCGGCGATGTCCATGAATGGCTGCCACGGTTCGATCAGCGCCGGAAAGGCCCCGTCCTCGACGCTGCCATCGGCATGGGTCACGCGGGCCGGCGCTCCGGCAACGCCCTTGATCGGGTGCAGGACGGTAAAGCCGGCGCGGTTGGTTTCGAAATTGCCGGTGGCGCGACCTTCGGCTTCAACCCTCAGACTGTCGCCGGCAAGTGTAATACGGACGGTGACGTCGAGCCGGGCATCGCCCGAGCGGAACACCATCGGGATTGTGAGACGAAGCGCATCATTCTGCTCGCGGCTGATCGTGCCAATCTCCGGCACGATCGTGCCCCAGTCGCGATCGCGCGCAAGGAAGGCGACCGAGCGGATGATTTCCGTTCCCCGAACGGCAAGGTGGCGGAGCGCGCCATCCTGCAGCGTCACCGCCACGTCGCCATGGCTCAGGCGCTCAAGCGGCGCCGGTTGCTGGCTGGTGCCATAAAGGGAAACGGGATCGCTCACAATTCCTCCAGCTTGACGGTCCGGCCCTCGGCCGCTGAAAGATAGGCGGCCTCCACCAGCGCGAAAGTGTTGAGATTGTCGGCGCCGGAGGTTTCGGGCACGCGGCCCTCGCCGAGGCAATCGACGAAATGCCGCTGGATGATCGCGACGCTTTCCTGGATGTTATGCCAGGGCCGTTCGGCCCAGGGCAGCACCGGCGGGGCAACGTCGCGGGTCTCGCTTTTGCCGCCGGCCTGGATCGTCAGCCGGTAGCCCACATCGAGCCGCAAGGTCCCCTGCGTACCGTCGATTTCCAGCAGCGTCTGCGGAAAGGTTTCCGGCTCGCGTTTTGTGGCATAGGAGCAGTCGACCACGCTGGTGACGCCGCCCTGATGGGCAAGCAGCATGGTGGCGACATCCTCGCCTTTGATCTTCGGATTGACCCGTTTGGTGCTGGCGGTGATGGCCGAAACCTCGCCGAACAGCGCCCGGGCGATATCGAGGATATGGATGCCGAGATCCGCGATGATGAAGCGCTTGCCCTCCGCGAGATAGGGCTGGCCGGCATAGACGTCGTAACCGGAGCGGAACGAGACGCGCCCGAAGAACGGCGTGCCGATCGCGCCGGATCGCAGCGTATCGATCGCCGCGCGCACCGCCGATTGCCAGCGGAAATTCTCATGCACCATCAGCACCTTGCCGGCGGCTTCAGTGGCAGCGACCATGGCGCGGGCATCCGTCATGTCCTCGGCGAACGGCTTCTGGCAGATGATATGGACGCCCGCCTTCGCGGCCGCCTCCACCAGCGGACGATGCGAGGGCGCGGTGGTGGCGATATCGACGAAATCGAAACCGCCATCGGCAAACATCGCGTTCGCATCGCTGTAGCGGCGTTCGATCCCGAACTGATCGCCGGCATCATTGAGCCGTCCGGCATCGCGGTCGCAGAGCGACACGATCTCGACGCCGTCGATATCGCGCCAGGCGTGAAGCTGATTGCGGGCAAAGAAACCGCAGCCGATGAGAGCGCCCTTCATGTAAAACCTCTTTTACTTGCCGACGGCGGCCTGCGCCTGCAGCGCGACCCGTGCCTGAACCCGCTGCTGGGCCTGATCGATGACCACGGCGGCGATGATGACCACGCCCTTGATCACGGTCTGCCAGAAGGCCGAGACGCCCATCATCACCAGCCCGTCGGAAAGCACGCCGATGACGAAGGCGCCGATGATGGTGCCGCCGATCCTGCCGCGCCCGCCCGACATCGAGGTGCCGCCGAGAACGGCCGCTGCAATCGCGTTTAGCTCGAAAGTATCGCCGGTTGCCGGATGGGCCGCAACAAGCTGGGAGGAAATAATGATGCCGACCAGCGCCGCGCAGAAGCCGGAGAACATGTAGACGAAATATTTGACATGGGTGACCTTCACCCCCGAAAGCCCGGCCGCGCGTTCATTGCCGCCAACGGCATAGATGAACCGGCCGAGCGGCGTGCGCTTGGCGATATAGGCGGCCAGCAATCCGACGGCGATCAGCATCCAGATCGAGACCGGAATGCCGAGGACGGAACCGGAGCCGATGAAGCGATAGCTCGCCGAGCCGTATTCGACGCTGCCGGTGAGGTTTGGAAAGGTCTCGCCGCCGCTCGACAGCATGGCAGCACCGCGCGCGATATAGAGCGTGCCGAGCGTGGCGATGAAGGGTGCGACATTGAGTTTTGTTATCAAAAACCCGTTCAGCGCCCCGATGGCGATGCCGACAAGAGCGACGATCAGGCAGATTTCCAGCGTGTTGAACTGCACCGTCCAGCCGATGCCGAGATCGAGGCCGTTCAGGAGCAGGTAGCCGGCCACCATGCCGCAAAGCCCGACGATCGAGCCAACGGATAGGTCGATGCCGCCGGAAATGATGACGAAGGTCATGCCGATCGCCAGAAACGCGTTGAGCGCCACATGTTTCGACATGATCACGAAATTCGCGGTCGACAGGAAGTTCGGCGCGAAGATGGAGAAGAAGACGAACACAAGGATCAGCGCGATGAAGGTTCTGGCCTTCATCAACATCAGCAATGCGCTGCTCTGGCCCTGGCCGACGCCGTTTGCGGTCATGTCAGTCATTATGCGGTCTTTCTGTTCAACTGATCGGCATCCGGGTTGTGACCCGCGGCCGATGCCTGGACGAGCTTGGTATCGGTTGCCTCGTCGCGATTGAATGTTCCGGTGATCCTGCCGTTCGACATCACGATGATCCGGTCGGAAAGGCTCAGCACCTCTTCCAGATCCGAGGTGACGAACACGATGCCGAGGCCTTCGGCGGCGAGCTGGCGCATGACGCGGAACACCTCGGCCTTGGCGCCGATATCGATGCCGCGAGAGGGCTCGTCCATCAGCAGCACCTTGGGGCCGGTCATCAGCGCCTTGGAGATCACCACCTTCTGCTGGTTGCCGCCCGAAAGCGACGAGACCGGGTTTTCCGGCGAGGCGATCTTGATCACCATGCGCTTGACGAATTCGGCCACGCGGTTTTTTTCGGCCTTGAGGTTCATGTGGAAGCCGCGGGTGACGGCGCCGAGCGAACTCAACGTCATGTTCTCGCGGATCGAGAGGATCTGCACCAGCCCGTCATGCTTGCGGTCTTCCGGGATCAGCGCCAGCCCGTGGGCAATGCGGTCGGAGACGCTGGGCTTGCCCATCTTCTTGCCGTTCACCCAGACCTCGCCGTCGGCCAGATGATGGCGGCCGATGATGGTTTCCAGAAGCTCGGTGCGGCCGGCGCCCATCAGCCCGTAAATGCCGAGGATCTCGCCCTGGCGCAGGCTGAAGGAAACACCGTCGACGACGAAGCCGCCGCCGGAATCCGGGAGCCGTATGTCCTCGACGCGCAGCGCCTCCTTGCCATAGGGATGTTCGATCTCCTTGGCGAAATCCTTCGAGCTCTCGCCGATCATGCTCCGCACGATCCAGGGCACGTCGACGCCCTCCATCGAACGTGCGCCGGTGATCGCGCCATCCCGAAGGACGGTGATGTAGTCGCCGACGCGGATCAGTTCGTCCATGCGGTGGGAGATATAGACCAGTCCGACGCCCTCGGCCTTCAGCTCGGCGATCACCTTGAACAGGATTTCCACTTCGGTCGCCGACAGCGCCGAGGTTGGCTCGTCGAGGATCAGGATCTTCGCCTTGCGGGCGAGCGACTTGGCGATCTCGACGATTTGCTGCTGGCCGACCTTGAGATCGCCAACCAGCGTGTCGGGATCGATATTGTGCTCGAGCCGCTTCATCAGCCTGCGGGTTTCCGCGCGCTGGCCCTCGGCATCGATATCGAAGCCGTATCGGGTCTTCTCATGCGCCATGAAGATGTTCTCGGCGACGGTGAGATTGGGGAACAGGTTGAGTTCCTGGAAGATCATGCCGATGCCGTGACGCTCGGCATCGTCGGTGGAGGTGAAGCTGACCTCCTCGCCATCCATCTCGATCCGGCCTTCGGTGAGCTGCTCGACGCCGGCGATCACCTTCATCATCGTCGACTTGCCGGCGCCGTTCTCGCCGACCAGCACGTTGACCGCGCCCATGCGCAGTTCGAAATCGACCGATTTCAGCGCCACCGTGCCCGGATAGATCTTGGTGCCGCCGATGATCCTGAGGCCGACCGGATGCTGCTCGGTCATGGCTTGACCTCGATGGCGGTGGGGACGATTTCCGGTTCCTCGTCCGGACTGCGCAGGGTGAACACGCCGGTGAAGGCAACGGTCTTGCCGACGACATCGCCCTCGGGAATGTCGAGCCCGGCATGGGCCTTCTCGTTCATCGCGCGGGCGAGCTTGGCGAACTCGATCTGGTCGCGGAAATCGGTAAAGGTGATGAAAGGCATGGCATCGCGCAGCGCCGTGCCGCGGATGATCGGGCCGATCTGCAGCGTGACATCGGGCTCGCCGTCGCCTGTCATATCGACCTGCATCCTGGCCGCGCGGCTGTCGAGCTTGGCCTCGGTCACCGTGCCTTCGCCTTCAACCACGAAATTCCAGGGATTGGCTTCGCCATCGGGCCTGAGGCCATATTCAGCGCCTGCGGAATCGACGCCGGCTGCAAGCGCCTGCTGCAGCGTTTCGTAATTGACGGTATTTTCCGCGATGACCGGCAAGACCTTGTCCGACCAGTTCTCGTCGGCATAGGCGGCCATCCGGGCCTCATCAGTCTGCGCCTCGGCCTGCTCGGCATCGGGCTTGTCGGTCGGCACCAGCTTGCAGCCGCCAAGAGGCAGCAGGAGCGCAAGGATCGCCGCCGACAGTTTCATCGCGTGCATGTCACACCCAGAATTTATTCAGGATTTCGGTGATGGCCGGGCCCGGCGCAATGCGCCGGACCCGCCTTGATCAGTTCGAAAGCGCGAATGTTTCGAGCTTGTCGGCGTTCTCGCCATTGATCAGGACGCAATCCATCAGCTGCTTTTCAGGCTGGCCGGTGGAGCCGGTCTTGATGTACTGGTCGGCCTGCTCGACGGCGAGCTGGGCCTGGCGGTAGGCCGGCTGCAGCACGGTCGCCTTGATGCCGCCCTTCATGATCGAATCGCGCACATCGTTGGAGCCGTCGAAGCCGACGACGATGACGTCGGTGCGGCCGGCGGCTTCAAGCGCGGCCCATGCGCCCATGGCCATGGTGTCGTTGCCGGAGATCACGCCCTTGATGTTCGGGTTGGCCTGGAGGATGGTTTCCATCTTCTCATAGGCCTCGGTCTGCGACCAGTTGGCCGACTGCTGGGCCACCATTTCAAGGTCCGGATACTGGTCGATGATGTCGTGATAGCCCGAGGAGCGGATGCCGGCATTGGTATCGGCTTCGCGGCCAAGCAGTTCGACATAGGGGCCTTCCTCGCCCATTAGCCTGACGAATTCCTCGGCGCCGAGCTGGGCGCCCTGATAGTTGTTGGAGACGATCTGGCTGACGGCGATGCCGCTTTCCTTGATCTCGCGGTCGATCAGGAAGGACGGGATGCCGGCATCCTTGGCGCGCTGCACCGGCGCGACCGAGGCATCGGCGCCGGCATTGTCGAGGATGATGGCGGATGCGCCGCGGGCGATCGCGGTATCGAACATTTCCGACTGCTTGTTCGGATCATCGTCATGGACCAGGATCAGCGTGTCATAGCCAAGCTCCTTGGCGCGCGCTTCGGCGCCCACGGCCTCAGCCTTGAAGAACGGGTTGTCGTGGCTTGGCGTTATGATCGCGATCAGGCCTTCGGCATGGGCAAAGGCGGGAAGGGCCGTCGACAAGGCGAAGGCCGCCAGAAACAGGCGTCTCTTGATATTCATAGGTTTTCTCCTCCATCAGTCCATCCCCCATGGATGGCTATCTCCCTGGATCGGACAAACCCTGTGGTATGATAAATCATTTGTCAACAGGTATGATGAGCATTACAGATGAAAACCTGTAAGCGGCCGTTTTCGGTGTTCGGGCCGGCGGAGCGTGATGGAGGAACACATGAACGAAGACTTTATCCGGGTTACCTATCGCATCGAATGCGCCGGTAGCATCGAGGCGATGGCCGCCAAGATCGCCTCAGACCAGTCGACCGGCACCTTCACGGAACTGCCGGGCGAGACCGATGCGGTGCGCAAGCGCTGCGCGGCCCGGGTCGAGACGATCGCGCCGCTCGCCGATAGCGAAACCCCCGGTTTTCCCGACAACGCCGGGGGAGGGCCATACCACCGCGCGGACGTGACGATCGCCTATCCGCTGGAGGCGATCGGCACCGATATCGCCGCGCTGATGACGATCGCGATCGGCGGCGTGTTTGCAGCGCGCGGACTGTCGGGCATCCGGGTCATGGATATCGATCTGCCTCAGGCGTGGTCCTGCCACCCCGGTCCGCAATTCGGCATTGCCGGATCGCGCCGGCTGATGGGGGTCGAGAGCGGCCCGATGATCGCCTCGATCATCAAGCCCTCGCTGGGGCTTACCCCGGAGGACACTGCTGCGGTGGTGAAGACGCTCTGCGAAGCCGGCGTCGATTTCATCAAGGACGACGAGAAGATGATGAACCCCGGCTACGCGCCGCTCACGGCGCGGGTCGATGCGATCATGCCGGTGATCCGCGACCATGCCGAGCGGACCGGAAAACTGGTCATGTACGCCTTCGGCATCTCGTCCGCCGACCCGGACACGATGATGGAAAACCACGACTATGTGGTGAAGAACGGCGGCAATGCCGCGGTCGTCAACATCAACTCGATCGGCCATGGCGGCATGTCGTTCCTGCGAAAGCGCTCCGCGCTTTGCCTGCACGCCCACCGCAATGGCTGGGATATCCTGACCCGGCATCCGGCGCTCGGCATGGAATTCAGGGCCTATCAGAAGATCTGGCGGCTGCTTGGAGTCGACCAGTTCCAGATCAACGGCATCCGCGCCAAATATTGGGAACCCGACGAAAGCTTCGTCAAATCCTTCCATGACGTGATGACGCCGATCTTCTCCAAGGATGACCGACCGCTGCCCGTGGTCTGCTCGGGACAGTGGGGCGGACAGGCGGTCGAGACCTATGAGCGCACCGGCCGCACGCTCGACCTGATGTATCTCGGCGGCGGCGGCATTCACGGTCATCCGGGCGGCCCGGCCGCCGGCGTGCGCGCCATCCGCCAGGCCTGGGAAGCGGCGGCGTCGGGACAATCACTGGAAGCCTATGCCGCCAGCCATCCGGACCTCGCCGCCTCGCTTGAAAAATGGGGCTAGAGCCCTTCAGGCTTAAATGGAATCCGTTCTGTTTGCCCAAACCGGTCATTCCACGCGAAGAAGTCCGCGCGGCATGGCCATAGCTATGGCGAAGGGCTTCGACAAAGTGGAGGGCCGGTTTGGGCAAACCCGCAAGGGCGGCATTCCATGATCTTCTGATCATGGAATGAACACGCCCGCGATTGAGTCGGTTCAGCGCGTCAAGCGCGCTGAACTGGGCGGCATGAATTTGCGCCATTACCGGCGGTCTTCGGCTTGGACATAGCGACGGCTATGCCCTGCGCCAAAGCCCTTGGTCCTGGCGCAAATTCCTT
>MDSV01114608.1_pt1 | contig 13333 bp, 14 predicted proteins | sample 810851 | NCBI WGS metagenome assembly MDSV01 (sample SAMN05326640, study PRJNA326480) | marine metagenome | isolation source: seawater | place: Atlantic Ocean: North East | collected 2012 | reverse complement strand
CCAAGAAAAACTTGTTTGGGAGGATCTTCTCCTAGTAAAAAAATAGATGTTAGTAGTCCAGTTACAGGAAGCATAAGTAAAACAGGCATAACTTTATTAATTGGATATTTTTTTAAAACATAATACCACGCAGCATATCCAATTGGCTGCATAAAAAATCCAAGGAATATTATTGTTAACCAACTATTAAGATTTGCTGATAAAAAATAAGTCATCGGGTTACCATCAAAAATCAATGAAGCAAGCAATAACATGGGTCCAGAAAATACACAAAGCCAGGTCATTAATGCAAACGCACCAATTTTTTTACTTAAAGGTTTTGCCATGACTGCTCCAAGAGCCCAAGTAAACGATCCAGACAAAACTAAAACAACTCCAATATATTTTCCTTCAAGGTTAGGAGCCCCTGTTAAAATAAAAACTCCAATAAAAGCAATAATTAAACCAACTATATTTTTAGTAGTTGGAATTTCCTTTAATAAAAAAAAAGCAATTATTATTCCAAAAGGTACTTCTAACATAACAAGAAGAACAGCTGGAGATGCATCAATTATATTTAAACCTGTATAGGTTAATCCATATTGTAAAGTACTTCCAATTAAGGAGACTTTAAATAAATCGAAGTACAAACCTTTAGGTAAAGGAAACCACCAAACAAGAATTAATGCTGGTATAGTAAAACGCATTCCCATTAGTAAATATGGTGGAAAATAATGCATTGCTGGCTTGGCAATTACAAATCCAAAGCCTAAAACTACAGGGACTAGTAGTGCAATAAATATATCTGTTGTTTTCATTTTCCTGCTTTTTAATCTTCTTATCACATTGTATATTATGAGTATAAAGAAATAAGTGAGCTACTAAGTGAAAATAGAAATAGTTGAAAACAATGTAGTTTTGATAAATGGTTCAAATGAAAACTTTGAAATACATCCTCTTTGGTTAAGAGAAAGAGCCAAGACAGAAAAATTAGTAGATAAGTACAATGACCAAAGGTTGTACGATCCTTCACAACTTGACCAAAATCTTCAAATAAAAAATGCGTCAATGACAAACGGACATCTTAATATAGAATTTAGTGATGGAGTAAAATTTGATTATGAGGTCAATAATTTACTTTATGAGATAGACAGAAAAGAACCTCTTGAAAATATAGTTTTGTGGGATTCTAGCTTTAATAAAATACCAACAGCAGTTTATGAAAAAAATATTTTTGAAACAAAGAAAATGTATGATCTGTTGCAAGATTTTTATAAATATGGATTTGTAATTTTTAAAAATGTTCCGACAGAAGATAATTATGTTGTAAAATTTGCAAATTCTGTAGGTACAATTAGACCAACAAATTTTGGTGAGTCATTTAGTGTAAGATCTGTGCCAGAACCTAACGATTTGGCCTATACTTCTATAGCGCTTACTCCACACACTGATAATCCATATAGAAAACCAATCCCTTGTATACAACTTTTGCATTGCCTAGAAAATAAAGTTCAAGGAGGACTTTCAACTTTAGTAGATGGATTCTCTGTTGCAGAACACTTAAGAAAAAATCATCAAGATATATTTAAAATATTAACAAAAACAAAAGTTAGATTTAGATTTGTAGATAAAACTATAATCCTTGAAAATTGGGGAGAATTAATTGAGCTTGATGAAAAAAATAAAGTTAAACAAGTTAGATACAGTACGAGATTAGATTACGTACCTGCTTTACAAAAAAAAGAATTGGAACTATTCTATGAAGCAAGAAAAATGATTGCAGATTTATATGCTTCTTCAAAATTTGAAATAAGATTTAAATTAAATAAAGGTGATTTGTTAATGATGGATAACCATAGATTACTACATGGAAGAACTTCATATGATGTTAGAGAAGGAAATAGATATTTAAAAGGATGCTATATTGATCACGATTCAACAGAAGGAAAATTAAGACATCTGGAAAGAAAGTTTGGTTTAAAATGGAAAAGGTAAAATTTAACCAAATGAAAGATGGAACTAAAGAGGAATATATTTTTTTAGATAAGAATGAAAAAAAATATATAAATGGTACTGCTGATAGATTGCTAACATTCATGAGTGGACTTAAAGATACATTAGAAGGTTATCAAATAACTAGACTGGAACATTCTCTTCAAACTGCTACACGAGCCTTGAACGATAAGGCTAGCGATGAAATGATAGTTGCTTGCTTATTGCACGACATTGGGGATGAACTGGCTCCTTTAAATCATGCTGAATGTGCTGCTGCTATTTTAAAACCTTATGTTAGCAATAAGACGCATTGGATTATAGAAAAACATGGTATTTTTCAAATGTACTATTATGCACATCACCTTGGTGGAAATAAAAATGAAAGAGAAAAATTTAAAAACCACAAATACTATAAAGACACTATTGATTTTTGTGAAAACTGGGACCAAAAATCATTTGATCCTAATTTTAAATCATTAACGCTTAAAGATTTTGAGCCATATGTTAAAAAAATTTTTAACAGAGCTCCATATTCTCAATAAATTCTATTTAAAAGGTAATCCAGACTTTTTCCATCCTTTATTGAAAGAATTTCCTAGAAATCCATCTGAAATATTTACACAATTAAAATCTTCTTTTGATAGTAAATCAACGGCGGCCTGAGATCTAACACCACCCATGCACATAGCCATCACTTCATATTCTTTTTGAATATTTAATTTTTTAAATTCTTCTATGAAATTTTTATTAAAGCTTCCATCAGCAAATTGAATGGTTAAAAAATATGTTTTTAAACCAATTTTTTCCCCATCTGGTTTTCCATCGGCAATCCATTCTTCCTCTGTCCTTACATCAAGTAATATGGATTTAGGATTATTCTTGATGTAACCCTCTACTTCTTTACTAGCCAATTGTTTAATCATAATTTATTGTGGATGAATCAATAAATTATATCATATTTAAGCCTTATCTTGATAGTCCCTTTGATGTTTTGGAATTCTTTTATGTGTTCCAAATAACATATGAGTAGACATATCTTCTTTATATTTGCTAGCTGGTACCGTTAAACCAACAGATTCGGCAACCTCTCTAATCAGCATTGGATTTGCTCCACAACAAACACCTAGATAATTAACTCCAAGATTAAAAGCTTCTTTTGCAAACTTTCCAATTTCATACCTATTACATTGCATTGGATCTAAAGCTGTAGGAAATGGTGTCTTATGAGGTGTATGACATGTACATCCATTATTATCTGGCAAATTAAAAAAAGTAGGATGTTTTTCTGTTGTCCTAAAATTAATAGGTAATGCCGCCACATGACACTTTAATGCTTTCCTAATTTTTTTTAGGTAAGGCATCATTGTGCTTGGACCTCTAAAACAATTCATTCCAACCACATTGCCCCCTAGCTGTTCTAACTCTTTACAAGTATCTACAATTGAAACACCATCTCTCATTATATTTTCTCCCATTGGTGCTATTGTAATTACACATGGAAGATTAGATTTTTTCATTACCTCTAAAGCTGTATAAGCTTCTCTAGCATAGTAAAAGGTTTCTCCGATCAACATGTCTGCACCTTCGTCAACGGCCCAATCAACCATTTCTGTAAACATTTTTTCAACTTCTAAATGTGTTTTGGAATCTTTTTGACTCCAAATATTTGAATTTGAAATATTTCCAGCCATTAAATTCGGTTCTTTTCCGATAGGACTGGTTGCTACTTTTTTTGCTATTTTCAATGCTGCTCTATTAAGTGGCTCTAACAGCTTCTCTTTACTAATAACTCTCATTTTTTCACGATGACCATTATAGGTAAATGCTTGAACTATATCGGAACCAGCATGTTGAAAATCCCTGTGTAAATTTTCTAAAGCTTCTGGATGCTCTAAAGAAACCATTGGGACGAATTCTCCAGATGCCATATATCCCCTTCTTTCTATTTCAAACAGAAAACCTTCTGCACAAATCACAGGTCCTGAATTTAATCTCTCGATTAAATTTCTTTTCTTATTGCTCATATTAACCTCCGTTTTTAGTACTTTGACATAATGTCGGGTGCACAATTCGGTTAAATACCCAGTTTTTAATTGAAATATATATCCAAAAAAAAACCACCGGCTAAAGCGGTGGTCTAAAAATTTCGCTTTAGCTGGATTTATTAAGCGCCCGCAAGTTGATATAACTCGGCGCTATATATAATGTTATCTTCTAATATATATAGAGTCAACATTAAATATAAAGAATTATGAACTATACCGATCAAAAAAAAGGAATGCTAATGGCATTCACTGCTGTTATGTTTTTAACGCCAGACTCACTGTTTATTCGCTTAGCAAATATCAATTCTTGGAATTTGATTTTTTACAGAGGTTTTATTCCATTTTCTGTTGTTTTTATTGGATTATTATTTATTTATAAAACCAATCTTATTAAACAAACTTTTAACAATGGTTGGCGTGGAATTGCGTATGCCCTCGTATTTACAATAACAAACATTACATTTGTAATTTCAATAGAAAATACAAATGTTGCTAATACTCTTATTATGCTTGCTTTAGCTCCAATGCTTTCAGCAGTTCTGAGTTTTTTATTTTTAAAGGAAATCCCTGATAAAAAAACTTGGATAGCAATTATTATTACCACGTCATCAGTGGTCTATATTTTTTATGATGCTATGGATACAGGTGATATATTAGGAAATGCTTTAGGTTTATTGACTGCATTTGGTCTAGCAGTTGGTGCTGTAATTATTAGATCTGCAAAAAAAATAGATTTGGTACCATCAGCGATGTTTGGGAAACTACTTGTTGCGCTTATAGCTTTTTATTTTGCAGATAATTTGAGTTTAAAAGGTAATGATCTGACAATTATACCAATTATGTGTGTGATGTGCGTCGCCTTACCATTTGTTCTAGTGACTATAGCACCAAGATATATTACTGCAGCGGAAGTCAATCTATTCTTTCTTCTTGAAACAATATTTGGGCCTTTATGGGTCTGGTTTGTAATAAAAGAACAGCCAAGCTTAGAAACAATTATAGGTGGTATAGTAATTATTATTACAATTGCCCTCCATTCTATATTATCATTAAAAAAGGCTTAACTTAATAAATAATCTAGTTGCAATTACAATTACGAAAGCATAATTACTCAACAAATATGTTTAAGATTTTTAAAAATTCATGGGCCTTGTTCACTGGCTTCGCCATACTTATTACAGCTCACGGATTCCAAGGTAATTTACTAGGAGTTAGATCCGTAATAGAAGAATTTAATGTGATTGCAACAGGAGCAATAATGTCAGGTTATTTTGTGGGATATTTCTTTGGAGCAAATATAATTCCAAATCTTGTTGGAAAAGTTGGCCATATAAGAGTATTTGCAGCTTTTGCTTCAATGGCATCTTTAGCAATTTTATTACATGCAGTGTTTGTAAATCCTATTATATGGATAGGTGGAAGATTCTTGACGGGGCTAAGTCTTATCGGTGTTTATATTGTTGTTGAAAGCTGGTTAAACGATCGTGCAACAAATAGAAACCGTGGTGGAGTATTATCAATTTATATGTTTATTACATTTGCTGGCTTAGCTTTGGGAACACTTCTATTGAATTTTAGTAGTCCAGAAAAATATGAACCTTTTATATTAATTTCATTATTATTCTCTATAGCTTTAATACCAATACTTCTAACTAAACGTAAGCCTCCAAAATTTAAAAAAATAAGTTCTATAAATATAAAACAACTTTATAAAATCTCACCACTTGGAACTTTTAGTATGTTTTGTACGGGTTTTATTCATGCTTCATTATTTACCCTGGGTGCTGTTTATGCGGCTAAAATGAACTTTAGTATTTTTGACATTTCACTTTTTTTATTCTTAATTTCAATATCAGGAGCTTTTTTTCAGTGGCCAATTGGTTATTACTCAGATCGACACGATAGAAGAGTAATTTTAATTGGGTGCTCATTTTTTTCTTTACTTTTCTGCATTCTTGCAATTTTAGCGTCGGGAACTTCATTAGATAATATGTACTTAGCATCAAGTGTTGGAATGAATAAAATAATGTTTTTAATATTTACTACCCTATATGCAGGTTTTGCTTTGCCAATGTTTACTTTGAATCTTGCTTATGTAAATGATTTTATTCCTAAAGAAAAATTTGTTGCAGCTGGTGCTGGCTTGCAAATTATATTTGGTATGGGTGCTATGGGTGGCCCTATTTTATGTTCTATATTTATGAACATATATGGTGCTAATGGGTTTTTTGTATATCTAGCTTTTTTTCATTTAATTATTGGGTTATTTGGAATGTATAGAATAACAAAAAGAGATTACGAAGATAATCCAGAATCTACTTTTACGCCTTTGCCTAGAAATATTACTCCATTAGGAATTGAGCTTGATCCAACGACCGGTGCAGATTTATCTAATTCTGATAAAAAATAAATAATTTAATTTTTTAATAAAGCTTTGTTTTCTTTTTTATTTAATTTTAATCTAGTATAAATATCATAAACTCTTTGTTCAAATAAGTTACTAGGGAAAAATTCTTTACCAAAGAAACTTTTCAATAATTTATATATTCTAATTGGTCGTGAAATATAAATTGAAATATATGACAATGAAAACCCTATAAATCTCAAAACAGATATTGTTCTACCTGAGACGTTTTCACAATAAGAGTGGGCTTGTGTTACATCCATATAGGCCATTAATTTTTTAAAATAATTATCATCCACTTTTAATTTTTTTTCTTTTTTTAGTTTTTCAAATAATTCAGAGCCTGGATACGGTGAGAACATAGCATAATTAACATCATAAATTCCAAATCTTAATGAACAATAAATTCCAAAGAAAACTGACTTCAAACAATCGGCTAAAGTCTCGTGAGGGAAACCAATAATAAAGTTTAATTTAACTGTATGACCTATTTTTACCGCAGCTTTTATGCTTTCAATTAGTCTGTCTAACTTCACTCTTTTTTTTATCATGTTTAAACTTTTTTCACTTCCACTTTCAGGCGCATAACAAATATATGCACATCCAGAATCGTAAATAGCTTGCAAAGTTTCTTTGTCTAAAGCTTCAGACCTGGTTCCTACTGGTAGTTGCCAAGTAATATTTCCGATTTTTCTATTTTTTAGCTCCTTACAAAAATCCAACATCCAACTCTTTTTTATTATTGCGGTTAAATCAAAAAATTCAAAGTCATTTGCGTCATATTCTTTTACTAACCATTCTATTTCATCTACTATATCTTTTGGATCTCTCATTATATATCGAGTAGTCCACATTGTTGGACTAGAACAAAAAGTACATTGATAGGGACAACCTCTTGTGGCTAAAATTGGCATGTTTTTAAGTTTTCCTTTTGCTAAACCAATAGTAAAAGAATTTGTAAAATAGTTTTCGGGTTTTAATAAATGCCAAGCTGGTCTTGGAAGTTTGTCGATATGTTCTATTCTTTTGCTAACGCCGTTATCAATATAATTGCCATCTTGATCAATATAACAAATTCCTGGTATTTTATTGACACCTTTATCGTTATACATATTATAAGAAAACTCTAGCATGGAAAATTCACCCTCCCCTTTGATAATATAATCAATAGCCGGACAATCTCTTAAAGTATATTCAGGTATTGCTGTCGCATGCTCTCCACCAGCTATTATAATAACCTTAGGAAATTTTTTTTTTATACTTTCAATTAACGATCTGTGAGCAAACCACTCTGCAGAAAACATTAATGAAATTCCAAAAATAAATGTATTAGGGTTAATTTTCTCAATTATTTCATCAGCTGTTAGGCCCTGAAGATTGTATAAATTATCCTTAGATCTTCTAATTTTTACAGGTTGTTGCTCTCCTGTAGAATCAATAATTTTAGTTTTATAACCTGCTTTATCAAGCACACCTCCTACATAGGCCAAACCTAAAGGTAAAGTTACTGGATTGGTATATGAAGTTTTGGCTATAACAGCAAAGGGTCTACACAAAGTTATAACTCTTTTATCATTCTCTGGAGCTTTAAAAGCACTTAGCGAAGAATCCATATGTCTTGGGTCAAGTTCTTTAACCCAATTTTTATTTGGGACATAGCTTGGTTCAAAAATTATATCTTCTTTTTTTCCATAAATAACTAATTTCTTTCAAAAGATTTATCACTTATTCCATTTAATTAATATGTAAGAATAATGGGGCATATCTTCTCATTTTTTAATGTTTATAGAATCTAATTTAACCCGATAAAGCGCCTATTTCTTTTAGTATTTAAACTATAAAACATAAGTGCAAAAGTAATAATACTACCACCAATTATAGTATTAGCCGATGGGATTTCATTAATTCCAAATATAGGTAACCATACCCAAAAAATTCCTCCTAAAACCTCAGTCAAAGATAATAAAGTAAGATCTGCGGCGGGTAAATGTTTTGATCCTATAGAATAAAGTATCATTCCTGTGCAGACTAAAGTTCCATGCAAGGCCGATAATGATGAATTTCTAAATGTAGTAAAAAAATCAGAGTCATTGGACATTAAAACAAAAAAAGAAAAAGTTGCACAAAATAGCCCGGCAACAGCTACAGTTGTAAAAGTTGGAGTATTTTTTCTCCACCTTAAAGAAACAGAAAAAATTGAAAAGCCAAATGAGGATAACAGACCAATCACTAAGCCAAATAAAGATCCAACGTTTCTGCTGGTAAATGCCATAAAAGAAATACCTATAGCTGCTATAATAATCGAGGTTAGAGTAATGGTTGAAACTTTTTCTTTAAGAAAAATATATCCCAATATAGCTGTCATAAATGGCATTGCAGCTAGCATCAAAAGTGTAACTGCTGCAGTTGTGTGAGTAATTGACCAAATAAAACACATCATAGCAATTCCTAGACTTATTCCACCAATAATTCCTGAAGCTCCAATTTTTTTATAATTATTCGTAAAAGATTTACCTTCTTTTACAAACAAATAAATATTTATTAATATAAAAATAGTAGAACCTCTAAAAAAAAGATATTGCCAAGGAACTGAACGAGCATCTTCAATAAAACGAACTACTAATGCACCAAAAGACCAAAATATTCCTGCGATTAAAACAATTAAAATTGCTGAATCAATTTTATCTTTTTTCATATTATTTTATCTCCTCTTTCGGTCTTAACGAATGTCCTGGTAACCATTCTTCATCTCCTTTGACATAATGTTCTTTTTTCCATATTGGGGATTTATGTTTAATCTCTTCTAATATATATCTGCAAATTTTAAAAGACTCATCTCTATGTTCTGAACTAACTGCAATTAAAATACTTATATCTCCAACAGGAACATACCCTTTTGCATGTTCCAAAAAGATACTAGCATTTTTATCAAATTTACTTTTTGCATGATTACATATTAATTTAAATGATTTTATAACAGCTTGATCGTGTGCGTCATAAGTAACAGCCGTAACTTTTTTACTACTATTTTTATTTCTTACTCTTCCAATAAAAATAGTTTCTGCACCATTTTTTTTAGAAAGAATAAAATTTTTTGCTTTTTCCGAAGATATTTTTTTTTCTTCTGTTTTAATTAAGGCGGTATGTAAAGTCATTATCCCCCGCCAATTGGAGGAATAATTGATATTAGTTCTTTATCTTTTAGTTTATAATTGTCATTAATCACTTCGTCTGCTTCACTAAAAAAAGCAGCTGTTTTAGATAAATTTTGTAAATTATTTTTTAAATACTGCTCAGAAATTATTTTATTTAAAGTATTTCTTAGTTTTTTTATATTAGAATTATTTGGAAGTTTAATAAGTAAAATTTCTTTATCACTTAACATTTTTGAAGAGCCATAAAGTTTTAACTGAATTTCCATTCTAGCCTCCTGTTACATTCATATGTCTAGGAACAAACTTTTCATCTTGCTTTCGATTAATAGCGAAATCATGTCCCTTAGGTTTTCTAGAAATAGCTTCATAAATAGTATCTTTTAAAATTTGATTATTCTCACTTTTTCTCAAGGGTTTTTTCAAATCTGCTTTATCTTGTTGTCCTAAACACATGTACATTTCGCCTACACAAGTAACTCTTACTCGGTTACATAGTTCACAAAAATTATGTGTATTAGGTGTAATAAAACCAATTTTTTGATCTGTTTCGTGACAATGTACGTATGTAGCTGGACCCGAAGTTCTCAAAGGATCTTTTGTTATACTGTATTTAGTTTGTATTATACTTTTAACTTCGGTTAAAGGTATGTACTGGTTAAATCGTTTTTCACCAATTTCTCCCATTGGCATTACTTCAATAAAAGTTAAAGAAAACTTATTCACTCCGCACCAATTTACTAGAGTTAATATTTCATCATCATTAATTCCTTTTAAAGCCACAGTATTAATTTTAACTTTCAATCCAGCTCTTTTTGCTGCGAAAATTCCTTTAATAACTTTATTTAAATCGCCAATTCTAGTTATTTTTTTAAATTTATTTTGATCCAAAGAATCTAGTGAAATATTAATTCTTCTTACACCACTTTTATACAAATCTTCTGCATATCTATCTAGTTGTGATCCATTTGTTGTTAGTGTTAGTTCTTCTAATTCTTTGCCGATTTTGCTTCCAAGACTATTAAATAGTTGCATTATATTTTTTCTAACTAATGGTTCTCCGCCAGTTATTCTCAATTTTTTAACTCCAAGATCGATAAAGGTACTACAAAGTCTATCTAATTCTTCTAAAGAAAGAATGTTTTTTTTAGGTAAAAATTCCATATCCTCTGCCATACAATATGTGCATCTAAAATCACATCGATCTGTAACTGAAACTCTTAAATAGGATATTTTTCGTTCAAATGAATCAACTAACATAAATAAATTAAACCACAAAAAATACTTATTAGCTACCTGGAATTAGTGGAACCCAGTCAATAATATCACCTTTTTTAAATTTATCTTTTCCATCTGGAAATACCCCCCAGCAGTTTGCTTCCACGAATGATTTAATTTTGCTTGACTGCTGTCCTTGTAAAACTTTTAATCGAATTAACCCTTTTTTATCAATTTTCATGAAACATCTAACAAAATGAGTAAAATTTTTTACTTTAGAGTAGTTGTTATTTAATTTACCTTTAAAATTTTTTTCTTCTTTTATTCCTAAACTTTTTCGAACTAATGGATAAACAAAAAAACGTAATCCAGCTGCACATGAAATAGGGTTTCCTGGAAGGCCAAAAAATAATTTATTTTTGTATTTAAGTTTTGAAAGCATTATGGGCCTACCAGGCTTAATTGACACTCCTTTAAAACATTTTTTGAAACCAAATTTGCTTATAAGTTCTGGAATAAAATCAAATTTTCCGGCAGAAATTGCACCAGAAGTGACAATTATATCTATATCAGTATTTTTTAATTTATTTAAAATCTTTTTAAGTTTTTCAGGATTGTCATCTTTTATAATTCCTCCATCTATAATATTAAAATTTAAATTATCTCCCAGTAGCTTAAAATAATGATTATTTGAATTACGAATTTTCCAAGGTGCTATATTTTTATATTTATAATTAACTATTTCGTTACCGGTGGATAAAAAAATTATTTTGGGTTTTTTTTTAACTTTAATATGTTTAATGCCAAGAGTTGTTAATGACATTATATGTTTTGGTTGAATTATCTCACCTTTTTTTATTACCAAATCATTTAATTTATAATCTTCTCCAGCAAATCGAATAAATGAAAATTTTTTTATTTCATTTTTTATTATAATGTGCGTAGATTTATTTTTTGTTGGAAAATGTTTTGCCTTTTCGACAGGCAAAATTGAATCAAATGGCTTAGGAACTAAACCTCCGGTCATAATTTCTATTACTGAATTCTTGCTATAATTATTTATTTTAGGATCATCCCCTGCTGCAATAGTTTTAATAATTTTAAATTTTTTTTTATTTTTTGGAGAAATTCCTTTTGTTTCTTGAGCAACAACAGCAAAACCATCGAAAGCAGTATTATTATATAAGGGATTAATTGTTGGTGATAAGACATTAGCATCACAAATTCTATTTACTGAATTTAAAATGGAAACTTTTTCACTAGGTATTCTAAAAGAATTTTTTTTTATAATACTTAAAGCTTCTTTATATTTAATCATTTTAGAGATTTAATGTATTTTTTATCTTATCTGGAATTCCATCTGGATTAATCCACAAACCTTTTTTACCTCCAGATTTAACTAATAATTTGGTATTAGTAATTTTTAAATTTGGTTCTATAATTTTTGAAAGATCGTAAATAGCAAGCAAGGCTGAACTAACTCCAGATAAAGCTTCCATTTCAACACCTGTTTTAGAATTTGCTGAAACCAAACAGTAAACAATAATCGAGTTCTTTGATTCATCAATCTCTGTGTGAATAGAAATGTGGTCTAGGGGCAAAGGATGGCAAAGAGGTATTAGTTCACTTGTTTTTTTAACACCATTAATTCCTGAAACTTCTGCTATAGATAATGGGTCACCCTTAGGCATTTTTTTTTTTTTAATAAGTTCAATCACCTTTTGTCCTAGAATAATTTCACCTGCAGCTAATGCTTTTCGATGTGTTATTTCTTTACTACTAACATCAACCATTTTATAACCTGATGTTGAAAATATCCTATTCAAAGAGTCTTCTAGTTTACTATTTCTATTCATTTATTTATTAATTTTTAAGCTTAATTTTTTTGCAAACTCTAAATCTTCATGGGTGTTTATGTTAAAAAATGGGTCATAGTCCTTAAATTTAAATTCTAAATTTTTTATATTATTTGCTTTTGTCCAGTCCTCAACTTTTCTAACTTTATTATTAACTAAGTCATTATGGAGTTTGTCATAAAGATCTAACGACCACAAACCAAAAATATTATGCTTGCGGCCATGTGAACTAGCACAAAGTATTAAAGATTCTTTTTTTTTTGATTCTTCAATAAATTTTGAAATAATGCTTTCAGGAAAAAATGGTGTGTCACAAGGAAAGCTGGCAACCCAGGAAAATTTGGTAGAATTTTCTTTTGCCCATTTCATAGCCGTAAGTATTCCTACTAAAGGTCCAAGCTGACCTTCAATACAATCTTTGACTGTTGTTAAATTATTTTTTGCGAAAAATTCATTTTTTTTATTCGTTATTATAATCAGTTCTTTTAAATATTTTTTTACTTTATTAATTGTGTGTTCAATAAGAGTTTTGTTGTTTAAATTAAGAAAAAGTTTATCTTGTCCCATTCTCTCTGATTTACCTCCAGCAAGAATTGATCCGAGTATATTGTGTTCATTCATGAAACAAATTATAAGTGTTTAATAAAATAGAATAAAGTTTAAATGATAGATAAAGAAATTATT
>MDSV01189639.1_pt1 | contig 13334 bp, 16 predicted proteins | sample 810851 | NCBI WGS metagenome assembly MDSV01 (sample SAMN05326640, study PRJNA326480) | marine metagenome | isolation source: seawater | place: Atlantic Ocean: North East | collected 2012 | reverse complement strand
TGTGACTCCGTCATCATCGATCTTTACGTTGTCATTCAACGACATGACCTGAAAGCCTCCAGAATCAGTCAACATGTGACCGTCCCAAGAAGCGAAGGAATGAAGTCCTCCTAAATCCTCAATAATTTGTGCTCCTGGTCGAAGCATCAGGTGGTAGGTGTTTCCGAGCACGACTTCAATGTCCAGTTCTTTATAGTCGCGTTGGTCAAGGTGGATTACGGCACCTCGTGTTCCGACTGGCATGAACACTGGTGTTTCAATCGAGCCTCGAGAAGTGTGGATTCGACCTCGTCGAGCTTGATGATCTGACGCTAATAGTTCGAAGGACAGAGACACAGTGGTTCCAGCATGGCAGAGGACCGCTCAACTAGGAGCCCGGTGCAACAACATTGCGTCGCCGAAGGAAAGAAACCTGTAGTTGTTGTCGAGGGCTTCTCGGTATAGCTCTTTCCACCGGTCCCCGATAAAAGCATCAATCATCATGAGAAGAGTCGATCGAGGCATATGAAAGTTGGTCATCAACACGTCGACGACCTCAAATTTAGATCCGCGTCGCAAGAAAAGCTCGGTGCGGCCTGACAACGTCCCTCGTGCAGCAGATTCGAGAGCTCGAACTGTAGTTGTGCCGATCGCCACAACTCGCCGTGCTTTTTGGCAAGCCTCCCACGTGCTTTCGTCGACTTTGTAGCTCTCACTATGCATGACGTGGTCGGCGGGGTCGTCCACTGTTACGGGTCGAAAGGTGTCGAGGCCTACAACGAGGTCTATTTTTTTAATCCGTGCGCCCCTATCCCTAATTTCTTGCAGAAGTTCATTGGTTAGGTGAAGACCAGCAGTGGGCGCTGCCACTGAGCCTGGCGTTCGAGCATAAACAGTCTGGTATCGCTCTGGAGAGTGTCCTTTTGAAGTTATGTAGGGCGGAAGTGGTGACTCACCAGCTCTAGAAAGCCTCTGGCTTTCGTTGGGATTGGACACCGCTACACCTGCATGTATGACGACTACCTTTCTTTGACCATCTTCGCCGATTTCATCGCCCACCATCACCTGAAGGTCTTTGTCTCTTTCGCTCCGTAGTTCGGTTCCGCTTTTCACGCGACGACTCGGCTTCACCAAAGCAGCCCAACCATCAGCCACGGGCTCCAGCAACAGAACTTCGACCGCGCCGCCCGTTACTTTTCGTAGCGGTAGTCGAGCGGGGATAACACTAGTCTCGTTCACCACAACTACATCGCCGGGACCTAACTGGTCGGGTAGGTCAGTAACGGTCAAATGTTGAGGAGGACGACCGAGCCCCGCGTCGACGAGCAACTTCGCGCTGTCGCGCGGTACAGCGGGCTTCTGGGCAACCGCTCCCGCTGGTAATTCGTAATCAAATTCCTTCATATTTTGGGCAGACTGTTAATCACTCACATCGTCGCTGATTCTGGAACTCCGAGTTCGCTAGTCCCATGAGCGCCTCTCGGGTCCAAGCAGAATCTACTCCCCGTGCACGCATTAACCGATCTAGATGCTGGCTTAGCTGGGTCGGAGCAGCTTCCAAAAATCCATTCAGGATGACTGACAAATACGGTTCTCCTGGTGCTCTCGCCTCGACCGACTTTGGACTCGTAAACGTCATCAGCGGCCGGCCATGAAAGTCACCCAGATAAACGATTCTCGAGTACCAGGAGTCTCCGATCTGCATTTCTCCCACTTCTCTTACTTCCGATACATCGAGTTCAACATCGCCCGGTTGCAGTCCATTTTCCTGAGCTAATACATCGGCAAATTGTTCCGCCGTGATGTCCCAACAACGAAGACATGCACCTTCGTCAATGTGGGGGTCAAGGAAGGCGACACCTCCTCCCCATCTTTCTGACGAAAGACCGAATGAAAGGCTCCAGGGGCCATGAACTATGGGTGACTGCGGCCCGGGCTCTTGGTTGTCGCGAGCACCAGTGTGCTCAGCGCCGCTCGGCCCATAGCTACCTCCTTCTATGTACCGCAAAAACCGCTCTTTTAGAACGTTTGAACCGTAAGCGCCATACCAAATTCGATCAGAACCCATTCGGCAAATCTTACTTTTCGTCGAATAACGAGGGGTCTTCGCCAAATTGCGCGGGCGGTGATACTCCGAGGTGCGCAAAGGCTGACGCGGTGACAACGCGTCCACGCGGAGTGCGTTGCAGAAGCCCCTGTTGAATCAAGAAAGGTTCGTAAACGTCCTCAAGAGTCTCTGGTTGCTCACCGACAGTTATCGACAAGGTCGATAAACCAACTGGTCCGCCGACATGGGTGAGCGCGATCGATTCCAGGATCGACCGGTCAACCTTGTCTAAACCAAGTTCGTCGACTCCAAAAAGCGCCAGTCCGTCGCGGGCGACCTCAACGTCGATGTCTCCGTTAGCTCGCACCTCAGCAAAGTCTCGCACTCGGCGGAGCAGGCGATTAGCTATGCGGGGTGTACCTCTACTTCTGCTAGCAATTTCGGCGGCACCATCCGAGTCGACTGTGACGGAGAGGATGCCGGCAGCTCGTTCAACTATCGACTGCAACTCTGCAGAGTCGTAGTAATCAAGCCTTTCGACGAGGCCGAAGCGATCTCTGAGCGGCCCAGCTATCAGTCCAGTTCTTGTTGTTGCTCCGACCAAAGTAAATGGCGGGAGATCAAAGCGGATTGAACGCGCTGCCGGCCCTTTGCCCAATACTACGTCCAACTGGAAATCTTCCATCGCCGGGTAGAGCACTTCCTCCACCTGCTTTGGGAGGCGGTGGATTTCGTCGATGAACAGCACATCACGATCTGCAAGATTGGTGAGAATGGCGGCGAGGTCACCTGCTCGTTCAATCGCTGGTCCGGAGGTGACGTGCATAGTTACCTCAAGTTCAGCGGCCACTATTCCCGCAAGAGTCGTTTTGCCGAGACCAGGGGGACCGGCGAACAGCAAATGGTCGGGTGTTTGCTCTCTCCCGCGGGCTGCCTCCAACAACACTCCCAAATGTTCCTTAAGTTCTGTTTGGCCGACGAATTCGTCTAGTCGACGCGGACGTAAACCAGCCTCGTCATTATCCTCTCTAACTAGATCAGCGCTTAGAACTTCATCTCGTTCTTCACTCTCGTCTCGACGAAAACCTTCTTCGCGACCCCATTCATTTTCGCTCATCAGCGGTTCATCCGTTGGAGGGCTTCGCGCAACATCGTTGAAGTGTCATCCCCTTGTAGACCTTCGACAGCGTGACGCACTTCGTCGGGCCCAAAACCCATCTGGTTTAACGCTTCGCGAACATCGGTCAATGCCGACGAGGGTATTTCTGGATCAGAAATCAATCCGTCGGCTTCGTAGCCTGCAACGTCAAGTCGGTTCTTGAGTTCTAAAACCATTCTCTGGGCAGTTTTCTTCCCTACTCCGGGTACCAGACACAGAGCGTCAACGTCTTCGGTTGCTACTGCCTGACGAAGTTCGTCTGGTGGCAAAGTGGCGAGTACCGCCATGCCCAATGCTGGACCGACACCGTGAGCGCCGATCACTGACTCAAAACATTTACGTTCGATCAATGTTGCAAACCCATAAAGTTGCTGATCGTCTTCGCGTATGTGGTGGTGAATGTGCACGAACGCTTCAGCCCCAACTTCTGATAGGTCACCGAGAGTTCTGGGATTGACGCTAACCCTGTACCCAACTCCGGCTACTTCAATGACAATCTCCCCTTCGGGGTTCTTATCGACGACTGAGCCGCGAAGCGAGCCGATCATGACAGATTCGGGCTCTTGGCCAGTTCCCGAGTTGCGCGATGAGCTAAATGGCAAAGCGCCACGGCTGCTGCGTCGGCAGCATCTGGCGGCGATGGCGTTTCGGGCAACCTAAGCAACGACTGCACCATGCGTTGCATCTGCTCTTTGTTGGCGCCTCCCCAGCCTGCAACGGCGTCCTTAACCTGATTAGGGGTGTATTCGACTACTTCAGATCCTGCCGAATGCCCGATAGCCATTGCTAAGCCGCTTACTTGAGCGACTCCCATAGCTGTTCGGGCGTTGACTTGAAAAAAGACGCGTTCTATAGCGACTACATCTGGCTTATGTTCTTCAATTAGCTTGACGAATTCTTCGTGAATCCACGCCAAACGTTCTGCTGTAGGAGCCTTAGCCGGCGTTCTTATGACACCGATTGCTACAGCTTCTGCTTTTCGACCTGCCTGCTCCACAACGCCATAACCGCAACGCGATAAACCGGGGTCGATACCTAAAACGAACACAGGTTCGATTGTACATGACGAGGTCAGTGGTACCGATCAGCCTTCGGTTAGTTCTGCCAATACCTGGTCAGGGACATCAAAGTTGGCATAGACCCCTTGCACGTCGTCATGATCGTCAAGTGCGTCCATTACTGCCAAAACTTGCGCAGCCTCGCCACTGGATAGGAGTTCAATCACGTTTTGTGGCAAGTAGGTCAGATCGGTTGATGAAACCTCAATCCCGGACCCTTCAAACGCCTCTCTTACTGAGATCGTGTCTGACGGCTCCGTGGTGACTCTCCATACTTCGCCTTCTGCTACAACATCTTCAGCGCCGGCTTCAAGAGCCACCATCATGACTTGGTCTTCGTCTGCCGTTCCGGGGACTAGGACAACTCCCTTGCGGTCGAATTGCCATGCGACAGCTCCAGGCTCAGCAAGGGATCCTCCAGCTCGAGTGAAAACGCTCCGAATTTCGGCTCCGGTTCTATTCCTATTGTCAGTGAGTACGTCAACAAACATCGCGACCCCATGGGGTGCGTAACCTTCATAGGTGACTTGCTCGTAATTGACGCCCTCAAGTTCGCCGGTTCCGCGCTTGATAGCTCTTTCAATAGTGTCAAGGGGCACTGAATTATCGCGTGCCTTTTGATACATAGTCCTGAGAGTTGCGTTGGACTCTAGGTCGCCTCCGCCTTCACGGGCTGCTACTTCGACCTGGCGAATGAGCTTGGCGAAAAGTTTTCCGCGAGCTTTGTCCGCGGCACCTTTCTTATGTTTGATGGTCGCCCATTTGGAATGCCCGGACACTTCGATACCTCCAGGCCACATTCTGCCACTCTCACAGGGACAATTGAACGTCGGTGCAGCAGTCAGTGATGACGATAGGTTCGTTACAGATGCTCTAAGAACATCTGGTGGAGTCGCAAGTCGTCTGTTAACTCAGGGTGGAAGCTGGTGACCATCACGTTTTCTTGTCGACAAAAGACGGGTGTTTCTTCGCCGGTCTCTCGTTGGACGCTGGCAAGTGTTTCCACTGACGGGTCAAGTATTTGTGCCCCGGGTGCCCGAATAAATACCCCCGGGAAAGGGTCTTTGAGGTCTTTGATATGCAGGTCCATTTCGAAGCTTGCTATTTGACGACCGAACGCATTTCGGCGAACGGCTATGTCGATTCGAGCAAAACTTCTCTGGTCAGGTCTACCGTCGAGCACTTCTTTTGCTAGAAGAATCATCCCGGCACAAGTGCCTAGAACGGGCAGCCCGTCGGCCAAAAGCTCTGACAAAGGATCAAAGGTTTTGCTTGATTCTAAGAGCATTGAGATAGTCGTTGACTCGCCGCCGGGGATCACTATCGCGTCGAGGCCGTCAAGGTCTTCAGGTAATCTGACTTGGCGGACAGTCGTTCCGAGCTTGCCTAGCGCTTGGGTATGTTCTCTTGAGGCGCCTTGTAGTGCCAAGACCCCAACTATCGGTGACAACTTACTTTTCTACCAGCCGCGTTCGGCAAGCTTGGTATCAAGTTCGCCGATTTCGAGGCCAGGCATTGCGTCTCCGAGTCCTCGACTTACTTTGGCAACCATCGTCGGGTCCCTGAAATGAGTTGTCGCTTCGACGATAGCTTTTGCTCGGGGCGCCGGGTCTTCACTTTTGAAGATCCCTGATCCAACAAAAACAGCTTCCGCTCCTAGTTGCATCACAAGAGACGCATCAGCGGGCGTCGCAATACCTCCAGCGCAGAACATCGGTACCGGCAGACTCCCAGTCTCTGCTACTTCTTGAACTAATCCCAATGGGGCTTGTAATTGTTTGGCCCAGTCAAAAAGTTCTGCTTGGTCTGCCTGGGTGACCTTTCGTATGTCACCCAGAATCGACCTTAGGTGACGCACCGCTTCAACGATATTGCCAGTCCCAGCTTCGCCCTTTGAACGGATCATGCAGGCGCCTTCGGAAATACGTCGTAGTGCCTCCCCGAGGTTGGTTGCTCCGCAGACGAAAGGAACTGTGAATGACCATTTGTCGATGTGGTGCGCTTCGTCTGCAGGCGTCAACACTTCCGATTCGTCGACGTAGTCAACTCCAAGCGATTCAAGAATTTGGGCTTCAGCAAAGTGCCCTATGCGTGCCTTGGCCATCACGGGGATGGTGACTGCTTGTTGTATGCCTTCAACCATGGCGGGGTCGCTCATGCGTGCTACTCCCCCGTCTCGTCGAATATCAGCAGGTACTCGTTCGAGGGCCATCACTGCGACCGCACCAGCATCTTCCGCAATTTTCGCTTCTGTGGGGGTGACCACATCCATGATGACGCCCCCGCGGAGCATGTCAGCTAATCCTCGCTTTACGCGCGGTGTGCCAACTTGTGAGTTCGATCCACTCGTACTATCTGCCATTCCTCCAGTCTAAGCCGGTGAGGTGCAGAACGAGTCGCTTCGCTTAGTCGTCGATATCAATGATTGTCGCTGTGTCGCGAGGCGCTAATAGAACCCAGGTCGCACCGGGCGCCATTGCAATAGCTCTGCCGGTTTGGTCAACGAATTGTGTGTGCACCGTGATGTTTGGCTTCACCCAGCGTCCCTCAGTGATGTGCCCGTCCTTCAGTATCCAAGCTGTTCCGGACCCTTCTGAAAGTTGGGCAACTGGAATTCGTGCACCATTTCCGTCAACTTCGTTGGTCAAGAGATATTTCGTGAATTGGATGATGACATTCTGTGCGGCTACTTCGACTTCATCTCCGCTTCTGTCTAGAGCTATATGTCTGTACCCATTCTGGAATCTCTGCCATTTGTTCTTGTCGTCGACCCAGCGGAATGACACGTCCACTGAACCCCAATCAACTTGCACCCCTCGTACCTTTCTGCCGCCTTCATCCTTTTGCGGTGACTCACGGAAAGGCCATAGCGGCTCCACTAGTGACGTTGTGTCCTCGCCTTTTTCTAATAGCTGCGCAGACCGCGCCCATAAGTTGCTTGGAGCGGGTCTGTCGTCCTTGCGCCAATAGTGGGCTGGGTTCCGGTACAAACCGACATCCTTAATTGCCACCGTCTCCAGTAACCGGCGAAATGCCCAATTCGAGCCACTCCATCCAAATAGTGCTCCATCAAACGGCATGAGTAGAGGAATGTCACTTGAACGTCCTGATCGAATTGGTCCGACAAATTCAGGAACTTGGGACTGAAAAATGGCAAGGAATCGCGTCAATCCTCCTTCTACTAATTCTTCAAAGACGATGTCGGCTTCTTGGATACCTTGCTGAGGTACTGCTGAAGGCGCGTTGTCGATTTTTAACGCCAGCTCGGGTGCCACAAGTACCGGTGGGTCGACAGGTGTTCCTCGGTAGGGAGCAGTGGGTTGCTTAGCTAACGGTTCATCTGCAGTCCGTTCTGAGGTTGTAGTGGGCGAAGGATCGGGGACGGCTGCAGGTGCAGTAACAGCGGATTGGGCGTCTTTTGAGGATGATGCCGAGGTGGTGGTGGTGGTGGTGGTCGGCAAACTAGACCCAAGACTTGTTGGTTCGGAGTCTTTCGCGGCGTAGGTGTCGGGTGCATCGGCAGCACATGCAGCGAGCAGGAGGGAGCACAACCCGATAGCGATGCCGCTTAATTTCATCGGTGCATCACATTTCGCGCAGCGCCGTCGCTCGAGCTTCGACTGTTGGTCGATTTGTATTCGGTGTGGAAGGGAAAAGCCAAAGAGAGTCTAGAACTGGACTGACTTCTGGGACGAAGGTTCGATTTTCCGTCATTTCGATTGCTTCGACCATCCCTGGTGGGTAACGGGTTATACCTGTTCCAGTGATATCTCCCACAAAATCGTGACTCGGGTCAACTTGCAGACCTATCTTTCGCTTCAGAGACCCGGCCAGATATGAGAACGGCTGAATTCGGAACGACGACAGTCCTATCGACAGGCCGAAAGTTGTAATCGCGGTGGTTGCTAACGCGGTTCTGTAGCTCGCTATTTGAGAAATTCGGTTGGCGAGAACAGCTTCCAGTTCAATACGACTCGCAGCTTCCAGCAGGCCCGTAGTGATAATGATCGTTGAGTGGTCGACTGATCGTCCTAGGGCAGCGATGTTGCGGCTTTGCGTCGGAAGGAGGTGGATTCGTGGTGGAGATGTGCCAGTCGAGAGGCATAGACCTTCGATCAGGTTGGTGAGTCGAGGTTGTTCCCCTTCGCCTACCTGACTGCCGAGCAACTTCTTTAAGATGCGTCGCTCACTCGTCTTACTAGCCCAAAGCAACGAAACTGTCATCAGCAGTGCAAGCACTAACGCGACCCAAGTTGCCGACGAAATGGCGAGCATGACAAGAAACACAAGCCCTGACAACGTCAGAACAGATAGCCCAAAGAAGACCATCAATAGACCTGCATTTTGTCGGTTTTTGTCGCTCAGGTTGTCCATGTATATCCCGTGTCTCCAATATTTCCCGGCAACTGTGTGTCGCAGTGTACGGCGCTAACCACACCGCGCTCGTTACTATTCACAGACTCTGGTCACCGCCAACACCAAGCTTGAACGGCCAGCCCATGCGACTCAGCTCACCGCGCCATCCACCTCTGTGGGGGTCTTGGCGTTCCATATCTATCGCCCGCTCGTATATGTCGACATACATTGCGGCAAGTCGATCCATCGAAAATTCCGACACCCGTCTACTGCCGGATACGCGTAGTTGATCAGCCAACTCCCGATTTTCAAGGACCTTTAACAGGCCAAGACTCAGGGCTTTTGCATCGCTGGGTGGCACAAGGTAGGCCTCGTCGCCTCTAGGTGCAACGTTTCGGTATCCGGGTAAATCACTCGCTACTACTGGCGTCCCTGCCGCCATTGCCTCTAGCAGGACAATCCCGAAGCTCTCTCCTCGCAACGAGGGCGCACAAAATACGTTCGCGCCCTTTATACGTTCCATCTTCTCTTCTTCGCTGACTGCTCCGAGCCACTGAAGTCGTTGGTCTCCTTCGTATTTCGACCGCAATTCCTCTGTTTGAGGGCCATCAGACATGACCCATAAGGTCACATTTTGCGGCAGAAAAGTCATCGCCTCAAGCAGGACCTCTAGGCCCTTACGCGGTTCATGTCGACCGACGTATGCAATTGTTGGACCATCACATTTTGTTGGTGTGACGTCAACGAAGTTGTCGACTTCTATGCCATTGAAGACAATTTCGTAGCTTCCTCCAAGGGCTTCATGCGCCATGTCTCGAGCATCTTGGGAGACTGCCGTTCGAATGTTCATCCGCGTCGCTAACCACTTAACTCCAGGCGTGAGATAAGCCTTGCTCCCTCCAGCGGCATGCCAAGTCCCCACGATCGGCGCGCTCCTCAAGAACAGTGCTGTTTGGCAGGGGCCAGGGCAAATAGGTTCATGAATGTGAATGACGTCAAATTCTTCGTCGCGAAAGGCTCTAATAGTCCTCAGGGTGCAGGCCAAATCTGGGGCGATGGGAGCGATGGAACCGTTAGCAAAGGTGGGGATGCTCGCACCTAGCGATGTAACTCCTGTTTCAGGAGGCGCCCCATCGCAAGGACCCAAGACTCGCACCTTGTGCCCAAGCCGGTTCAAAGCTCTGGAAAGCGCGAGAACCTGACTCTGAACGCCCCCGGGGATACTGAGGCTATATGGCGAGATGATTCCGATTCTCACATCAAGTAACGCTACGTGATGATGTGCGCTCTCCACAGTGGAATTCGAGACGAGTCAACTTTGGTCCACGAAATCGCTTGGCCAATTCGGTTGGAATAAATGCCACTGTTCCGGATCCCGGCGAATCAAAAATTCTAATTCTTCAGCAAGTTGACTTGTGACTCGCGTCACATCTTCTCTGATGGTTCCACTCCTGCTGACATCGAGCGGTGGTCTTACGAGACCCAAGTGCTTTCCGTTTGGTTCGAAGTAAACCGCTGTTGGCAGGACGACAGCCCCTGTCCGCAAAGCCATGAGGGCGGGTCCACCTGGAAGAGTTGTGTCTTCACCCATGAAGGTCACCTCGATTCCTGTTCCCGAGATATCTCGGTCGCAGAGTAAGCAAACAATTTCGTTCCTCTTTAAGGCTCTAGCAATCTCGGCTCCAGCCGATGGACCAAGTGGCACTACGTTCATTCCTAGCTTCGAACGAAAGTTGACAAACCAAGAAAATAATTGCGGCGGTTCGATTGGCTCAACGACAACTGTGATCGGCAATCTGTTAACAGTTGCCATCCAAAAGCCCGCCCACTCCCAACCTCCCAGATGTGGGAGGGCAAGTATCACTCCGTTGCCACGACTCAAAGCTTCTTCAACAAACCGGTAATCGGGTACTTCTATGCCCCTTGATAACTCTTTGTCGCTACGTGTTGGAAGCCGAAAAGATTCGACCCAATATCGAGCGTACGAAGCGAAGGCTTTTCTGGCTGCAATCTTGACCGCTTTGTTACCGGGACTGGGACCCAACGACCGTCTCATGTGGCGTTGAACCATTGAGCGTTTCTTCCTCAACACCCAATTGAGTGGGAACGCAGCAATTGACGGCAGCACAGCCGCAACAGGGCCTGGCAAACTGCGGGCCGCTAACGCTCCCGTTCGATAGAGCGCTGTTACACCCCGTCCCTTCAAGGTCAACCCTTAGTATTTGAATCAGGCACGTCGACAGTTGCCTGCCGCCAGACCTTAAAGAACCGTTGAACCGCTGTCAGAGACGTCAGAGCAAGCATCACCCACAGCACGGGCACTAGTAAGGCTTGAAAACACAGGCCAAATCCCAGAACGACCATCCGTTCGGCGCGTTCCATGAGGCCGCCTTTTGCGTCGTAGCCCAATAGCTCAGCTTTTGCTCTCTCGTAACTAATCAAAGAGGACACCCCTAAGACAGCCATTGGTAAGAGCATGATCGTTCCGCCCTTACTCTCCGCTAAATGCCATGCGATACCACATAACAAAAGGCCATCGGTTACACGGTCAGCTGTTGAGTCAAAGAAGGCGCCACGTTTTGAAGAGGTGCCGGCGGCGACGGCTACGGCACCGTCGAGCAGGTCAGGAACAGCGGTCAGGATCAGGAAAGCTAGCCCTAGTTGTAATTGACCTCGGCCTATGAGAACACATGCTGCTACCGACATCGCAAGACCCACACAGGTCAGAAAGTTCGCGCTCACTCCTAACCGAACAAGGATGCGTCCGACCGGGCGAACGAAACGATCAACCCCGTTACGAAAGTTTCCATCAAACATCAGTCGCTGCTTTCCGCAGCATTTTCTGAGCCAGAAGTCTCGGCCCAATCCTCCGGGTTTTCCTCAACGTAAAATTCGACGATTGTGCCATCGATCGCATCAACCAGAACGAGACCTCTATTTACGGGCGGGTCTTCTGCTGAATAGACAAGCATTTTCCATGTCGGTCTGCTCAGTAGACCTCGCCACCCAAGTTGGGCACTGGCATGACCGACAGGAAAACCAACGGCACGATTTGCCGCGACGAGAGCGGCGCTCTCGTCGAGCCCGAACGCTCTACCTGCTAGAAGGCAGTACAAACCGAACACGCCCAAAGCCGCACACCCAAAGATCAAACCCCGGTTTATCAATACCGGTTCACCATCAACCGTAAGAGCCCAAACTCCCACACAGATTGCGACTAGGAGATACAGGAATCCAGTGGTCTTTCGACGTTTATTGTCTGGGAATTTGTAGGCGCCAACAAATCCTCGATCGAGGTCCTCGGGAAGTTCATCGTGTACTTCTCGTTCGTCCACCTTGATTACGCTACCTGCCTGCAGTGTTTTGGCAAGGTCTCACTCGAAAGCTGCTCTGAGACGTTCAAGTGTGGAGTCGAGAGATTCGGGCAGGACTCGCGCCCCGCCGACCGTGGTCATGAAGTTCGTATCGCTGTCCCAACGAGGTAGGACGTGAACATGAAGGTGATCCGGGATTCCAGCACCTGCTCCTCGCCCTAGATTCGCGCCCATATTTATCCCGTCTGGAATGTAGGAGCGTTCTACGGCAGAAATTGATCTGGTCACCAAGTCGAAGATCTCCATCCGGACTTCTTGTTTCAGATCTTCGAAGTTGGATTCATGATCGTACGGCAGGACCATTACGTGCCCCGTGTTGTAGGGGTATGCATTAAGAATTACCGCCGCCGATTCGCCGCAATAGACCAACTTGTCGGGTTCGCTGGTTCTAAGACCCACCACCGAGCAAAGCACGCACTCACCGCCGGAAGCTCTCGAAATCTCACCCGTCTCTCCGCTTACATATTCGCGCCTCCAGGTAGCCCAGATCCTTTCCAAACTATCCATTAGTGAAGTCCGTTCAAGTCCAACAACTTGCGGGCATGAGCATGCGGTAGCGACAGCGGTAGATTCATTCGAGACCCACCAACTTCAAAGCAACTCTGGTTTTATATCGGGTATTGAGTTGGAGCAGAACCGCTGTAAAGGCTTCAATCGCTGTTGCGTTCGATAAGTTTCCGCAGTCAAGAGCTCTCGTGCCGGGAATTTTTCCAACCACCTCAGCGACCAAATCCGTGGCCTCTCTATCGTCACTGCAGATAAGGATGTCGCTATCTAGAGGTTGATCGAGATCACCTAGCTCTTGGGCAGGCACATGTTGCAGGGTCGCGGCGACCTTCGAATCTGGTAACGACGCCTGCACAGATGCCGCAACTGACCCTCTTGGTGGGATAAGTGGAACAAACTCATCATCTACCCGCGCCAACGCATTAGACATTGTCACGACGACTTTGCCTCTCACATGGTCTTTAACACTTCTTGCGGTAATCGCTGCTGCATCCCATGGGGTGGCAATCACCACAAATTCACATTGAGCGGCTCCTACATTGTCTGACGGAGTCACCGCTAACTCGCGGTTAGACCAACGTTCAACGATGCTGTCAACTACTTCCATCGACCGATATTTCGATCGGGAACCCAAAATACCCTCGTAACCCACATCTGCAAGGCGAGCCGCCAAAGCCGAGCCTGCAGGTCCAGTTCCACCAACGATGCCTATCCGCATGAAGTGCCACGGTACTGTCCAAAGGCAGGGTACGGTGACTTCATTCCGCGAGTTACGACGAAGACGCTCCATAAGGGCGTCGATACACCAAACGGAGGACAACCTTCATGGGTCTCATGGATGGGAAAAAGCTACT
>MDSV01008836.1_pt1 | contig 13335 bp, 11 predicted proteins | sample 810851 | NCBI WGS metagenome assembly MDSV01 (sample SAMN05326640, study PRJNA326480) | marine metagenome | isolation source: seawater | place: Atlantic Ocean: North East | collected 2012 | reverse complement strand
TTTTATCGATTCACAAACTTTTGAAATACTGCCAGCGCCTTGAGTGACTACAATGTCAAAAGAATCTATCTTGTTCATAATCAAATCTATCACATCATCATGACTTTTAAGATATGTCACGTCTTTATGGCCCATTTGTTTTATTGTTTCTGCAATTGTTCTTGAATGAATTCCTCTTATAGGCTTTTCACTTGCAGAATATATATCAAGCAATATCAATAAATCTGTTTTGCTAAGTGCTTTTACAAAATCATCAAATAGTTGTGCAGTTCTAGAAAATCTATGAGGCTGAAAAATCATACAAACCTTTTTATTTGGGTACTCTTCTTTATATGCATTTATATTTGATTCTATTTCGAGAGGATGATGACCATAATCATCAATAAGGACCACCTCCTTCGAATTAATCTCTATATTATGTTTTTCATATCTTCGTCCTACACCTGAGAATTCTGAAATACCTTTTTTAATGGCGCCAATTGGAATCCCCTCCTCTAGAGCAACTCCAATAGATGCAGCAGCATTAAAAACATTATGTGTACCAGGTAAATTTAATTTAAATTTATGATTCTTATTATTTTTTTTATCATAAATTTCAAAATTTTGTTTTCCATTATTTGGTTTTATATTATTTATTTGATAATTGACATTTTTAGACATGCCGAACGTTATTTGAGTTCTAGAAATTCTCTTTGAAATTTTCTTTATATTTTTGTCATCTCCATTAATTAGTAAATATCCATAAAAGGGAACGTTCTCAGAAAACATTACAAAAGAGTCTAAAAGATTTTCAAAAATATTATTGTAATGAACTAAATGATCATCATCTATATTAGTCAATACGGCTACATCTGGCTGTAAATGAGTAAATGTTCCATCACTCTCATCAGCCTCGGCAACAAGATATTTTCCTTCTCCTAGATCAGAATTTTCATCTGTGCTTAAAACCTTCCCTCCTACTACATATGTAGGACTTAAATTTGCAACACTTAATATTTTTGCAATCATGCTGGTGGTGGTTGTTTTTCCATGACTCCCTGCAACCGCAATACTTTCATATCCAATCATGATACTTCCCAACATTTCTGCTCTAGGAATAATGGTAATAAGATCTTTTCTTGCCTGAACGATTTCAGGATTAGTTTTAGAAATTGCTGAGGAGACTACAACTAAATTTGCATCTTGTGTATTTTCCTTTGAATGACCAATAAAAACCTTTGCACCATCTTCTCTTAGTTTCTTAAGATCATTAGAATCTGTAAGATCTGAACCAGAAATCTTGTAACCCTTCTTCAGCAGAACTCTGGCAATACCAATCATTCCAGCACCACCTATGCCTACAAAATGAATTCTTTTTACTTTTTTAAATAATTTCATTATTTTTAAAGAAACCTTCGATATTCTCAATAATTATTTTTGCTGAATCGACATGCGCTATGTTCTCTGCATTTTTCCAATTAAAAAAAACTTTATTACTAATAATATTCTCTACTTTCTCCTTGAGGTGAGCTAAATCTTTTTTTTGTTCATGAGTAATCCCCATATTAATTTTTTCAATACTTTGTGCATTTTTTAACTGGTGATTGTCTATAGATGTTGGTAGAGGAATCATAACTGCGCCCCTTTTAAGTGATGTAATCTCAGACAAGCTTATGGCTCCCGCTCTAGAAATTACAAAGTCGGACCAAAGAATTTGTTCATTTGGATGTTTATAGAACTCATTTACTTCAGCGTTAATATCGTTTGATTCATATAGCTCTTTTACTTTTGTCATTTTATTTTTACCACATTGATGTTTAATTTTTAAATCGTAAGGAATTTCTTTAAATATCAAGGGAACTGTTGTATTAATATATTCCGATCCTTGACTTCCTCCAGTTATATAAATTCTTATAGATTCATCATTAGTATCAACATCATTTATATGATTATCATTAAAGACATTTCTGATTGGATTTCCAGAAAGCACAGATTTTTTAATGCCTGTAATTGGAAAACCAAGGAAATTTATTACAGATACTCTTGATAACAGTTTGTTTGCAGACCCTAAAACTGCATTCTGCTCATGCAGAAATATTGATTTTCTTTTTAACCAGCATGCTATCCCAGCTGGTACAGTTACGAAACCGCCGAAGCCAATCATAGCATCAACTTCATTTTGTCTAATTATCTTCATTAATACAAAGATATTTATAAAAGTTTGGTATAGAACCTTTAATTTATTAATAAAATTTCTTCCACGAAAACCTTCTATGAAAATGTCATATGTTTTTGATTCAATATCTTTATAGGCATTTTTTTCAATTTCAGTTCCTGTACCAATAAAAATTACCTCATGATTCTTTTTAACTAATGAGTCAGCTATTACAGATGCGGGAAATACATGTCCTCCTGTTTTAGCAGCTACAATTAAAAATTTCATAATCTAAAGTAATTTATTTTCATTATTGATTCTCAGCACAATTCCTATCAATGAAAGCATTATAATAATACTAGTTCCACCATAACTTATAAAAGGTAGGGTAAGACCTTTTGTAGGAACCAATCCTATATTTACTGCAATATTAAAAAATGCTTGAATTGATATCAAAAGAAATATTCCAAAAATAACATACCCTTGAAAAAAACGTTTCTTCTTAAAGGAATCAAACGAAATTGATATTAACCCTACCAATAAAATTACAAACAATGCTATTAAAAAAAGGCCTCCTATAACTCCCAATTCTTCGACCAATATTGCAAAAATGAAATCCGTATGAGCTTCTGGTAAAAAAAAGCTTTTTTGCATACTATTTCCTAATCCAACTCCAAACCACCCTCCCTGACCAATGCTAATTAAGGAATTAGATAATTGCCAGCCAGCCTTTTGAACTACATCAGGAGCAAATGGATCCGTAAAAGCTAATATTCTAGCTAATCTCATTGGTGATTCTGTTATTGCTAGATATCCTAAAAGAGCAATTAATAAAATTAAAAGTCCTAATTGGGAATATGATATACCTGCATAAAAAAGAATTCCGACAACCAGTGCGCATACTATAGCCGTTGAACCAAGATCTGGTTGAAACATTATCAAAATTGAAATTACGAATAATAAAACTAAGGGCTTTATAAAACTTCTTAAAGAATCAATTTCTGACATTCTTCTCACTGAATATCCTGAAATGTACAAAATTAGACTAAATTTACATATTTCAGATGGCTGGATGCCAATAGGCCCTATTCTTATCCACCTTGTACTTCCATTTACACTTGTCCCAATATCCGGAATAAAAAGAGCGATCAATAAAATAATGCTAATCAACATGAATATCCAATCTGTTTTGTAAAGAAAATTTGAGGGCACTATCAAAAAACATATCATCGCTAATATACCTATCGCAATAAAAAGACTTTGCATTTGAACAAAATGGAAGGGGTTTGATTCATTGTTATCAGCAATATAGATGCTTGAAGAAGCAACCATAATTATCCCCAAAAGCAATAGAGCTACTAGAGGAAATATAATTAAAATATCATTCTTATCGATATTCATAGATAGGCTTTTACAAGTTGATTAAAGCACTCTCCTCTTTCAACAAAATTTTTAAAATCTTTTCCACTTGGATAGCCAGGAGAAAAAAGGATATTGTTATTTTTTTTATTTTCTTTAAGTGAATTAAGTAAGTCTTCTAATGAGTAAAACATATTTTTTTGACTATGATTAATGCATCTATCTATATCCATGCGATGTTCTCCAAAAATAAGAATCTCTTTTGGGCCTTCAATAGAAATCTTTCTGTACTCTTCTTTTTTAGGGTTTCCACAGACTATTAAAATATATTCAGAATTTTTAAATAAATTGTTAGCTTTATCTACAGCATATGATAATGAATGAAAATTGGTTGATTTTGAATCATTAATAATATTTTCTGATATTTTTTGGTATCTGAATGGAAGATTTTTTAATTCAATTTTCTCTGATTTAATATTTGTAATCCATTCAAATAATCTATATGGATCTGATTCATAGGAAATGCTATTTTTAGCTAAAAGAATCTTTTCTTTAGCCTCTTTATAGCTTTCAAAATTACCATGATAATCTAAATGGTCTATTTCGATGTTTAATAAAATTCCATAATCTAGCTGATTCTCTTTCATTTTATCAAGCTGAAAACTAGACAGCTCAACAAGTGAGTACTTCTTGTTATTATTTATGTAATCAAGCATGGTATTGCCAATGTTTCCGATCAAATTAGCCGCATCAAAATTCTTAAATAACTGATGAAGGTGAAAGGCAGTTGTGCTCTTTCTATTGGTTCCGGTGATTCCTATTTTAATTGAATCGTCTTCACGAAAAAAAATATCTATATCAGTAATTACATTTTGATTAATTTTATTTATTTCATCAAATGTATTTTTAGGAATGCCCGGGCTGCATAATATTTGATCAAATTCTTTTAAATCATATTTTTTATTGTGTTCAATTATGTATTCATCATATATTTCAAAATCTAGATTTCTTTTAATTAAATACCTTTCAAAAGATTTACCAGTCTCTCCATAACCATATATCAGAGACTTCATTGGACTACCTTAATTTAAGAGTTGCTAAAGCTAAAAGAATTAATACAAGTGTGATGATCCAGAAACGTACAATAATTTTAGGCTCAGCCCAGCCTTTTAGTTCAAAATGATGATGAATCGGAGCCATTAGAAATACTCTTTTACCTCTGGTCTTATAAGAAATAACTTGAATTGCAACACTTAAAGTTTCAACTACAAATACCCCTGCCATTATTGCAAAGACTAATTCGTGTCTTAAGATAACTGCAATAATTCCCAAAATCGCTCCCAAAGCTAAAGATCCTATATCACCCATAAATACTTGGGCAGGATATGTGTTGTACCACAAGAAACCGATACCAGAACCTATGAGAGCTCCACAAAATACTATCAGTTCACCCGATAATGGAAGATGGGGTAAATATAGATAATCTGCAATTAACTGATTGCCCATTGCATATGCTATGAGACCTAATGCGCCACCAATTAATACTGATGGCAAAATTGCAAGACCATCTAGCCCATCCGTAAGATTAACTGCATTAGAAGATCCTATAAGAACAAACATACCAGTAAATATGAATATAAAGGGTGACATGGGAATAATTAAATCTTTGAAAAATGGAACAATAAACGATGTTTCAGGAATAATTTCAGCAGAATGATATAAATAGGTCATAGATGCTAAAGCGATCATAGATTGAAATAAAATCTTTTGTTTTGAAGACAGCCCATCAGAACTTTTGTGTTTAATTTTTAGGTAATCATCAAAAAATCCTATTAATGAAAAGCCAACTGTAACTCCTAAAACTACCCATATATATCTATTACTTAAATCAGCCCATAAAAGAGTCGATATTATTAGAGATGATAGAATTATTAGGCCTCCCATAGTCGGGGTTCCTGATTTTTTATAATGTGACTTAGGTCCGTCCTCTCTAACATATTGCTCAAATTGCATCGACTTTAAAAAATTAATAATTAGTGGTCCCATTAAGATAGAAATTAGTAAGGCTGTCACAGTCCCTCCAATGGTTCTTACTGTTAAATATCTTAAAACATCAAATCCAGGATCCACTGAAGTTAAAGCTGTCCCTAAATATTCAAACATTTTTAAATCTCTCCATTCTCATTCCTCTAGAACCTTTGATTAAGATAACATTTTTTGATGTTATATTTTGCTTTAAATATGCTTTTAAATCCTTTGCATTTTTAAAAAAAATACCGTCTTTACCAAAACCATCTATTGTATGTTTTGTAAGAGTTCCATACCCAAGTAAAACATCTATTCCTTTTTTCTTGGCATAACAGCCAACTTCTTTATGAAGTTTATTTCTATACCTTCCTAATTCCAACATATCGCCTAATACTAAGACAGTTTTTTTCTTATAATTACTTAATAAGTCTATAGATTTCTTAGTCGAATCAGGATTTGCATTATAAGTATCATCAATTAAGGTTGAGCCTTTAATCCATTTTGACTTTATTTGTCTTAATTTATTGAAGCTATTTGAATTCAATACCTTAGAAAAGTAATCTAATTCTTGTGAAAGAGAATAATGGACTGCAAATGCTGCCAAAATATTATTAATATTGTGATCTCCCTCTAATAAAGTATTAATTTTTAAGGGTTTTTTAATTAGCTTTGAATTAACATTAAAAACTAATGCGCCCGATTTGACCCTAACTCCTGTTGGATAGAAATCAGAACTTCGCTTCATCCCAAATGTTATAACATTGATGTTAGGTCTTATTCTTTTCCATTTATTTAGATGATTTTTATTATCGTTAGGAACAACCAAAAAACCATCCTTTTTAATATTTCTTATAATTTCTGATTTAACTTTTAATACGCCGTTAATATTTTTTAATACTTCAAGATGAGAATTCCCAATATTAGTAATAACGCCAACATCTGGTTTTAAAATTTTACTTAAATAATTAATATCATTAAATTTTGAAGCCCCAATCTCTAAAACAAGATGTTTTGATTTAGGAGATGCATTCATAATACTTATAGGGACCCCTATCTCATTGTTAAAGTTTTTTATAGTTTTTGAGTTATTTTTTAATGTTTTTGCAATAATGTTAGTGGTGGTTGTCTTTCCATTGCTGCCTGTAATTGCTATGACTTTGCCCTGATAATCTTTAATGATGTTTTGAGATATTTTCTTTAATGCGCCAATTGTATTTTTAACATAAATAATTTTTTTATTTTTATCATTTAAATATTTCTTATCATCAGCTATAACAATAACAGCGCCTTTATCTATCGCTTCGTTAACAAAATCATTGCCATCAAAATTTTTACCCTTAATAGCAATAAACAAAGAATCTTTTTTTATAGATCTTGTATCTATTGAGATATTTTTTATGAGTTCATATTTTTTAATACGAATGCCAAGATATTTACTTAAATCAGATGTATTAGCTATAAATTTCATAAACTACCTCATAATCACTAAAAGGTATCACCTTTCCTTTTTTTTCTTGATTTTCTTCATGCCCTTTTCCAAGAATTAACATGCAGTCATTATCACCAATTAGTTTACTTCCATGGATAATAGCGTCTTTCCTATCTTCAATAACTATTACTTCGTCAGAAACATTATTATGTGAGGCATCTTTAAAAATTTCTTCAAAACTTTCACTTCTAGAGTTATCTGAGGTGAAAATAACCTTAGATGAATTCTTAATAGCAACTTTTAACATTTCAGACCTTTTAGACTTATCCCTATCTCCACCACAACCAAACACAACTACCAAATTATCGAAATAATTTTTCATAGAAATCAATAAAAGAGAAAATGCTTCAGAGTTATGCGCATAATCAATAATGATGTTTTTATCTATATTTTGAATCAAGTCAACTCTTCCTTTGGGTAGCTTTATAAAATTAAGATCATTTGGTATTTTAGATCCAATTGCATATCGGTGTGGATGCCATTGTTCATATGCTAAATCTCTTCCAGAATCTGAACATCCCCAAGTAATAGATTGTTTCGTGTTCATAAGTTGAATGATAGATACCAAAGAAAATACTAAGTTTGTAATATTGAACTCAGGAAATATATTGCAAGTGAATTTATATGTAATTTTTTTACTATCTGCCACAAGCCATGAATAGTTATTGTTATCAATAATATGTAATTCAGCATGGCTGATATCTTTTTTAATAACTTTATAAAAATAATTAGCGCCTGAATTTGTTCTGCTAATTGTAATTACAGGCTGAAGATTATTTGCATCTTCTTTCCTTAAAACTTGAATAGGAAGTTTCCATTCTTCATTGTCTGCTATATGACTATTTATAGGCATATATATTTTATCTTTAACATTATTGGGTAAAAAAGAATCAATATTTATAAGGCATCTACGTTCGTGATTATCTTCATCTACTATGTCTTCATCCTCATAAATATCTATATCTTCATTTAAGTCCTCGGGAACCTTTGGTCTGTGTTCTTTGGATATAGAGCTAAGATGGTAATTTCGAGTTAAATCAAAAGCCTTTAATTTTGCATTAGCATAATTTTCAATACTTTTATGATAATCCAAATGATCGTTTCCTATATTCATAAATGAAACATTTGCAAAAGGTATTTTTAATCTTTCTTGTTCTAATGCATGTGAAGATAATTCAATACACACGTACTGCACCTGACAATCTATCAAAGAAAAGATTTCATATAATTCAAAAATATCTGGTGTTGTTTTTGATGTAACTAAATTATTAAATTCTTGGTTTTTGTATTGAAATCCCAGAGTTCCAATATAGACTGAATCTGCACCAAGATTTGTAAGAATTTGATGGCAAAAATATGCTGAAGTTGTTTTACCATTTGTCCCAGTAAAGCCAATGAATTCATGTCCTAAAGAAACACCCTTTTCTTGCGAGTAAAATTCTTTGAGAAACTGATAAATCTTAGTGTTTTGTGAGTATGCTTCAACCAATTCATCATCTCTCATACAAAAAGATCCTTCTAATAGTGTTCTTTTATTTAAATCTTCAACAAAAATTATATTGATTTCTTCTGTTTTACATTGAGGATCGTCATGTAAAACAAGTGATGCTCCATTCTCTATTGCTTGTGAAATATATCTACTACCATGATGTTTTGTTCCTTGCAGAGCAAAAAAAATAGAATTTTTTTCTACTTTTTTTGAATTATTCGTTACGTGAGATATCGTAATTTCTTTGGGAAATTTGATACCTAGAATTTCCTCTAACCTATTCATCTTCAAAATAACCCAAATGATTTAGAGAACTTTCAGCAATCTTTGCAAAAACAGGAGCTGCAACTGCTCCACCTGTATAAGAATTTAATCCAGGATTATTTATTGATACAAAAATTGTTAAAGATTCATCTCCTATTGGAGCAATTCCTGCAAAAGATGCTACATATAAGTCTTCTGCGTATCCAGAGCTGCTTCCTATTCGATGCGCTGTTCCTGTCTTCCCTCCTGCAGAAAAACCTTTTATATACGCAGCCTTTCCTGTTCCATCTTTTACAACTTTTGTAAGTGCATCAAGAATATGTGCTGCAGAATCACTAGATATAATTTTCCTTGAAGTAACTTCTTGATTTTTGAAAATTTTAAAATCCTTAAACTCTCCATCATTTGCAAATACAGAGTATGCAGATGCTATTTGAAAAGGAGTTATTGAAATTCCATAGCCATAACCTAGACTTGCAAGCTCTCTATCAGAAACCTTTTCTTTAATATTCATATATCCAAAAGCACTAGATGGAAAGTTTATTGATATTGGTTTTGTAAATCCAAAATCATAATAATTTCTTTTTAAGTCTTCATAACCTAATTCTAAAGCTACCATCGAGGCTCCAACTTGACTAGAGACAGCTATTATTTCTTTTGGTGTTAATCTTTCATGATTTTTAGAGTCTACAATAATTTTATCATTCAAATTAAGTCTTCTTGGAATTTCTATAGGTACATCAGGCGAAAATAATCCATTATCAAATGCCTTAGATAAAACTATTGGTTTTAAAACAGATCCGAGCTCATATGCCTCTACCAGTGCTCTATTTTTTTGAATTTTTCTTTGAGGATGGTTTGGGTTGTATGAGGGATAACTCGCTATTGCAAGAATCTCCCCTTTCTTATTATCAAGAATTATAACTGTTCCTGCTTTAGCCTTGTTTTTAGTGATGGCCTCTACTAAATACTTGTATGCAAAAAATTGTAAAGTTGCATCTATTGTTAGATGCATGTCTTCACCTTGTACTGAGTCTATGATATCAATTGGTTCTGAAATAATTTCCTGTTTAGCATTTTTGTAGAATTTTTGTTTACCATTTATGCCTGAAAGAACTTGATCATAACTTCTTTCAAGCCCCTCTTGTGCTCCGTCTGTGCCATAAAAGCCAATTAGTGGTGCTATTTGATCTCCTAAAGGATAGTGTCTGCTGTGTCTTACTTCAATTTCAGAATTTTCAAGTTTTAAAGCTTTGATATCCGTAATTTCTTCACTTGTAAGATTCTTTTTAAGAATAGTCTTGCTTTTATAAGAGTCATTAACAATATCAATATCTAAGTCGATTACCTCTGCTAATGACAAAAGTTGGGACTTTTTAAAACCTCCTAATGCATATAGATCATAATTCACTATTGAGATAGCTAAAGGAAAATTGTTTCTATCAAATATACCTCCCCTAACGGAGTTGACTTCTTTGTATGTTACATATTTCTTATTAGCCTCATTTTTTAGAAAATCGCTATCGAAGAACTGTATATAGAATATCTTAAAAACTATTGCGGCCAGGATAGCAACTACGCTTGATGAGATTAAAATAAACCTCCAATTAAACAAAATATTTTTATTATTCATATATTTCTATTCTTTTGGGTTTCTTTTTAATCATGCCCAAAGATTCTTTAGCTATCTTTTCAATGGTTCCCGGAGAATTCTCAATGTTGGACTGAGTAATGAGCTTAATATTTAAATCTTTAAGATTTTGATTTTCAATTTGAAGATTCTGATAATTATTATGCAATGTCCTAATTTCCCAAGAAAGCTTAACTTTTTCCATGCTAAGTATGAAAATACCTACAAGTAAAATAACAATATTTATTAACATTCTTTCTTTTATCATGTCTTTTGAAACACTCTCATGATTGCACTTCTTGACCTCGGATTTATATTGACTTCAGCCTCAGAGGCTCTAATCTTCTTTGCTATGCATTTGAATTTTCTTTTTTCTTCATTATTTATTGGTATATCTTTTGGGAATGATTTTATCGATGGTCTAAAAAAATTCTTTACAATATTGTCTTCAAGAGAATGAAAAGCTATCGTTACTATAAATCCATTTCTTTTAATAATTTCCTCAGCATTCTCTAAAGATCTTTTAAGCTCATCAAGCTCATTGTTTATTAATATTCTGAATGCTTGAAATGATTTCGTGGCTGGATGAATTTTGTTATATTTTTCTGGATAAACATCTTTAATTATTTTTGCTAATTCTAAGGTATTCGATATTGAATGTTCATTTTTAGCAGCGTATATTGCGTTGGCAATTAATTTAGCATGCTTTTCGTCACCAAATTTATAAAGCACTTCTGATATATCATTTTTTTTTGCATCTTCAAGCCATTTTGAAAAAGGCATGCCTGTCGTATTGTTAAAACGCATATCAAGGGGGCCTTCTTTATTAAAACTAAATCCTCTTTTAGGATTATCAAAATGAGTAGAACAAGTGCCCAAATCATATATGATTCCATCTATGCTTTCTTTTTTAAAATATTTACCGATATTTTGAAATGAGTCATGATGTATCTCAAAATTTTTTTTATCTAAATTCAAACCGTGTTTGTATGCTTCAGGATCTTTATCGAAGCTTGATAAAAAGCCTTTGTTTGATATTTTGTTTAGAATTAATTCAGAATGCCCGCCTCTACCAAAAGTGCAATCAATATAATGACCATTTATATCATTCACTAAGAAATCAACTGACTCTTCCAGTAGAACTGGAAAATGAAGCATTTTAATCTACTTGCTTTCTCATAAAAGTCGGCACATCAAGGAACTCAATGTCCTCTGCAGACGACGTGCCAACTTCTTGATTTGTTCTATCTCTATTTAAACCTACTGGATTAAGTGTCATGGTAGGCTCGTTATCTATTGCTAAAGTTGGAGCTCTTTGATCGACTCCTGTTGCTACGATTGTTACTTTTATCTCGTCTTTAAAACTATCATCAAAAACAAGACCATAAATAACTAGCGCATCTTCGCTTACAATTTCTTCAACAATATTAGTCACTTCGGTTTGATCACCTAGAGTTGGTTCCTTACCAGTTATGTTTACTAAAACACCTCTTGCATTTTTAAGATTGATATCATCAAGTAACTCGCTCTTAACAGCCATTGTTGCAGCTACTTCGGCTCTATTATTTCCGCTTGCAATCCCCGTTCCCATCATTGCAGTGCCTTTCTCTGACATAACAGCTCTCACATCAGCAAAGTCAACATTGACATGACCTCTTTGCATAATAATATCGGAGATACCTTGAACAGCTCCCTTTAAAACATCATCTGATTTTGCGAATGCATCTGAAATAGGAGTATCTGGGCCCAATACCTCAAGAAGTTTTTCATTAGGTATAGTAACAAGGCTATCCACCTCTTCAACTAATGCGGCAAGACCTTTTTCAGCAGCTCCAATTCTTTTTTTACCCTCAAATTTAAAAGGTTTTGTAACTACTGCTACAGTAAGGGCTCCTAGCTCCTTTGCAATTGATGCAATTACAGGTGCTGCCCCAGTTCCTGTTCCGCCTCCCATGCCAGCAGTTATAAAAACCATATCTGCGCCTGTTAATAATTCTTCAATTGCCATCCTGTCACTTTCAGCTGCTCTTCTTCCAATATCAGGATCTGCTCCAGCACCAAGACCTTTTGTAAGGCCATTGCCTAATTTTAAATTTATTGAATCTTTTGAAGCGTGAAGAGCCTGAGTATCTGTATTTGCACAAATAAAATCTACTCCATTAATATTATGGTTGATCATATGCAGAACTGCATTGCCTCCTCCGCCTCCAACGCCTACAACCTTAATCTTTGCGTTTTCTATTTCTTGTTCAATTACTTCAAAATTCATATGTTTCCCCTAATTAAAATGACATCGATTTTATACTCTCAGGAAGAACTACATCTAAAATTTCAGTAGATAAAGATCCTCCTGTTTGTCTCATTTCCCAATTATCAATATTCCATATTTCAAATTTATTTCCCATGCCTACAAGCGCTATTTGTTTTTTTTCATCTATTTCTGCGTACTTTTGCAAATCATTTGGTATTCTTAAAAGCATTCTTCCATTAATATCGATATCTGATTGATAGGCATTACCTAATATTGTCCATTGGATATTTCTTACAATCGGATCAAGCCCTTGAAGTGATTGTAATTTGTTAGAGATACTATCCCATTCACTACCTGAATATAGCTTTAATGATGGGTATTGAGGATCTTTTGTGATGACAATTTTATTTTGTTTTTGAGATTTAAAATCATTTCTATATCTAGCAGGTATTGATAACCTACCCTTTGCATCAAGAGAAACTGTGTTAAATCCAAACATTTACAAAATATAAAGACTTTTTGCACACTTTGCAACACTTTTGCACACATTTTCACACTTATTAAAAGAAAAATGCTTTTCAGATAATAAAGATGAGTTGGTTTGTAAGCCGGATTCTGTAAATGATGATCATCTATCTCGATATTATGTTGCCATAATACTCTAGCAACCTACCCAAATCCAAAGCGAGCA
>MDSV01244605.1_pt1 | contig 13336 bp, 7 predicted proteins | sample 810851 | NCBI WGS metagenome assembly MDSV01 (sample SAMN05326640, study PRJNA326480) | marine metagenome | isolation source: seawater | place: Atlantic Ocean: North East | collected 2012 | reverse complement strand
GCGCGCCGGTGCTGGCGCGGCGTCGGCGCCGTGCGCGACGGTCGCCTGGCCGAAGGCGCGCCACGCGCGCACGCCCACGCCCTCCGCGGCGCACGCCGGCGTGTACGTCGCCAGGATCTCCGCGGCCAACGCGGCGACATCGGAGGCGCGCGCCGTTTCGGAAGCGTCGCCGTCGGCGGCGGGAGGTCCCACCGCCGACGCCAGCGCGAGCTCCAGCGCCGGCGCGAGCGCCTCCGTCTTGACGGCATCCGATCCCGCGCCGCGCATCGCGGCCACCAGGCGCGTCGCGCCGCGCGCGGAGAGTCCGATCGAAGGCGCGCTTTTTTGAAGGCGGCGGCGGCGGACGGTTTCGGTTTCGAAACCGTCGGCGAACGCCGCCGCGGGCGCGAGAAGAGCGCGCGTCGCCGCGCCCGCCTCGTCTCCCTTCAAGCCCTCCGCCAGCGCCGCGCTCGTCGCCGCGCGCGCGGAATCTGCCGAGGCGCCGAGCGCGGTTTCGAAATCGTCGCCGGCGGCCGCGAGCGCCGCCCAGACGGCGGCCACGTCGGCGCCGCCGACGGACGGCGAAGCCTTTGCGGACTTTTTGTTGACTGAAGACTTCTTCCTCTGCTTCACCGCCGCCGGCGCGAGCGCGGCGACGGCGCGCGCCGCCGCCGCGCGCGTCGCCGGGTCGGACGCGCAGCAGGCGGCGACGAGCGCGGCGAGTGTCGACGCGCCCGCGACGGATTCGGACGCGTCGACGCCGCCGCGGCGCGCCAGCAGATCCAGCGCGACGCGCGGGACCTCGGCGGTGTCGTTTTCGCCCGCCGCCGGGTCGCGCGCCGCCCTGGCGGCGAGGAACGCCGGCGCGTCCTCCCCGAGAGCCCGCAGGATGCTCTCCGCGGCGGCCTCGAGCGAAACCCGCGTCGCGCACGCCGCGCCCGATCGCGCCCAGGAAGCGGCGACGAGGTCGAAGGCTTCGCTCGGGTTAAACTCGTCTTTGGCGCCGAACGAGCACGCCGTCCTGACGGCGGACCTGGCGAGCGCCGCCACCGCGCGGGCGTCGTGCTTGGCGACGGCGCGGAACGTCGAGGCTTTGATACCGCGCGAGTCGTCAAGCTCGAAAGCGCCCGCGCGCGCGCCGACGCCGACGCCGTCGCCGGACGGCGTCTCGCACGCCTCGAACGGGGCGTCCGCGTCGAGAAACGCGCCGCCGCCGTGCTCGCCGAACCACGTTTCTTTGACCAGCGTCCACAGCGCGCGGCGCGCCGCCGCGACGCCGCGCGGCGTCGCGCACGAGACGAAGGCGTCGTCGCGTCGGTCGCCACCGTTCGCCTCCGGAAACCCGTCGTCGCCGAGAGAGCCCTCGGCGGCGCGGCGCAGCGCGAGGAGAAGCGTCGCGCGCGCGCGGGGCGATCCGACGCGCCAAGCGTCCGTCGCCCACAGCGTCAGCGCGCCATCCCCTCCCCACGATCCGGGGTCGCTCGCGAGACCTTCCGCCAGCGCCTCGATCACCGCGCGGTTCGCCGCCGCGTCCATCAGCGCGCGCGTCTCCTTGTCGACGACCGGTCCGCCGCCGTCGGCTTTCGGTTTCTTGGATTTCGTCTTCTTCTCTTTCGGCGCCTTCGAGCCCGGCGCTTTGGCGCTCTCCATCGCCCTCTTGAACCGCTTGCCGCGCAAGCCGGAGAGCGCGGGGTGTCTATTCCGGCGCGCCGCGTCGATCGCCGCGCGCGCCACCGCGCGCGTCGAAGGGGAAAACGTGAGGTGGCCGAACGCGAGCGCGGCGCCGCGCCCCGCGAGCGCGCCGACGCGAGCGCCGCCGCCGCCGCCGCCGCCGATCCTTTCCTCCGACTCGCTATCCGAGTCGTCCGAGCCGCTGCTCTCGCCCGTCTCGCCTGACTCGCCCTCCTCGAACGGCGCCGCGAGCGCGGCGCACGCCAGCGAGACGCACCGCTTCGCCACCGCGCGCTCGCTCTCGGCGTCCGCGTGCTTCCCCGAGCACGCCGCCGACGCCGCTGCCAGGCGCTCCGCCGCGGCGTCGAACAGCGCGTCGTCGTCGTCGACGGCGGCGCGCAAGCCCGGAAGCGCCGCCGCCGCACTCGCGACGCGCGGGTGGTCATCCACCACGCGGCGAAGCAAGGCTCCGGAGAGGGCGCCGTTCTTGAGCGCACCGCTCTTGCCGCCCTTGCGGAGCTCGCGGAGCGCCGCCTCGCGCAGTCCCGCGCTCGGGTGGTCCAGCGCCGCGCCGAGCGAAGCGGCGTGGCCGGGCATCGGGCCCGCCGCCGAGCCAGCCAGCGTTTGGCGCAAAAACTCGGCGGCGGCGCGCGCGGCGCGCTCCGCCTCCGCGGACGAGGACGCCTTCGCGGCGGACTCGGAGAGGATCGCGTCCACGGCGATGGAGCTCGCTCTCGGGAAACGCGTCTCCAGCGACCGGAGGGCGCGCTGCGCGACGTCGTGCGCGGCGGTTGAGCTCTGCGCCGCCGCCACAAGCGCGCGCGCAAGCGCCGCCACAGCCGCGTCCGAGAGGGGCGCCGACTCGACGACGCCCGCCAGCACGCGCTCGTAATTGGCGTGCGTGGCCGCGCTCTGCGCGAGCGCCACCACCAAGGGCACCGCGAGCGCGTCCGCGCGGTACCCGCGGCAGAGGTCCGCGAAGTGCCCGGGCAGGTCGGGGAGCTTCACCAGGTGCTTGAAGGCGCGGCCCGGGAGCGTCTTCACCGCTTGCGTCTGGCACAGCGCCAGCGACGCCTGCAGCGCCTGCGCGTGCAGCGGCGCGCGCGCGCCCTTCGCGACGCCCTCCAGGAGCGCCTCCGTGAGCGGGAGCGCGAGCGGCGCGCGCGATGCGAGCTGCGTGGCCACCATCAGCGCACCCGCGTACTGCTCGGCGGACGCCGCCGGCGCGAGCCCAGCCTCCAGATAGGGGAGCAGGCGAGGCACCGCCGGGGCCGTGACGCGCGGCATCGCGGCCAACGCCTCCGCCAGGAGCACGGCGTAAAACGCGGAAGCCGCGCCGGGAGAGCCCTGTGTGATTTCGATGGGTTTCAAAACATCGTCAGTGATCGGAAAGAGACGCGCCGGGGCGCGCGCGGAGGTCCATCTGAGCGAGCGGAGCCGCGCCGCCGGGTCCTCATTTTCGTGAAAAAAAAACCGGGACTCGGCGAAGGATGAGGGAAAGCCACTAGGCGCCGCCGTCCATGACTGTTTGCGCAGTACGCTGCGAGCGGGGAACGGGACGCCGACAGGCTTTCTCGTCGCGAAGCGTGCTTTTCCACCGCGCGGCTGGTCTGAGCGAGGCGTAGGGTTTTAACGCACGAGTGCAGCCGCATCAGACGGAAGAAAAGGCGGTGGACCGAACCGAAGCGTCGACTTGCGACGCGACGCGGAAAAACAAAAAACCGACGCGATTCTCATCCGCGCCGCGAACGTCCGCGGCGGAACTTCCGCGACGCGACGGAAACCGCGAAACCGCGAAGCCGCGAAACCGCGTTTTTCCACGCACCTTCGCGCTGGCGCTGGCTGCTGCGGCTTCGCACACGAAACTGAGGAAGGCGCCGTCGCGCGCGCACCGCGCGACGAGCCCGTCCCGCGGCGGCGCGGCGCCTTTTTCCTTCACGCCCTTTAGCCAGTAGAAGGACGTGCCCTCCAGGTTGGCGAGCTGCACGAGCTTGACGAACTCCGCGGTGGCGTGGTACGGCAGCGCGCACGTCACCGCGGCTTCGACGTTGTAGACGTGTATTTTGAACCGGCGGATGAGGTACTCCAGGCACTTCGCCGCGGCGGGTGTCGCGAAGCGCCCCGAGACCAGTCGCAGGAACCCCTCCAGCGCGCCGTTCAGTCTGTCGTTGAACGCCTTGTCCTGCAGCTCGCGGTTCGTCTCGGACGCGCCGCGGGAAAACAGCGGCTTCTGAAACGCCTCGAACCGGCCGTCCGCCCGACACAGCTCGGTGAAACCTGCGCGGGATTAGACGTCGGCGCGGACGGCAGGAAGACGGCGACGCGAAGGTTTTTTCGGTTTCGTCAGAGAGACGTCAGAAGCGGCGCGCGTCTCGGAGACGGACGACGAGGGAAACACCGGGCGTCGCGCGGGGAAACGCCCCCCGGTCGTTCGAGGGACGCGGCTCGGGCTCGGACGTGCCACGGCACGTCGAGCGCGCGTCGGCGCGCGAGAGCGCGGCTCTCTCTGCGACGCCGCGACGTCGCCGTCGCGGCGAGCGCGCCATCCGAGGGATGTGTCGGCGGGCGTAAAGCGGCGGCGGCGGGAGCGCCCACCGGCGGCGTGGGGACGCACCTTGCACGCCCACGGCGTATATCGTCGCCAGGTCTATGTCAGCCGCCTCACGAAGCTCGTACAACAACGACGCCTTGCCCTTGAGCTTCTCCTCCCTAGGAACCGCCGAGGCGACAGCCTGCAGCTGCGAGGCGAGAGACGTCATGGCGGCCGCCTCGCACGTTCGGGATCGCTCGAAGCGCTCTCGGCGGTTCGCTCACGCGGCGCGTGCCTCGACCCTACGCCCTCTCGCGGACGGTCGGTCCACTCCAAGGTCGTCCACCGGTCCGACGCTCGCAGGTGGAACGCGCGCCTCGCGTGTGGTAGAGCCCCGGCGAACGGACCCGCACGTCGGCGATTGCCCCGAGTTCCGCGAGCGAAAAACTTTTTGGACGAAACGAGTTTGCCGTACAAACGTTACGTGTCTTGTTATTAGTCCGCTAAAAAAGAAATGACGTTTTATTTGCAATACCCGGAGACTACATACCATGCGACCAAGCTTCGCATCACACGCCCGCTTCGAAGCGCTTCCGAAGGTGAAAGTGAAGAGCTTCCTACACGTGTCTTCAGAGTGCGCCGGCGGCGGGGCTCGCGGGCGCGCGCGTGCGGGATGCCGCGCGTGTCGTTGGGCGGTAGCACGGCGCCAGACGGATCGCCACGCACTCGGATCACCGCGGCGAACGCTTTCGCCGCGGCGTCAGAAGATGGTAACGTCAGCGACCGCGACGCAATGACTCCGCCGACGGCGTCGCTCCCGAACCAAGACGCGTGGCGCGAGCAGTCCTCCGACAGTGACTCGGAGTACGAGGTGGAGGCGTACGAGGGCCCGCCCGGGCCTACCTCTTCCCGGCCTTCGCTCAAGGACGCGACACTCAACGCGACGCGCGCTCGGAAACCCGACGCCTTCGACAGAGTCGCGGGCGGCGTGGGGACCCTCGCGCGCGGGTTTTGGTCCGCGACGCTCATCGGCCCCTTCGTGGCTCGGAACGTGTTTTTGCTCAATCCCGAGGACGACGCGAGCTCCTCCTCCGAGGACGAAGACGACGACGAGGGCGACGGTCTGCACGGCGAGATCCATCGCGCTCGGCTCCGACCGAGGGACGCGTCGCGGAATGACGTGCGGGTCTCCGTGCGCACCGCCGAAGCCGCGGCGGCGGATGCGGTGCGGTCGGCGTTCGGCGTCGCGGCGCGCGCCGCGCGCGCGGTGTCGCCCTTCGCCGCGGGCCCGGCGCGGCGGGGACGCAAGACGCTGCGCCAAAGCTTGAGCGCGGGCGACAGGCGGCGGGTGTCGTTTTACGGGAGGGCGGCGACGCGCGCGACCGGTTCCGGCTCCCTTCGCGGTCCCCGAGAGAGCCACTCGCTCGCGGCGGAGAAGACCTTCGCGCCCCGTCGGCGTCTGTTGCGCGGCGACGCGGGCGACGACGCGATCGCGGCGGTGTCCTCGACGCTCGCCGGCCTGCGCGAGGAGCTGCGGGCCGAGCTGGAGGAAGAGAAGCGCGCGAAGCGGGCGGAGGAGGAGCGCGCGGCGCGCAGCGCGGCGCGGGTCGCGCAGCGGGCCTGGGCGGCGAGCAAACAGACGGTTTCGGGCGCGGCGAAAGGCGCCGCGCAGCTGGGCCGCGACTTGCTGACGAGGCAGGAGGCGCGCGCGCCCGAACGCGGCGCGGGGTCCCTGACCGTGCGCGTCCGTCACCTGCACAGCCTCATCGGGACGTTCCTCGCCGTGCACGTCACGCGCGGCGAGGATTTGCTCCCCATGGACGTGGGGAACGTGTCTGACCCATACGTCACGCTCTGGCTGGAGGACGAGGCGGGCGAGAAGGTGCGCGACCTCGGGTGCGCGCGGAGCACGGGGTACCGCGAGCGCACGCTGAACCCCGAGTGGGACGAGGTGGTGTTCATGGGAAGCGCGCGTGTTTCCGTGCAGGACGTCGTGTTGAAACTGCGCGTGATGGACTACGACGTGATCGGCGCGGACGACGACATGGGCACGGCGGAGATCCCGCTGCGCGCGTTCGCGCGCGGCGCCGCCCTGGACAGGTCGACGAGCGGCGCCGCCGCGGCTTCCTCCGCGAGGCGGAAACGAAAAAAAGAAGAAGCGAAGCCGTCGAAACCGCCTTCGGACGAAGAAGTGTCGGACACATCTTCGTCGTCCGCGGACGTCCACGACATCGCCTCGCACGCAAACGTCGCAACGGCGAACGTCTCCGCGGGAGACCGCGCGGAAAAGGTCGAAGGGCGAGCCTCGAGACCCGGTCCCGAGAGATGGAGCCCGCTGAAGTACAACTTGAGAAAGCCACCCAAACGGTCGCGCTCGTTGGAGGCGCGCGAGCGCGCGAAAAGCCGGGACCCGGCGACGGCCCTGCGCGACTTCCTCGCCGCGGGAGGCGGGCGGGGCGTCGAGGGAGACTTCGAGACGTACGCGTTCCTGGATTTGAACGACGCGGTGGAGAGTTCCGACGACGAGAGCGCTTCGGCGACGCGGAACGGTTCGACGCCGAGTCGAACGTTCAGAACGAAGAAAAACGTTCGGAACGTTCGACCGACGAGACAAATCGGGACGTACCGCTGGATCGCGCGGGGCTGGATGCACTGTGAGCTGCGGCTCGTGCCCCCCGACCACGCCGCGACGATCCGCCAGGAAGCGATGGCGATGCTGAGCTACGCAACGCAGGTTCTTGACCCGAGGAACGTGGTGAAGAGCATGGGCGCCACCGGAGCCGGGAACTGGCTGTCGAGCAAGATGGACGCCGCCGTGCAGAGCGGGAAACGAAAAGCGATGCTCGTTTTTGACGACGCCGTGGACCGATCGCGTTTGATGCTGGTGCGCAAGGTGGTGGAGGACAGAGACATGCCCGCGCTGCTTCGGAAGTACGTGGGCGCGGCGGTGAACGTGTACATGTCGGACGCGCAGAGGGAGCTGATGGACCTCGTCGGGCAACAGCTCGGCGTGCGCACCAAGGGCGACGGCGGGCGACGGCGGCGCCGCGGGCGCTCGGCTCGCGGCGTGCGCGCGCCCGAGGACTCGTTCGCGGGCCTTCTCAAGCGCCACGCGCGTTCGTTCCGGAACTGGGTGCTGTACGTGGAAGTGCCGTACGATAAGACCATCTTCGGGAAGATGCGCGTCCCCGCGTGGTGGGTGTTTCTGGCGTGCAAGCTGTATTCCGGCTGGGGCGTCCAGAGCCTGCTGTTCCTCTTCCGGCTCCTTCTGATCGACCGCGCGGACGAGTGGCAGCTGTTTCTGTTCATTGTGCAGTTCAAAGGCGTCCAGTTCTTCAGCGGCGTCGCGTCCATCCTGAGCGGCGTGCTGCTGTACGTCGGGTGCGCTGGCGTGGTGGACAAAGGCGAGCCGCACACGTGCAACACGCGCGGCCCGGGCGTGGACGGAGAGAGCGCGTGTTCGACGCTCTCCTTCGCGCCGTGCGTCTCACTCGTCACCTTCTCCGCGGTGTCGCGCATTCTGCTGTCGTGGTACGCGTTCTACCTGATACACAAGTCGTTCGCCTTCGGCAAGCAGATCGTGGGCGAACACAGGATCGTGGGCGCCAAGATCGAGGTGCACGAGATCGTGCCCGGCGGCGAAAAGGGCTTGGCGCGGACTGTGCTCGGCGCGCCCGCGGCGCTTCTGCGGGAGTGCGCGCGCCGCGCCTCCCTCACCGCGCGGGCGGAGCGGCGTCGGCTGAAGAAGGACCCGCTCGCGCGGTTCCGGCGCGTCGCGCAGACGGTGATGGACACCAACTGCCGCGCGCGCGGCGGGTCCGAAGGCGCGAGCTCGGTGGACGCCGCGCTGTTCGACGGGCGGTTCCGCATCGAACGGCGGCGCGCGAAAGTCGTCGCCTACGACGACGCGACGAGTCGCCACGCCATCGTGTTTAAGGACGACCCCGAGAAAAAACGGCAGACGGTGGACCTGGACGCGTTGATTTTCTCCGTCGTGCGCTTGAAACACATGAACCCCCGTCGGCTGCAGGGTGTGCTGAACACGTACGACATCGTGGTGTTCTTCCTGGCGGCGATCATCACGATCCGCTTCGCCGCGTCGGTGGATTACGAAGGCGGCGAGGAGTGGAAACTGTTCGCGTTGATTTTCTGGACGCAAAGTTTCTACTCGCTTTTCGCGTTTCCGTTCATCTTGACGGTGATCCCCGGCGTGCAGAAGCTGATCTGCACGGCTCGGCAGACGGGGTACGATAGGCACGGCAACCTGCGCGCGTTCGTCACACGGACGGCGTTTGAGGCGGACCGTGCGCTCGAGCCCGAACCGCGGTCGCGGTACGTCTCCGCGTGCTATCCGACGTGCGTCGGGGGGCGGCGCGGGTAGTCGGTTTCGCCTTTAAAAAAAAACCAAGCGCGCGGTGGAACGTTCGATCGAAAGAGCCGTCAATACTTCGTGCGCTCGCCCTCCTCTCACGACGGTTGCGAGGCGGGCATGACCGTGCCGTTCGGGTCGGCGAAGAGCGCGAAGTGCACGGCGAAGGCGGGCTCGCCCGCGGGAACGACGAATGCTCCGTTCCACAGAGACGCGCCCGGCGTCGCGTACATCTTGCCGACGTAGAACCCCGGGTACACTTCCCTGAGCTCGTCGCGGAACCCCGAGAACTCGTGTTCCACCACGTCGTACTCCACGACGAGCGCGTCCTCGCTGGCGTTGAACCAGCTGTCGCCGCGCCGCGCCCTTCCCTCGTACAGCGCCAAAGGCTCCTCCAGCCCCAGCAGCCGGTTCACGAAGGGCCCGTAATTGACTTTTATGCGGTTCCGCACGGACGTCCCCGAAGACGCGTCGGTCGCCACGCGGTCCTCGCTGAAGCACTTGCCCCGCCACGACGAGGGCGTGAGCGTGCGCGCGATCCCGTAGAACCGCGCGATGTTCTCGAAGAGCCCGTTCCCGATGACACACCCCTCCGCGCACCCCACGGGCAACAGCCCGCCGGCGTGCAGCGGAAACGCCGCGGCGTACGTCTCGTCGACGTCGGCGGTGACGAAGGTGGCTGCGGTGTCGACGCCCCGCAGGAACCCCTCGCACAGCGCGCGCTGCACCTCGAGGGGCACGACGTCCCCGTCGCCGGCGAAGGCGATGCGCTGCTTGTTGGACTCGTCGCGCGCGGCGGAGAGCAGGCGGCGCGCGAACGGGGTGGCCGCGCTCGTGTTCAGGTCGAAGTCGCCGCCGGCGTACGCGCGGGCGGACGCGCCGGAGCCCTGAACGAGCGCGCCTCCGAGGAGCGCGCGCGTCGCGGGATGAGGCTCGGCGGCGACGCCGGAGACCGCGAGCCAGGCGACGAGCGCGAGAAGGGAAGGGAGCATGGTGCGTGCTGGGGCGCGCGCGGAGCGAGGCGTCGGAGTGTCCGAACGCGCCTCGAGCGGCACGAGGCGTTTCTTTCGTCCGAAGGCGGTTACTTCGAGGCGCGATTTCGTTTCGATCGTCGACGTTTCGGACGACGCGGAGTCAAGTGCGGATGACGCCGACGCGCGCGAGAGCGGCCCAATCACCTCGGACCCGCCATTCCGACCTCCGCGATGGTGGCGGTGGTGTCCCTGTCGGCGTCGGCGGCGTACGCAGGTCATGGCACGCCGAATCAGCTGGCACGTGGGCATCGCGCGCCGCAGTCTCGCCCCGCCGCGCGCGCGGCGCCCTCGCGCGCGGTCCACCCGTCGAGGAGCAAAAAGGCACAGGTCAAGGGCGCGCCGAGAAGGAAAAGGCTCGATGTTCTGACCAAGCTCGGGATGTGGGGCGTGGACCTCGACCGCATGCGCGGCGAAGGACGCGCGTGCGAGACAGGAGACGACGATGACGAAGCCGTTCCTTTGTCGTCTTCGAACGCGGCTCCATCGGACGCGTCTTCAGAAAGCGGAGACGACGTCCTCGCGTCGGCAGACGACGCGCCCTCCGCCGCCGCCGCCCCCTCGCCTCCGTCCGAGTCTCCGCCGGAGACGGAGCCATCGTCCGCGTCGGCGCGCCTCGCGTCTCTGCTGTCTCGCCAGAGGGCGGAGATGTGGCCGGCCGTCGGCACGGAGGCGTGGGCGCACGCGCGCGCGCGCCTCGTCTCCGCGAGCGAGGCCTCCGCCGCGCTCGGGCTGGACCGTTTTCGCACGCCCGAGCGGCTCATCGCCGACAAGCTGTCGCGCCTGGACGCCGCCGAGGGCGTGGACGCGGAGACCCTGCTCGCCATCGCGGCGCTGAACCCGGCGAACGACCCAAGCGGCACGGCGAGTGCCGCCTCGGGTGGCGCTCGCCTCGGGTGGCGCGCGAAGGCGAGCGGCAAGAAGGGAGGGAAGAAGCAGAAGCGGCGGAGGAAGACGACCGCCGGCGGCGTCGGCGGCCGCGTTCCCCCGACGGGAACCGGGCCGCGGTCGCGGCGCGAGCCGCCGGCTGTGACGCACGGCAACGAGTTCGAGCCCGTGGCGCGCGCGCACTACGCCAAGATGGAGCACCTGGAGGTGCACGAGTTCGGCCTCAAGGTCCACGACGCGCTCCCGTGGTTGGGCGCCACCCCGGACGGCGTGGTGGCGGTGGAAACGACCGGCGCGCTCGCCGTCCTGGAGATCAAGTGCCCGTACACGCGGCCGGTGCTCCCCGCGACGCGCGCCAAGGAGCACTTCCCGCAGATCCAGGTCTTGATGCAGGTGTTCGGCGCGGAGGAGTGCCACTTCGTGCAGTACAAACCGCCCGGCCTGGGGCGGGGACGCGCGGGGGTCATGAACGAGGACCGGCCGCTGTATCTGAGGGAGACGATCGCGCGAGACGACGGCTGGTGGGACGCCAACCGCCCGCGCCTGGAGCGGTTCCACGAAAAGCTACGCGCGGCGATCGAGGCGCGGGGGGCGCGCCTTTTGGCGGCGAGGGGGGTGGGAGGCGACGGGGGGGTCGTGGAGGACTGGCAGGAGGACGTCCTCGCGAAGGTAGACGGAGTGTGAGCGTGGTGGTGTTTGTCAAACGCTCTCGTAGACTATGACTAGAAGCCTACTTCATACAGCCGTCGAACGCGAGTGGCAGAGTTGGAAACTTGGAATGCGTCTTCCTTGGATTTTTCAGACGCGCGCCTTCAACCCTTCGCGTCTTCTGGGTTCTGTCCCCATTCGTCCGCGCGGCGCAGCAGCCCGCACCAGCTCTCGCGCGGCGTGTCGAGGACGAACCCGCCGACTCGCCACCATGGAGGCGTACAGACGCGCGTTCATCGCAACGGGGAGCTTCGAGCCCGTGAAGCACGTTATGGTGCGCCCCCCTCCCGCGGATTCGCGTCGTATCTGGAGCATCGGCGAGAGACTCCCCACATCACCCGATTGAATCCCTAACGTCCACCTCCCCGACGTCCAACGCCGTCGCCTCCGCATCCCACAGGCTGGCGTGTTTCTCATGGCGTTCGGTATGGAGCACTACATACACCACAAGTACCATGCGCACGCGGAAGCCGCGGCGCCCGCCGCGGCGGAGGCGCCCGCCGTGGAAAAGCCCAAGCAAGGGGGCGCGGGCCTCCCCCCCGCGGCGGCGGCGGCGCTCGTCGAGCCCCTCCCCGCCAACGCGGACGAGCTCGCGGAGGAGATCAAGAGCCTGCGCCGCGAGATCGCGACGCTGAGGCAGGGCATACGCGTCGCCGCCGAGGCGGGAGAGGCGAAGAAGAAGTGATGGAACGTCTTTCGGATTCGAGCCGAGCCGCGTGTTTTCGACGGACGACGGCGAACGCCGCGGCGACGTCTAAAAAAAAAAGCGAGAAGCGAATGAACGACTCGAACGAACGATCCGCGCCGCGTTCGCGCCGCGTCACGTCTTCCGCCGCTTACCCCCCCGGGGCGTATCGCGCGACGTCTCCTGCTCGTGCGGACAGCGAGGTCGCCGCGGCGTCTCCGCGCCCACCGATTCTGAGTCCGAACCCGAGCCATCTCGCTCTCTTCGCCGCCGCGACGGGCCGACTCTCTCGCCGCCGCGCGCCTCCACGGATCCCGCGCCGCCGTCGGACCCCGCGCCGTCTCGCTCCCGCGACTCGCCCCCGTCCGATTCCGACCCGCCGCGTCCAGGGGAGCCCGACCGCGCCGCCTTCTCCGCCGCCTCCTTCGCCTTCTTGCCGCCCGTCCCGACGTCCATGGGCGCGTCCGTCCACGTCGCGACGCGCGCCCGGGCGGTTTCCGCGGAGCACAGCGCCATCCGGCGGCCGAGGCGCTGCAGGCACCGCGACAAACACGCCGCCGCCGTGGGGCGGCGGCTCGGCGACTCCGACGCGCACAGGACCCCGAGCTGCTCTATGAACGCCAAGTCCTCTTCCGAACACGCGCTGCTGGTGTTCCGGTCATCCTTCTCCTTCTTCGCGCGCTTACGGTCGCGGTGTTCCGGCCGCTCCGGGACCCACTCCGTCGAGGCGCGCGGCGGCGGCGCGCCGCGCGAAAAGTCTGGCGCCTTGTCCGATCCAGGCGCCTCCTCTTTGCGCTCGCGGCACTGCCCCACGAGCTGCTGGCACATCACCCCGAACCCGTACACGTCCGAGCTCTGGTCGTACGCCTCGCCGTCGCGCACCTCCGGCGCGCGGTACTTCGGGGGGCCGATGCGCGGCGTCAGGTCGCCGCGCACCTCAGGGCGCGCCGCCGAAGGCAGCGCGCGCGCCAAGCCGAAGTCGCACAGCTTCGCCGCGTAACCCGGGCCGCGCTGCACCAGCACGTTGCGCGCCTTGACGTCGCGATGCACGTGACCGGCGGCGTGCAGCCTGGCGAGCGCGCGCGCGACGTCCGCCAGGACTCGCACCAGGTCCACCTTGCGCACGACGGACTTCGAGCGGAGCGAGTGCGCGAGGTACTCCATCACCATGTACAGGACGCCCTTCTCCTCGAACGCGCCGAAAACCTGCACGACGTTGGGGTGCGGGAACCGGCGAAGGTAGAACATGTCGCGCCGCAAGCCCGCCACGCGGTCGGGCCGCGAACTGAGACGGTTCTCGCGCGCGTGTGGGATGTCAGGTTCGTGTCGGGTCGTCGAGAAGAAGGAGACATTCGAGTAGGGGACTCAATATCGCGGCGGCGGCGGCGCGGCGGGTGTTTTTCCTTTTTCTGGACGCGCTTTTCGGATGTTGAGGTTTCCGATGGAGGATGACGAACGGACGCGCGTCGGGGGGG
>MDSV01176817.1_pt1 | contig 13336 bp, 11 predicted proteins | sample 810851 | NCBI WGS metagenome assembly MDSV01 (sample SAMN05326640, study PRJNA326480) | marine metagenome | isolation source: seawater | place: Atlantic Ocean: North East | collected 2012 | reverse complement strand
CATTGCCTCATCAAAGCCGCCAAGTGCTTTAAAGAGATCTGCCCTAACTAGAAATGCTGTATTAGATATAGCGAATACTTGCTCAACAGAATCAAATTGTTCTTGATCAATTTCCCCTGCTTCAACCCTCTGAACTGTTACTGCGAATCTGTTCATACCCTTTCCAACATCTAAGAGCTCATTTGGGCGTTCCCAATTCACTACTTTCGGTCCCACCACCGCAGCATTTGAGCGGTAAGACTCTTCAACCATGAGTCGCAAAGCATCCGGAGCTAAAGCGACATCATGGTGACAAAATAAATAGAATGCAGGCTCATCGGAATTATTTAACACCTCATTAAAATTCGCTCCAAGACCGGCCTCGGGGTCTACTTCGAGTACGTCTGCATCAGGAAAGTATTGGCTTACTATAGGTTCTACCCACTCCGTTTGCCCTGTTGCAAGAACAATGAGCTGTTTATCCGAATAATTTAAGTTTGCGAAAGAAGCTACTGATTCCTGAAACCAGTCATTCTCTTTATGCGCTACTACAGCAATTCGGACAGGAGGGAACGAAAAGACCTCCTCAGCAAACTCACTTTCATCACTTTTAGTCAAATCTTCCACTGTGGCGAAGAATAATCCCGAATTCCCCAATTCTCATGTACCCCAACGAGTATCTGCAAGATAAATAACTAACCTTTATAACTCTTCGTTAGTGACCCCTTCTTCTCAACAGTACAATTAATGATTAATTAGTGAGGGAAATGATGAAAGCTCTAATAACTGGATCTGCGGGATTTGTTGGTCAACATTTAGCCGAGCATCTTTCTGATGAAGGAGACGAGGTTTTCTGCTCTGACCTATCTCTAGGGGGACCAGATTTACTTGACCCTGTTGGCGTAACCGGTCTAATGTCAAAAATTCAACCTGACTACGTTTACCACCTTGCTGGACAAGCAGATGTTAAGGCATCTTGGGAAGATCCACTTACAACTTTTCGGGTTAATGCTGAGGGCACCTTGAACTTACTTCATGCGTGCCAACTATCCAACGTCAAAAGAGTACTTTGTATATCCAGCGCAGAGGTTTACGGTTTGGTTCGGGAATCTGAGCTACCAATAACAGAAAAGCACGTACTCAACCCTTCAAACCCTTACGCAGCAAGTAAATCTGCTGCAGAGATTCTATGCAAGCAGATGAATTCGCAGGATTTACAAATTATGCGTGCGAGGTCATTTAACCATTTCGGTCCTGGCCAAAAGGAAAATTTTGTCGCTGCTGCATTAACTAAACGCATGCTGTTAGCTCAGAACCTCAAGCAGTCGGAGATTACAGTTGGGAATCTCGAAACTATTCGAGACTTCACGGATGTTCGAGATGTTGTACGAGCGTATAGGTTAATTCTTACTAAGGGGGAAGCGGGCAATGTCTATAACGTATGTTCCGGAATCGGGAGAAGGATTTCAGAATTAGTGACTGCGCTTTTGAGCAAAATTGATTCTGAACTTGAACTCAAATTAGACCCTAAGCTTAATAGGCCATCAGATACTCCTGTGCTAATTGGAGATTACTCTAAGCTGCACGAACAAACTGGATGGGAACCCCGTATAGAATTTGATCAGACTATTGAAGACACCATCGAGTCCACAAGGGCTCTAATGACTCAGGAAAGATAAGGAGATCTTTTGCCTAAAGCACTAATTACAGGGATAACTGGTCAGGATGGATCTTATCTTGCTGAAGCGCTTCTTCAGAGGGGGTACGATGTAGTAGGGATGGTCCGAAGAAGTAGCACAGTAAATTATGAAAGAATTGCTCACATACAGGGGTCAATAGAATTCGTAAATGGTGATTTACTTGATCAGATCTCACTTATCGATGCTATAAAAATTCATGAACCGGATGAGATCTACAATCTCGCTGCGCAATCCTTTGTACAGACTTCATTTGGACAACCAGTGCTTACCGGAGAGACAACAGCTTTAAGTGTCACTCGAATGCTCGATGCGATTCGTATCGTAAACCCTAAAATTCGATTTTATCAAGCGAGTTCTAGTGAGATGTTTGGAAAAGTAGCGGAAGTGCCTCAAACAGAATCCACTCCGTTCTACCCACGGAGCCCCTACGGCGTTGCGAAAGTATATGGCCATTGGATAACTGTCAATTATCGCGAAAGCTATAATCTCCATGCTTCTAGCGGCATACTTTTCAATCATGAAAGTCCAAGACGTGGCCTAGAGTTTGTTACTCGGAAAATAAGTTACGGTGCCGCATCGATTAAGTTGGGCCTTGAAGAAAAGCTCTCCTTGGGTAATCTTGACGCGAAAAGAGACTGGGGTTTTGCCGGCGACTATGTTGAAGCGATGTGGATGATGCTCCAACAAGAAGAGCCAGATGACTATGTTATTTGTTCAGGGATGACACATAGCGTTCGGGAATTTTGCGATCTTGCCTTCAACCATCTTGGGCTCAATTACGAGGACCATATCGTAGTAGATGAACAATTTTTTAGGCCAGCAGAGGTTGATCTTCTTGTCGGAGATTACGGTAAAGCGAAAAAGGTGCTTGCTTGGGAACCGAGCACGTCCTTCGAAGACCTTGTGACCATGATGGTCGAAGCGGATCTAGACTTGCTCGAAGGACGCCTAAAAGGTTTAGCGTGACAGAGTTGTCTGATAAAAAAATAGTTGTTCTTTGTGGCGGCGTTGGGGCAGCCAAACTACTTAGGGGTCTTGTTACGGTAGTTCCACCTGAGTCTGTAACGGCAATTGTCAATACTGGAGATGACTTATCGCTGCATGGCCTTCATGTCAGCCCAGATCTTGACACCATAATCTATACTCTCGGAAATGAAATTAATCCAGATACTGGTTGGGGCTTAAAGGACGAAGGCTGGCGAGCCATGGATATGGTGACTATGTATGGAGGAATTGACTGGTTTCGGCTTGGTGATAGAGATCTTGGAACGCATTTGTTCCGAACCCAAAAGCTTTTCGAAGGGGCTACCCTTTCAGAGGTCACTCGTGAAATAGCAGCCAAGTGGAGAGTCGGAGTCAATATCATTCCAATGAGTGACGATCCGGTCAGAACAATCGTTACGACCGTTGACGGCGAGGAACTGAATTTTCAAGACTATTTTGTCCGGCTAGCACATAATGTGGAAATCGCTAGCATCGAATTCCGAGGTCACGAGATAAGCCAACCAGCTCCTGAATTAATTTCTGAAATCCTTAACACAGATATTATTCTGATCGCTCCTTCTAACCCTTTAGTAAGTATCGCCCCGATCCTTTCAGTTCCAGGAATTAGAGATGCCCTGCGTAAACGGCGAGAAGATGTTATTGCAATCTCGGGAATTATTGATGGCAAAGCATTAAAGGGTCCTGCCGATCGACTCCTAAACGAGCTTGGCTATGAAGCATCTGCAACAGCTGTTGCTGATATTTATAAAGATATTGTTCAGACTTTTGTAATTGACGACCATGACAAAAGTGAGAGCAAGAGAATTAAAGAATTAGGACTTAGCTGCATTATTACAGATACAGTTATGACCGATAACGTAAAGGCAGCTGGTCTTTGTAGGACTATATTTAGTAAGATAACAGGCTGAAATGACAAAATTAGAGATAATTCCACTTGAAGGTATCCCTGAAATAACACCTGGAGATGACCTAGTCGAAATAGTCGGACAGATAGATACCATTCAATCGGGGGATATTCTGGTCGTTACTCAAAAGATCATTTCAAAGGCTGAGAATCAAATGATAGACATTGATCCAAATGACCCATTAAGCCACAAACCATTAGTAGAGAGAGAATCAGTAAGAATTCTTAGGCGCCGTGGGGACCTGATAATCAGCCAAACCAAACATGGATTCGTTTGCGCAAATGCCGGAATTGACTTATCAAATGTGGAACGCGGTCAAGCCGCACTTCTGCCTGATGACAGTGACCGATCAGCAAGAAGGCTGCGCGATGGTTTGTTGGGTAGATTTCAACTAGACGTCGGGATAATTATTTCTGATACTTTTGGTAGACCTTGGAGAAGAGGCCTTACTGATGTAGCTATAGGAAGTGCTGGTGTTCTTCCAATTCTAGATTTACGCGGAAGCCCTGATGCATTCGGCAGAGAAATGCAAGTTACTGAGGTAGCTTTAGTAGACGAACTAGCATCAGCAGCTGAGCTTGTTATGGGGAAATCTTCAGGTGTTCCTATTGCCATAGTTCGAGGCGCTGATGAGAGTTGGTTTGGAAGTGGATCTGTGCGAGACCAAATAGTGCGCGACCCTCAGGATGACCTTTTCAGATAAGGTCTAGCCCTTTCCTTCTATACCCAATTCTTGATTTATTCTGGTGCTGGAATCCCTCTTGTGGATCCCTCCAAAGTTAAAAACGGTTTCAATACCGTACCGATGACAGATATCTGCTTCGGGAATATTCTCCAAAGAGTTCCGGTCACCGCCATTACCAAAGATCAGCTTGGAATTTTCGTTAGACTCAGCGACCAAAGCAAGCGTTTGAGCCACAGACCCATCATTATCAACAGAAATCAATGCCTCATCAACGACAGTTAAGGCTCTGATGATCCTCAGTCGATCCTCTTGATCTAGGATTAGTTTACCCTTTTTCAAAATCTGTTGTTCATTGTTATTGACGATCACGACAAGTCGATCACCCGCCGCTGCGGCTTCCTCTAAGTAATCCAAATGCCCACAATGTAAGGGACTGAAATAACCGCTGACAATAACGATCACAGGGCCTGAGTCTGCCCCTCTACCGCTATCAGTCAAGTTCCACTCCAAAGTCCTGAGGGCCAGGAACATTGGTAGTGTTTGGAGGATCAATTCCAGGACCGCTTCTACCGCCCAAAACACCTTCTAAATTATTGATTGAAGTAGGTAACGGGACATCCGCCCCAACTGGTGCTCTTGCTATGGTGAAGGCTTCTCTATCGTTTAGGAAACGGACGTCCTCAAGATTCTCAGTGAAGATATTTGTGGGCTCCCCTCCGATGAAAGCATTTTCCCAGCGAATGATTTGCATGATAGCTTCCTCGCCATTGCACGTAACTCCGGAATCTAAGGTTGCTCCTCCTGGAAGTTCTAAACCGCTATTTGATAAAGCTGCTCCCATGGCATTCAGAAAAACGCCGATTTTCGCTTCTTTACCTGTCACTGATGAGGTAAAAGGATGAATATGTATTAGTCCATCTTGGTGTGAATGTATTCCTTCTGGATCAAACTCACTTTGGAATGGTGTAAGAAATGATTCAGTTACGCAATCCCAGACTCCATATGCGGCATGCCAATGATCCTGAAGTGTTGGAGACGCCTCGGCATCTCGTGTAGCTCTAGCGAAAACCACAAGGGCTAAGCCTAAGACAACCACCAAGGCAACTACTGATGGGTATCCCAGTTGTCTCCTCTCGGTTGGACCACTGGATGAAACGGCCTTTTCCGCTCTTGCGATTTTCTTTGCTGATGAAGCCTTTCCCATGCCTTCATACGGTAGTGGTTGGCGAGACATTTTTGGCGGAAGTTTTGAGGTTCTTTCAAAAAAAAGTTGCAAAGTACTGAAGCATTTCAGTTTTTCTGGTGTTTTAGCCTAACAACCCCTTATTTTTCCTGCATTTTCAAGAATCAGTGCTCTTCTTTCTGCATTCGTTAACTCTGCTTGCATCTTTTGAGAAGCGCTTACCGTGCTAAGAGAAGCTCCCTGGGAATCCTTGGGCACCCCAAACGTAGTTACAGAGAATAGCTCTGAATTCCTCAAAGGTATTTCTGGCATATCAGCGTTTAGGCTTAAGTCTTCTGCACCCCCTGAACTTGGACTTCGGAATGCGTCAAGAATTGGCTCTGCCTCTGCTTCTATGATGCGCTGAATCGAAAGTTCATTTGCAAAATCATAAACGGTAGGCAACAGATACTTCTCCAAATCATTTGGACGAAAGTTTCGAAACTGTTGCGCTAAGCTAATCGCCTTTTGAGGTGTCAACCTGTCGTCTAGGTTAACGAAACCCCCACCAAGAACCTCTTGAATAATTTCTGTTATTTTAAGAGGATTCCGAAATCCGGAGTCAAAAGCTTGTTGAAGCGTAAGTATTAGGAAATCTTGCTGACGATCTTGACGACCAAAATCCCCAGTTCCGTCGACTCTTACCCATGCGTTGGCGGAGGGCCCGTACCATCCGTCAAAGTTCTCCACATACGCTTGTAACTCTCTTGTCCTGACTAAACCTAGCGCCTGTAGAGGCGTTAAAGTGACACAACCCGATTCGGGAATATCTAATTGAGCTTTTTTATCTCGCAAAGGGTATTCCAGATAAACGTCGAGTCCGCCAATAGTTTCGAATAACCGCATAAATCCATTGAAATCCACCTCTATGACATGATGAATTGGAATGCCTAGTACATCGCGAATCGTTTGAACTAAGGTCGGTTTATCTGTGAAATAAACGATGCTATTAATCTTCTGCATTGCATTTCTATATCCCGAAATAGGAACATAAAGATCACGAGGCAAAGACAACGCAGATGCTTTAGTAGCACCACTAGGATCTAATCTGAGAACAATTAAGGTATCAGTCAATAGCTGCCTCGATGATCTCCCCGAAACCCTCCTGAGGTAATCCCCCTCTGGTAAATTTGCAATAGAATCAGATCCTATTAGAAGGAAATTCAATGGATCTGAACTTGATTCCGATTCGGCACTAAGTGTGGTTCCATAGGCAGTGCGAGGAATCTTACCGACGGTCTCAGATGTATAAGCTAGCAGAACAGCTGCGACAGTTGAAGAACAAAAAATAAGAAAGGTAACTAACAAGAAAAAGCGCTGAAACCATGTTCTTCTTCTCCTTGGTCTTCGATCAATAGGCATAGTTTCAAACTACCCTATGAACTTTCGGTTAATGATTCGCCCACAAATGAATTCTCATCTTAAATGAATTATCTCTCCGACTGAGATCTCCCTCTCAAAGCCATTTTCAAGCTTTATAATCAGTGACCCAGTTTGAGTTATTCGCTTTGCTAGGCCTTCAAACATATCTTCGTCAACTTCTACTCTTACATTTGTACCCAAAGTATGAGAATATTTTTCGTACTCAGCTAATAGAGTTTCATTGGTTAAATCAGACGAGAGGATTTCGCGGAGAATACCTTCAGCAAGATCAATGACTTCTGGTGGTTGACCAATCTCAGACAATGCCGAAATACGATCATGTGGCAAGAGATCTCTCAAGTTTATTAACGAGATATTCAATCCCAATCCGACCACTACAGAGGCATGAGAACCTCTTATGGTCGATTGAGCAAGAATTCCCGCCAACTTGTGCGGTTTACCCTCATGCATCGTCACAAGATCGTTAGGCCATTTGATCCTTACTTCTGAGAACCCAAGGTGTTCTAGTGCTCTGACAGCTGAAACAGATAACTTCATGCTGTAAAGGCTTACCAGGTCAGACACGGCATCTACCTCGAAGAGCACAGACATCAAAAGCGCTGACCCTTTCTCCGATATCCACTGCCTTTGTTTACGCCCTTTACCGGCAGTCTGATGATCAGCAAGGGCCACAGAAAGGTGATTTCTTCCTGTTTGAGCTTTTAGCATCAAATCTTGGTTAGTTGATCCTGTCGTTGATTTCCAAGAAATTTCCCCGAAATCAAAGGCGTCTAGCCTCTTGCGGAGCACCCTTCCTCTACGCCATGCAGAAAAAATTTCAATGAGTTTTAAAATTGACACTTACTTTTGCTCCAAATTCTGTAACGTTAAAGCCGTGTTCACAAAGGTACTTATCGCTAATAGAGGAGAGATTGCTGTAAGGGTCATTCGGGCCTGCCGTGAATTAGGAATTCAGTCAGTCGCAGTATATTCAGAGTTAGACCGTAATGCATTGCACACACGACTTGCGGATGAAGCTTTTGCCCTCGGAGGCGAAACTGCTGCAGATAGCTATTTGAACACAGACAAGATTCTCGAAATTATCGAAACTGCTGGAATTGATGCAGTCCACCCCGGATACGGATTTTTCTCTGAGAACGCTGAATTCGCACAAGCTATAACTGAAAAGGGCGTCGTCTTTATTGGTCCCCCTGTCGGAGCAATTGCCGTTATGGGCGACAAAATTAGCGCACGTCAAGCTGCCGAGAAGGTAGGAGTAAGTGGTGTACCTGGCACTACAGATTTCATCACCTTACCTAGCGAAGTAGAGGAGTTTGCTGCTGAGCATGGTTATCCGGTTGCTATCAAAGCCGCCTATGGAGGTGGAGGGCGCGGCATGAAAGTTGTCCAGAACAAGGACGAGATTCAAGCGGCTATAGATTCTTCTCAAAGAGAAGCGCTCGCCTATTTTGGCCGAGACGAAATTTATATGGAAAGGTATCTCACTAAACCAAGGCATGTTGAAGTGCAGGTTCTTTGCGACCAGCACGGTAATGCGGTTTACCTTGGTACCAGGGATTGCTCTGCACAAAGACGCCACCAAAAGCTAATTGAAGAAGCACCGGCTTTTGATATTCCAGAATCTATCCTTAACGAGATGGGTGAAGCTGCAGTTTCGGTGGCCAAAGGGTGTGATTACGTCAACGCAGGGACGGTAGAGTTCTTATATGAGAACGAGGAGTTCTACTACTTAGAGATGAATACTCGCCTTCAGGTGGAGCACCCAGTCACGGAAATGGTAACTGGAATTGATTTGGTCGAGCAGCAACTTAGGGTTGCATTCGGAGAAGAGCTCAATATTAGGCAGGAAGACGTTAGCATCACCGGCCATGCCATAGAGGTCAGAATTAATGCTGAAGACCCAGCTGAAGGACAATTTCTCCCAAGTCCGGGCAGACTCACAACATTCAAAGCATCCGCTGGTTTTGGAACAAGGTGGGATGGCGGTTATGAGGAAGGCGATGAGATCAGCCAATTCTACGACAATCTTGTTGGTAAATTAATTTGCTGGGGTAAAGATCGGGAAACTGCTATTGCGAGGACTATAAGAGCTCTCGAGGAATTTGAAGTAGCTGGACTTAGCACCACGATCCCAGCTGATCTGGCTATCCTTAGGCACCCTGATTTCCAAGAAAATAAACACTCTACGAAGTGGGTTGAGGAAGGCCTCGATTTAACTGGAGTAAAAGGTTCTCCTGCAGAAAGCATCGAAGCTGGAAGTGCTTCGGTCATACGAACAACAGATGTGGAAGTCAATGGCAAGCGCTTTAACGTATCAATGTCTGTTCCTAGTGGGAAAAGTCAAATTCGACGGAGCGCATCTGCAACAGGTGCGAATGCTTCAGGTGGCGATGGAAAAATAACAGTACCCATGCAGGGAACAATAGTTAAAATCCAGGTAGCTGTGGGAGACACAGTCCAATCTGGGGATATTCTTCTGGTTTTAGAAGCTATGAAGATGGAAAATAATATTGCGTCAGATGTGGATGGAACAGTATCTGAAATTGGGGTTTCTGAAGGCGTTTCCGTTGGTGCCGGAGATGTCGTCATAGTGATCACTCCTGACAGCTAGAATTCGTGCAACCATCATCGCATAAAGCGAAAGGTATCAGTGAACAGGAATTTGCTACTGAAAGGAACTAGATTTCGGGCCCTCTATCTTGCAGATTCTTTCGTCCTTTTTGCTGTCTTGTTTGCTTCATTACTTATAAGATTTGGTACTTCATGGCCTAAATCGTTTAGCACATATTGTGTTGGATTTTTAATAGCGGTTCTGATTCACTTGCTTGTTTATTACTTTGGTGAGTTGTATGAGGCTTCTCCAAGGATCGGCGCTAGGTTACTTTTGCCACGCGTTACTGCATTAACTACATTTGCGGTTCTAATTGATGCAACGCTTGCATTGATAACCGGCTTTTTTCTGATGCCGCGCGGTAATCTAGTCGCATTTGGTATTTTTGGTTCCCTTGGTATTGCATTTAACCGTTGGCTATCACATAAAGTGCGGAATAATCGTTTTGGTAAACCGCGCGTTCTTCTTGTAGGCAACAATGCAGATATCGCGTTGGGAAGTGACCATATTCTCCTATCAGAACCTGACATCACAGTTGTTGGCTCGACAAATAATTCAACGGATTTAGCAAGTCGTGCTAGAGAGTTATCAGCTACCGATATTCTATTGATGAGCGCAGGAGGCCTTGAGAGTGTATACCCTGCCCCGTTGGCTGACATTGAAAAGCAGAGAATAGGCATCTTCCAGCGAGTGATACCTTCAGATACTCTTTTAGGTCTCAAACGAAGCCTACAGATCGGAGGCATGCCCTTTATCGCTTTGCGAGCGCACTCTCTCTCAAAGCCTCGGTTAACACTTAAGCGAATGATAGAACTTCTGTATCTTGCGATTGGGTTAATTCCTTTAATACTCACCACGACCTTCGTCGCAAGCTATGTGAGACTCCTAGCTGGTAAGAACATTATCTACAGACAAGAAAGAACTGGGAAATATGGGCAATCATTCATGATGTTAAAATTTCGCACGATGACCGAGAATGCCGAGATGAGCACTGGTGTTATAAAGGCAGAATACAAAGACTCTCGTGTCATCAAAGGTCTCGATTGGGTACGGAAAACTCGTTTAGACGAAATTCCTCAATTCGTAAATGTCCTGAAGGGAGAGATGTCTATTATCGGACCTCGACCAGAGCGACCTGACTTCACAAATCGATACCAATTAGAGATCCCGGGCTATGAACGTAGACACGATATCGCACCGGGCATAACTGGGTTAGCTCAAGTCAAAGGCAGATACCATACTGACCCTGCGTACAAGTTAGGTCATGATCTTCAGTACCTAGTTAATTGGTCTCCGATCCTTGACCTACAGATTCTTTTTCAAACTATTTGGACAATCCTCGTACGAAGACTTTAACGATGGTCCACATACAACCACCAGTATCCATAATAATGCCAGTCAGGAATGCCGCTGAGACTCTGGAAAGAACCTTGGAGTCCATTTCCAATCAGAGTTATACAAACATTAGCGAGATCATCCTCGCAATTGGCCCATCTGGTGACGGAACTAGATCCGTTGCAGAAGAATATGGCAAGCTAGATTCACGAATCAACATTGTAGAAAACAAAAGTGGAGGAACAGCTCGTGGTTTAAATTTAGCTGCCAATCTTGCGACCGGAGAGTATCTTGTTCGTGTTGATTCACACTGCCAACTTCCCGAAGAGTATGTTCGTGTAGCAGTGCGGAAAATTATTGAAACCGGTGCTGGCAACGTCGGCGGCATCCAAAAAGCTACAGGTGAAACTAGTTTCCAGACCGCTGTAGCTACTGCGATGACATCAAAGTTCGGTGTTGGTAACGCAAAGTTTCACTACGGAGGACCAGAAGGATCAGTTGACACCGTATATCTTGGGATTTATGACGCTGTTCTTTTCAAAGAATTAAAGGGGTTTGACGAGAAGCTTGTCCGCAATCAAGATTATGAACTTAATATTCGAATTCGTGAAACGGGAAGATTGGTTTGGTTTACTCCGGATCTGATCGTCAAGTACTTTCCAAGGTCTAATGTTCCTCGATTATTTTCGCAATTTTTTCAATATGGAAGCTGGAAAAGAAAGGTTATCTTTAAGCACCCTCAATCATTAAAAGCGAGACAACTTGCTCCTCCAACCCTTATAGTTATGCTACTTAGTTCAGTGATTCTCTTTGCATTATCAAACGCATGGTATCTCCTCCCTTCTCTTGCATATTTCCTACTTTGCATAGCCGTATCAACTTTTCAAAAAGGAATCTCTGTTCGGCTTAAGGCTTCTTTGAGTGTGGCATTTATCACAATGCATATTGCGTGGGGCTTAGGTTTTCTATTTGGTAGAGCAAAGATTACTAAATTCTGCAATGAATGACTTGAACTAGCCTCTCATTTAAGAGATCATTAAAGAAGGCGGGTGGAATGCCAAAATGAACTTTTTTATTAAATCTCACCGCACTAACGTCAACTTTTTTTGGGCCCTGTGTCTGGTTGCCCTCTTCTTCTCGTTGCTGAATGCGCCCTCGACCACAACGCATGCTGATGAAGTCGAGACCGTTATAACTATTGATGGGAAAGGGTGGGGTCATGGTGTAGGAATGAGCCAGTACGGAGCTTATGGCCGGGCTCTCAATGGCGACACCTCGGCCGATATTCTCGAATTTTACTACCCTTCAACAACTCTAACTTCATCTGAGATCCTCCCAGATGATCTTCGAGTGCATTTGTTTAGCGGTGAAGGAGCCACAGTTACGACATCGGGACAAGTTGAGATAATCAACGGCGAGGGTATGAATATAGCCACGTTAATTGACCCCGTCAGTATCACTATTATGCGCTCAAGCCAATCCTTATCAATTGAACTAGCTGATAATTCAAACCTATGCGAACAGGAAGTTGATAATGAAATTATTGACCTATGTGACTCGACACCAATTTCAATAGTTCTGACTGAAGGAGAGCCTGTACAGACCGATGTTATTAGCCAATTTACTAGTATTGGGACGTCGGGAAATAGTTATCAATGGGGCACACTGACAATCAGAGAGAGGACATTATCTGGAGGCGGAATCTTTGTGACGCTTGAGGACCTCCCAATTGATAAATACCTGTACGGACTTGCAGAGGTTCCCGCTAGTTGGCCAGATGCGGCCCTAGAGGCTCAGGCAATAGCGGGTAGATCTTACGCATCGGCCAAAATAAATTCTAGGCGAAATAGCTCAAGTTGGTCTCTGCCTTGGGATCTGTACTCGACTGTGAATGATCAGCATTACTCTGGTTTTACTTATGAATCCGGTTACCAAAGCGAGAATTGGATAACAGCAGTAGATACCACTTCGCAACTTGTTTTAATGAGTGGAAGCAACCCAATATACGCATACTACTCCTCATCAAATGGTGGTTTCATGGAGTCATCAGCCTATGTCTTCTGCTCTGCTTCAAATCATCCATGTTCAGCAACTGCCTATCTGCAATCAGGAGAGGATGAATTTGATCATGTTAATAACCCGCGACACAGCTGGATACGAAGTTATTCCGGAACTGATTTAGGTAGATGGATTGCAGACTCATCACTCGGTTCTATAGGAACGATTACAGGTTTACAAATTGGAAGTGATAGGGGCGACTCAGGAAGAACGGACCAAGCAGACATAATTATCTATGGAACTACAGGAACCGCAGCAACTAAAGGCGATTCATTCATGTCAATAGTGAATGCTGGCGTTACTTCAGATGGTCTTGGATACGATCAGCAAATCCTATCGACTTTATACTCTGTTGATGACTTCTACAGCGGCACCAATAAAATCTCCCAGGAGACGCAAGGATTACTTCCAGCGGCATGGAATAAAGCCGAGCTAAATGATTTGTTTGGCTCT
>MDSV01164181.1_pt1 | contig 13336 bp, 16 predicted proteins | sample 810851 | NCBI WGS metagenome assembly MDSV01 (sample SAMN05326640, study PRJNA326480) | marine metagenome | isolation source: seawater | place: Atlantic Ocean: North East | collected 2012 | reverse complement strand
TGTTATTAAAGCAATTGACAGAAGAGGTTGGTAGAATGAATGTGGCAGAGAGTTTTATTATTTATAACACTATTTAGTGCACTCTCTGCCCAAGGCTTTTTATATAGTTATATAGACCCTTGTAATCAAACTATTATTCGTGATAACTACAAGATAGAAAATCAAAATGGTGGGTTTTATGTTACATACTATAACAAATCTAAATTTTTCACATTCGAACAAATAGCAGATGGAACCTTAGAAGCATGGGCAGAAAATGTATATCAAGATTTTGAAGATTTGTTTCCTTGTGCAGTAAGAGTTGCAGAGGAAATACTTTCTTCGGTGTTGGCAAGTAATGCAACAGAACAATTTACAAAACAAGATGTAAGTAATGATGTTGGACAAGTTAATTATGGTATTAAAACTTCACCAACTGTAGATAGTAGTTGGGTTACATCTTTTAATAGTATTTATACAAGAGAAAGTTTTGATGGTAAATCAAGATATGATGGTAACTTTAGTTTTACTAATGATTTTAGTAGATTTAGTACATCGTATGGACAGGGAATAAATTTTATTGCCAAAAAACAAAATCAAGTGATAAGTGCATCAGGTGTTTTCTTTAGAACATTTGAGGGTAGTGATTGGTTAGTATCAACATCATATGCAAAATCACTTGTAAAAAGAAATGCGGAAGTAATAGTATTGACGGGTGCATATGGAAGTGTTAGTGAACAGGCATTTGGAAACCTATCAGTATTATATGGAATGAGAACACCTTTAGAATTATCCTTTGGTAAGGTAACATTTACCAATTATGTATCTTATACATTATTAAGATATTATAAGGGATTAAATTCAGGTAAACAATATTTATTATTGAAGAGTCCTATAATTATAATGCCTACTATCTCTTTTGATTTTCAATTGAGTCAGGCATTTAAAGTTAACTTGGGATTCTCAATGGGGTATAACACAGTTGTGAATGATTATGGTGAGAGAAATATGACATATGCCATAATGTTTGGAACTTACTTTTAGGAGAAAAAAATGAGAAAACTAATTATGATATTATTAATGATGGGATTTGGATATTCACAAACCTTACCACAACCAGCAGTTGTTGGTAAAGATGTAGAATTTCCTACATTAAGAATTTCACAATTTGTTAAAGTTGACGAGAGTGTCGGTATTGCAGATGATAGGGTAACTTTAGGTATTAGACAATTACTTGAAGAAGAACTTCAGAATACACGATACAGATTAACCGAAGATGATAATGCTGATTATACTGCCAATGTAGAGGTTCTTTATATTGGTAAACCAAATGAGGCATTTAGTATTGCAGGATTATTCAATCGTAGAAACCAAAGTACAGAAGTTAGATTATTAATAAACTTAGTACAAAACAGAGAGGGTACTCAAAAGAGTTATCGTGGAGCAGGTTCTACTACTACTCAAGTATCCGCTGCAGGTTTACAAATTCAAGAAGATGTTGAGTTTGGTAAAAGTGAACTTGGTGGTTCACTACGAAAAGCAATAGTTGATGCTTTACAAAACATTGAATAATGTTTAAACATCCCAAAGAACAAGGGATGTCATATTGGAAACATTGGTGGAGGGCAATGAAGTTAAGTGGTGCTCTTTTTATCCATGCTTGGATACCAGATGTTTTAAAAGATTATGCAACAGAGGAGTTACAAAATGGTAAATAAAAGAGAATTACTGATTGGTAGTTTGTTAAATTTAACATTTATTTTAGTAATCGTTGGAACAAGATATTTTTATGCAAAACAAGAAATGGATTTTCTTCTTGAAGATTCTGCAAGACAAGATATCTTGATTGAAGAATTAAGAGATTCTGTAGAGGTATTGAAAATACAGAATGATGAAATACTTGTAGATTTACATGACCACGATAAAACTCGTGGGATTGAGAATCGTAAGTTAAAAGAACAAATGAGTGAGTTCCAAGTCGAATTAGATACTATTAAAGAACGACTTTCTACAAAAGTATCTATTTATGATAGTAGGGAATCATCCTATTCCAGTGGTGCAGGAGTAGTACCATTTGAAAAGGAGTTTGGTACACAAGATAGTTACCTAAGAATTTTTGGTAGGACTGGTGTTGCTATCGTAAATGATAGTATTGTAGATTCAGAAACTAACTTAGGATTTGATGGAAGTATTGAACAAGGTAAACCAGTCATCGAACAAGGTGAAGTAAAAGGTGAATGGTATGCTGTTGTACCAGAGGTTCAATTTGATGGTTTAAAAATGAAAAGTAGGAGAAGTAATCCTTTCAAACTTAAACCACCAAGAAATCAAATTAGTGTTGGGCCATTTGTAGGTATCACTTACGACCAAGTAACAGGTTTAACAGAACCTGTAGTTGGATTTGGAATTACTTACAATGCATTTAAAGTATGGGATTGGAGATAAATGCCGAATAGAGCAGCAAAGAGTAGAAAACAGAAAAGGCAGGCCTTGAATAAGAAGTGGGCTCGTGAGGGAAGAACTGCTAATCAACATAAAAAGTGGTTAGCAAAACAACCTGCGAATAAAGTACCACAATATAGATAGGAGTTTACTATGGCAATATCTAAAGAAGATACTGCCCGGTCATATAAAGGAACCGTCATTGGTGATAATATGGTGGTCAGTTTGAATTTAAAATGGTTGGTGCAAATATTAACATTATGTGGAATGTTGGTTTATTCTTATTATAGAATAGAAATGAGAATAATTGAGTTAGAAGATAAGTTTGTAGAAGCAGATACTCACATAGAAGGTTTATTAGCAAAACATGAAGAAGAAGAAACACAGAAACGAGTTGCTCTCGAAGAACAGATTAAGTTCTATGAGAAAGAGTTTAATATTAATCCATTAAGTTGGGGTAAAAAGAAGAAGAAAAAATGATAAAACTAAAAGACTTAATAATCGAAAGAATTGTTACACCAGATGAATTCATGAGAGAAATGAAAAGAGCTGAAAAAGAAACTGGTAAAAAATTTAAAGTACCATCAAGTACAAAAAAACTTTGTATGATGGCTAAGAAAGATGGTTTCCATAAATTAGATTATCTTGGTAAACCAGGTAAGGCAAGAAAACCAGAATCATTGATGTATCAAGCATATGCATTTGTACAAGGATGGGGACATGGTAAGTATAAAAATAAGTGGGATTGGAGAAGTGATAAAAGTCAACCAGTTTTTCAGAACATCCAAAACTCAAGTATTTTTACAAGTTTATTTGATTATGAGTATTTAGAATATCATGTAAAGACAGATTTACAAGCATCACAAGTGGTTGGTAATATACGACCTGGTTCAAAGGATGTAGAACCAGCATACTATTTGGTAAAAGATTATTTAAATAGTTTTGGTACTCGTGGTAAGAATCGTAGAGATGATGATATTCTAATCAACAAAGTTCATTGGTGGTTAAACAAAAACAAAGTGGAGACATTATAATGTATAAAGAAGGTGATTTAGTAGAAGCAATGGCATATCTTTTACAAGATATAAAGAAAATAAAAATTAATAAAGTAAAAGAATGGGAAAAGAAATATTTTAGAAGTGCTGCTGCACTAACAAAACAAATAGATAATCTTCATAAGATTATAAAGAAAATGAAATGATTAAATTAAAAGAATTATTAACACTTCGTGGTATGGTTTATTCTGAAGAGATAAAACCAAAACATAAAAAGAAGATTGATATGAAAACTTCTTTATGGGATGAGAATATTATTTTACCAAGAGTAATACCACCAGAGAATGATTCATCATTAACATTAAAAGAAATAAAGTATTTGGCAGAAATAAAACCAAATGAAGATGTTGCAGAAAAAGGTGATGATGTTCTTGAAAATTTTATGGATTTAATTGAAAAACATGAGTTAAATGTTTCAGAAGAATTCATTGATAGAATAATAAAAGAAAGTGCTAAGTTTATTATGGATTTAAAATATAAATTCAATAGACCAAGACCATTTCAAATTGCAGAATTTTATCATATTGATTTAAATGGTACACAATTAGATAGTATGAAAACACCATCGTTCCCAAGTGGACATGCAGTACAAGGTTATTTAATCGGAGAGTATCTTGCATCAGTAGATAATCTTAACGGATACATTTATAGAGATAAAGCTGAAGAAATAGCAGAATCAAGAATTATCGCAAAAGCACATTATCCATCTGATAAAGCATATGGTAAAACTATTGCAAAGGCTTTATTCAGAGGTATGAGAAAATGATTAAATTAAAAGATATAGTAACTGAAAATTTAATCGATGTTGATAAAGATATGAAAGATGGTAAATTCGATGAAAAGAATCCACAAGTTCATATTACTGGTTATGGTGTAATGAGTATGAAAGCAATTCATAATAACTTATCAAAGAAATTTATGGAGTTATCCAAAAGAGCAAAAAAGGGTGAAATAGAAAATATTAATTCTGTATTATACAAAAGTGGTGTTGTTAAACAAATGGTTGAATCTTTATTAAATGCTGAGAAACAATTAAAATCACCAGGTATGAAAAGAAAAATAACAATGTATAAGAGAAAAAAATGATAACTCTAAAAGAGGTTTACCTACTACAAGAAAGAGAAGATTTATTATTTGTAGCATCTGAAATAGTAAAACATTATAGATTAAAATCTAAAGTAAAGTTTGGAACTTATGGTGGAGACCAAGGTGGTTATAATTGGGATACTGATACTATAATGTTAAATAAATACTATCCAAAGGTTTCTGAGTTTATTATTACAGTCTTACATGAGATTCATCATGCATTACAAATCAAAAAATATGGTAGAAGAAAGTTTATGAAGAAGTATAATCAGGCTTCTAACATGGCTGATTTAGATGGAAAAGATAGATACTTAGCAAATAAGTGGGAAAAGAAAGCTGAAAATTGGGCACAACAAGAATATCGTAAAAAATGGAAAAATAATTTCTAATTTTTTACTCTGAGTGCCATATATATTATTAACTATAGTTATGAATTCATTATTAAAGGTTCTAAGAAAAATCCAACCTTATTTTTCTCAGAGAAAATTACGCATTGACTAATAAAAATTACATTCTGAGAGATTTATATTATATTTATTAATAACTAAAAGCTTAATAATTAAATTTAATAACTAAACTTAGGTTTTATATATGAAAACTCGTTCGGCAAAGAACAAAGGAAAAAGATTACAAAATTCAGTTAGAGACATTCTTCTCGAAACATTCAAAGACCAATTAGAACCAGATGATATCAAATCAACAACAATGGGAGAGAGTGGTGAGGATATTCAGTTATCACCTGCTGCTCGTAAACTTATACCATATGCTTTTGAATGTAAAAATCATGAAAAATTAAATATATGGGGTGCATTAGAACAGGCAGAATCCAATAGTGAGAAAGGAAAACCAGTATTGGTGTTTAAAAGGAATAGAAGTAAAACTTATGCAGTTTTAGAAATCAAGGATTTTATTGAACTTATCAAAGATAAAACAAGTAGTTAAAGAACACTACGAAATAGATAATACAGATAGGTGGATTGAGGATACATATGAATTTATGTTGCCTAATTATCACACTAATCTACCATCAGATTATAAACACAATGTGGATAAAGTGTCTTTATACAATACAGATATGATATTAAACGAACATTGGTTTCGTAGTGATACATTTGATACAAATGATAATGGTATATTGTTTCTTGGGTGTAGTTTAACTTTGGGTGTTGGTATTGATGATGAACAATTAGTATGGCCGTGGATTGTTGGAAAACATTTTAATAAAAAAGTATGGAATCTTGGTATTGGTGCTCAAGGTGAGGATATGTGTTTTAAATTAGCACAAGAATGGATACCTAAATTAAAACCAAGTGCAGTTTGTATGTTAATTCCACCAAGAGGTAGGTATCATTTCTCAAGACCTACAGAAATTGATTATGTGGAATGGAAAAAAGAACCATATTGGTTTCGTAATAAAGAGAAATGTTTCACATATAGAAATAAAGAAATGGCTTTAACCTTATATGAAAAAGAAAACTTGTATTTCAATTGTTTAAGTGATATTTATTCTATACAGAGTTTATGTAAAGATATACCATTCGTGGTAGAGAGTTATGAAAGATTTATAAATTATAAAAAACATGGTACTGCAAAAGATAATCATCCAGGCCCATTATATCATGAGTGGGTAAGTGAGTTTTTTATCGAGAATTTAAAATGAGTCAATTAGTTATAAACATATTAGATAAGGCATTGAAATCTAAAGGTCAATCCTTAAAGAAAACAAACGAGTATATGTGGTGGAGTCCATTCGTACAACATCATAAACCTAAATTACAAGTAAATGTACAGACAGGTAAGTGGCATTGTTGGGTAAGTAATCAAGGTGGACATAACTTATTTCAGTTATTGAAACAAATCAGTGCGGATAGAAGTTTATTCAAGGAATTAAGTGATACATTAGGTACATCATATTACTCATCTAATAAAAAAGATAAAAAAGAGGTTACACTAAATCTTCCAAAGGAAGCCAAACCGCTTTGGAATGGTGGTGATTCGGTACAAAAATTACATGCATTAAAGTTTGTGTATGAACGAGGTTTGGATATGAGTGATATCTTGCGTTATAACTTGCATTATTGTTTAGATGGTATATATCAGAATAGAATAATAATACCAAGTTATGATTCAGAGGGTATATTGAATTACTTCGTAGGTAGGGATTTCTATAAGAGTAATATGAAGTATAAGAATCCACCCGTTGCAAAAGATATAATCGGATTTGACCTATATGTAGATTGGAATGAACCGATAATTCTTTGTGAGGGGGTGTTTGATGCTATGGCAATCAAGAATAATTCAATTCCTTTGTTTGGTAAAACCATTCTACCTAAACTTTATAAAAAAATTGTTGAGAACCGCGTTTCCCAAATAACCATATGTTTAGATGATGATGCCTTCGGTGATGCTTTGAAGATTGCATCTAACTTTATGGATAATGGAATATCGGTTAACTTTGTAAAACTTAAAGGAAACGACCCGAGTGATTTGGGATATCATAAAATGATAGAACATTTAGATACTTCCACGGCTGTTAACTTTAAAGAACTAATGAGAATGAAAATCTATGGTAACAAGTAAATTAAAAGTTTCTTTTAGGAAACTTAAACACATACATCACATAAGTGATATTCAAATTCGTAACTTAAAAAGACATCGTGAGTACGAACAAGTCTTTGAAGGTCTATATGAAGAGGTTAGGAAGAATCCTAAAAATGCTATCTCATATATTGGTGGAGATATTGCACACTCTAAGACAGAAATGTCACCAGAGTTGGTAGACCAATTATCAAGGTTGTTTAGAAACCTAGCAGATATATGTCCATTAGTTATTATCGCAGGTAATCACGATGCAAATCTAAATAATTTAAATCGTATGGATGTTTTAACACCTATTGTTGAAAACCTTAATCATCCAAATCTACATTATCTAAAAAGGACAGGTATATATACTTGTGCTGATACTGATTTAATCGTATGGGATGTGTGGGATAAAGAATCAGATTATATAAAAGCAAAAGATGTACCTGGTGATAGAAAAAAAGTTGTATTATTTCATGGTACGGTAGATAGAAGTGAAACTGATTTAGGATTTAAGTTACCAAGTAAAGTAAAAATGAGTATGTTTAAAGGATATGATTTAGGATTACTTGGTGATATTCATAAAAGACAGCATTTAAACAAAGAAGAAACTATATCATATTGTGGTTCATTAGTTCAACAGAATCATGGTGAGGATATTGGTAAAGGTTATCTATTATGGGATATGGAAACACTTAAATCTAAATACATTGAGATACCAAATGAGTATGGTTATTATACAGTTAATATAGATAATGGTAAATTACCTGAATTACCAGATTTTCCTAAGAAACCAAGAATTCGTGTACGAGTAAGTAATACAAAACCATCACAATTAAAAAAGTTGATGACACAATTACAGAAAAAAGCCAAAATTCAAGAAAGTGTTATCACAAGAGTAGATGGATTAAGTACTGAAAAGGTTCGTGATAAGAAAATTAACATTGGTGATGTATATAATGTTGATTATCAATATGATTTGATTAGTGAGTATTTGAAAAATAATTATCTTGTTGATGATGATACAATGATTAAGATTAAAGATGTATTGAAAGAGTTAAATCAAGTAATACCAGAGGCAGAGATAAAACGAAACATTAGTTGGAAACTTAAAAAGTTTGAATTTAGTAATTTATTTAGTTATGGTGAAGATAATATAGTTGATTTCACAAAACTAAATGGTATGATTGGATTGTTTGCACCAAATGCAAGTGGTAAATCTGCATTATTGGATGCACTATGTTTTAATTTGTTTGATATGAGTTCTCGTGCATATAAGGCTGATAATATTATCAATAAAGCAAAGACAACTTTTCATTGTAAAGTAAATTTTGAGATAGATGGTATTGATTATTACATTGAAAAGAAAGGTAAGAAGAATCTTAGAAGTGGTCATGTTAAAGTAGATATAAATTTTTGGATGGTAGATGAGACTGGTGAAGAGATATCATTAAATGGTGACCAAAGAAGAACAACACAAGTTAACATTAGAAAGATTATTGGTAATTTTGATGATTTTGTTTTAACAAGTATGAGTTCACAAAATGATTCTACCGTATTTATTGATAAAACACAAAAAGAACGAAAAGAATTATTATCTCAGTTTATGGGATTAAAAATATTCGATACATTATATCAACAAGCAACTGAAGATATCAAAGAAGTAAATGCTTTATTAACTGATTTTAAAAAAGCTGATTATGATAGAGAGTTGGCACAGATTACTGATGATTTAATTTTACTTGAGGGTAGAGAAGAAGAGTTTAAAAAAGATGAATCTGATTTAAAGAAACAAATAAAATCAGTATTAAGTGATATACAAAAACAAACTAAACGATTAAAACCTGTGGACGATAGTCTAAAGAGTATAGATGAGTTGGAAGACCAACATACTAAGTTAACAACATTATCAGAAAATGTCAAGGAAAAAATTTCAGAATATGAAACTGAACAATTTGATTATGAAAGAGCAGTTGAAGAGATAGAGAATAAGATTGTTATCTATAAACAAGATGGTGTTGAAGAGAACTATTATAAATTAGAGAAGTTAGAAGAAGAAAGAGATTTGTTTCAAATTGAAATCGATAAATTAAAAGCAGATGTAAGAGTTAAGTTGGATAAAATTGATAAACTTGGTAATCTAACTTGGGATGAGGATTGTGAACATTGTATGAGTAATCCTTTTACATTAGATGCTATTGAAACTAAAAAGAATCTTGATAAAGATAAAACACTTGCACAAAAATATGTACAAAAGAAACAAATGATGGAAGATGAAATTCAAACAATGTTTAAAGTTCGTGCATTCAAAAAAGATTTAGATGAGTTACAAGATAACTTAAATGAAAAACAAAGATATCAAGATAACATTATATCTAATATAAAAATCACAAAAGAAAAACAAAAGAATATTATGACTCAATTCAATCTTATCACAAGTGAGATGGAACGAGCAAAATCACAAGAACAAAATGTTATATTTAATCAACAAGTAGAAGTTGAGATTGATAAATTACAAACTAATAGTGATGATTTAGATTATCAGTTAGATATGGCATCACAAAAACTTACTAAACTACATGGTGAGATACAAGTTCTAAAAACAAAAGAAAATCAAATCAATGATAATATTAAAAAAGTAGAAGAACTTGAAGATTCACATCAGGCATATCAATACTTACTTGAGGCAATCAAACGAGATGGTGTACCATATGATTTAATTAGTAAATCATTACCGACTGTTGAGGGTGCTGTAAATGATATATTGGCACAGATAGTTGATTTCAGTATCGTGTTCAATATGGATGGTAAACAAATTGATACTCACATTGTATACGATGATGATAGAGTATGGCCATTAGAGTTATCGAGTGGTATGGAACGATTTATTAGTTCTCTTGCCATTCGTGTAGGATTAATGAATGTAAGTAATCTACCAAGAAGTAACTTCCTTGCTATAGATGAGGGTTGGGGTACAATGGATAGTGAGAATCTTAATTCTGTCGCACAATTATTCCAATACTTGAAATCAGAATTTCAGTTTTCATTGATTGTTTCTCATATTGAAACAATGAGAGATTTTGTTGATATCTTATTAGAGATTAAAAAGGTTAGTGGGAGTTCGTCAGTTAGGTTTAGTAGGGATTGATGGTAACTTAGGTTTACCTGTCTTCATCCTACCTAACATTTGATTCAAATACGCCGAACAAGTAATTCGGTTATCCTTGCAATAAACCTTGAACCAATTCATTAAGTCTTCATCTAAGGTAAAATTATATCTTTTTTTCATTTCATACTCACTTTATACACACTCTATACATATAAATAAGTATTAAATTTTGAAATTTTAATATTTATAATAGAATCATTATTATGGAAATTTCATGCCAATATTAAAAAGAGTAAACAAATATCAAGGATTGAAAGATATAGATGTCTTCCGCGAAGAATCGGGTTTGACATCACAATTCTTTCAAGTGTTTGAAATACCAGATACAATACCGCAAGGTAAATCATCTTTCTTGATTGCAGGTTCACCTTTTCTAAAAAACAATGTAGAAGTTAAGATTGAGATTTTAGATGCAGGTGGTAATGTAGTTTATACTGAACCTGTACCTAATTTAGTTGAGGGTAATGCACGAAGAGTTTCCATTGAGGTATATGATGATATAATACCTGGTGATGGTGCAATGTATATCGTTGGTGAGTTAAAACCAAATTTTCTATCACTATCATCACTTACCGAAAATCAAGATGAAATAACAAGTCAGTTATTCGACCCAACAAACTTTGGTGCCTTTAGTGCTGGGAATATACCAGAAGAGTTTGTAGAGGAAATTCAACAATTTAATTCAGTAGATGTACCTGAAGAATTTCAAGGTGTATATAATGTAAGGTATGTAAGACCAATTTATATTAATGCCGAAGTTCCAAATGAACAACCGATATTCTTTTATAAACAACCAACCATTTCAGCAGTTGAGATTGTAAAACCTTTTATTGAAAATGCTGCACCACCAGAAGATGTAGTTTTATCAGGTAGTGTTAGTGTTAATCCAGCACCAGATTTACCACCAGTACCTATTTTACCAGACCCAGTCGATGAGGGATATCCAGTTATTGACCCGATTGAACTTATTAACATAGGTCAACAAATAGAAAAGTTTAAGAATAGTAGAAAAGCAAAAATAAATCCTTTTCAAAATCAAAGTTTTCGTGGTCGTGGTAGAAAAGTAAGAAGATTCTCACCAGAGATAGATAGGTTTACAATTCAAATTGGTGATATGGAAAGTGGAGCAGAAAATAATTCAGGTAAAGTATCAAGTGCATTTGTTGGTTCATCAGTAACGATTAAAAATCCAAAAGTAGATACCGTAAAGTATCCTACAGATAAATTCACTATACCAACATCTTATACTACAAGTGTTAAGAAAGTTAATAATGATAGTACAATGGTACCTGAAGATGATTTCTTAATTACAGATAAAAATACTGGTGAACAAATTCCTGTCCCAATAGAAACAGGTGGACTTGGTGCAAGTGATAGTATGGAAGTTACCATGTCTTACTCACCAACACCTACTGCAAGTTTATCCACAACACACTTTAGGTCGTTTGCAAAAGTTACTACAGCAAATTTAAGAACATTTAGTGGTGATGTATTTAAAGCAAAAGTGTTTGCAAAATCACAAGGTGCATTAGGAGATTTCGAACCATATTGGGAAGGGCCAATTGAATCACCACAATTATTAGTAGACCCATTTAGTGATACTGGTTTTGTTAACATTGGATATTTTCATAAACAAGATGTACTTGATAATCATTGGTTGAGTGGTTCATTAACCACTACAATTACAAAAGATGATTCAAAAATTATTGATGGTGCATTAATTAGTGGTTCTAATTATGAAGATGGTACACATACAACATTCACTACATCAGGTAGTTTTGATTTACAAAATAATGTACCATACACAATACAATTTGATTCGTACTTTTATAAAGAGTTATCAGAAGATAAAGATGGAAACGATGTAACAGATTTTGATGTAGAAGTACAAGTACCAAGGTCTGCATTATATGATGGTGGAAGTATAGATGAATACCAAACACTTGGTAAAATAGATATTGATAATTTTGATGCTAATGAGGGTTCGTTGCCTGGAGTATTCACTACATTTGTATCACCATCAACTGGTGACCCAAAATTAAAAGTAAGATTTAAAGTAAATAGAGGTAGGTTAATTGTTAGTGATGTTGTTGCAAGACCACATAGTGAAACAAACTTTAATCCAGATTTCTTTGAATGTATTGTACCATTACCTTATCCATTACCAAAACGACCTGATAAGTATGATTTCTTAGTTGAGTTTTATGATGTAAATAATAACTTAGCAGAATCATTTGCTATTAGAGAGGGTGTAGATTTTGTAGGACCAAATCCTGTCATTGCAGATGGATTGGATGCAACATTCTCTGGTTCGATGTTAATTGGAGAATCTATGGAGATGTATGGTGTGAATCCAGCATATCTACGAAGTGTTGGTTATCAAGGATTTCAACATTCTATAGATAATAATCTTGGTGGATTTATGATATTTAGTGGTTCGATTGATTCACGAATATCTGCATCAGAAAAAAGTGGATTTGAATATAATGGTGGAGTTGGATTAGAGATTGTTGATGCAGGTGGTTCTACTGATAGGTTCATGAGATTTAGAACACAACCAAGTATTTTTGAAGTTGTAACAGATACATTCTTCTTAGGTAGTACATCACAATTTATTAGTGGTAGTGGTGGTAATATAGAAATTAGTTCAAGTAACTTTCACTTAAATGCAGATGGTGATGTTACAATGGCAGGTACAATTACTGCAACTGCTGGTAACATTGGTGATTTCCAAATTATAAGTGGACAAATTAGTGGTAGTAATATTACATTTAATGCTGATAATTCTACAATATTCAAAACAGACCAAGGACCTGGTTCAGATTCATCAGCTGCATTTGATAATTTAAGAGATGAGTATTATATAGATTTTACACCAGTAGAAGAATCACCTGATAACTATTATATCAAGATGGGACCAAACTTTATGGTTGATAAAGATGGTATCTTGATTGCAAGTGGTGCGGAATTCATAGGAACAGTAACTGCATCTGCAGGGTTGATTGGTGGATTCACTATAGGTTCT
>MDSV01195525.1_pt1 | contig 13337 bp, 12 predicted proteins | sample 810851 | NCBI WGS metagenome assembly MDSV01 (sample SAMN05326640, study PRJNA326480) | marine metagenome | isolation source: seawater | place: Atlantic Ocean: North East | collected 2012 | reverse complement strand
TACCGGATTTTTGACTTTAATTTTTGCCATAAAATATAGATTGATTAACTTTGATTTTTATACATATTAAGAAAAAATTATCAAACTATAAATTATGTTTAACACAATATTTCCTAAAATACATAAAGAGGGTTACAAATTCTTGGCAATTTCTATTTTAGCCACTTTCATTATTTTGATTTTTTCTAAATTTTTCGGAATTATATTAATTTTGATAACAATTTGGGTTTATTATTTTTTTAGAGACCCAGAAAGAATTTCTATAGAAGATGATAATTATTTAGTTAGTCCTGCCGACGGTTTAATAACTGATATTTCAGAAAAATCAGGCCCTGAAGAGTTAAGATTAGAGAATACATCTTTTACAAGAATAAGCGTTTTCATGAATGTTTTTAATTGCCACGTAAATAGAGTACCATCATCTGGGAAGATAGAAGAAATATTTTATAAATCTGGTAAATTTTTAAATGCATCATTAGATAAAGCAAGTGAGGAGAATGAAAGAAATTACTTTAAAGTTAAATTAATTGACGGTGAAGAAATCGTAATCGTACAAATTGCAGGATTAATTGCTAGAAGAATTGTTTGTGAAGTAGAAGAAGGTCAAGACTTAAAACAGGGCGACAGAATTGGAATGATAAGGTTTGGTAGTAGAGTCGACATATATTTTAAAAACAAAAAAGTTTTAGCAAAACTTGGTCAAAATGTTGTAGCAGGAGAAAGCTTACTAGCTTCAAAGTAAATGAACGAAAATAAAAAATTTAAACTAGTTTCCTCGAAAAAAACAAGATATCTTCTTCCAAATATTTTAACTTTAGCTGGTGTTTGTTTGGGAATTAGCTCTATAAAGTTTTCTATAGATGGAAATTTTAGTTTAGCAGTAACTCTAATATTATTTGCAGCAATCCTTGACGCATTAGATGGTAGGATTGCTAGACTAATAAAAGGTACATCAGATTTCGGAAAAGAATTGGATTCTTTAACAGATTTTGTAAGTTTTGGAATTGCTCCAGTATTTATTTTATATTTCTGGGAATTAAACAAATATGGAAAACTAGGTTGGGCTATTACACTTATATATTCAGTTTGCTGTGTGTTGAGATTAGCTAGATTTAACTTGACTAAAATAGAAGTCACTCAAGAATGGAAAAATAATTTTTTTGAAGGCATACCATCTCCTGCAGGCGGGTTGTTAATATTAATGCCTTTAATATACGAATTGACTGATTTAGATTTTGGTTTAAATATTAAAAATTTAACACCTTATCTAACAGTATTTATAGCAGTTTTATTAGTAAGTAAAATTCCAACACTAGCATTAAAAAAAATATCTATATCCTCTAAGGCAACAGTTTTCTTACTATTAGGTATTGGAATGATTTTTATAGCGTTATTATTTTATACTTTAGAAACACTTTTGATCTTTGGAATTATTTATTTAATTTCGATACCAATAAGCATGTTCATTTATAACAACTATAATAGAAAAAATTTTGAAAAAATATCTGATGATAGTCATGAAGATATTTTATAATGAAAAAATCAAAAAGAATTAAAAAAAGTAATTCCTGGAAAATCAAACAACATAGAGATCAATTTTTTAAAAAATCAAAAACTTTAGGTTATCGTTCAAGAGCTTCATTTAAATTAATAGAGCTAAACAAAAAATTTAACTTTATAAAAAGTAATTCTAAATTACTAGACTTAGGATCTTTTCCGGGTGGATGGTCGCAGGTTGCTAGTCAAACTATCTCTAAAGGAAAAATCATGGCAATTGATATTAAAGAAATGAAGAATGTGCAAAGTGTAAAATTCTATAAGGGAGACATACTTGAAAAAGAAACAAAAAATGAGATTATCAAATATTTCAAGTCTAATTTGGATGTCATAATTTCAGATATGGCCGCTGATACTACTGGAAATAAAACATTAGACTCAATTAGGACCAATAATCTTTGTGCAGATGTAATCAATTTTTCTAAAGAAATACTTAAACCTAAAGGTGTATTAGTTTCAAAAATCTTCATGGGTGAGGACTTTTTAGAAGTAAAAAATCTAGCAAAATCATTATTTATAAAAGTGAATTTTTTTAAACCAGAGTCTAGTCGAAAAGAGTCTAAAGAAACTTATTTACATTGTGAAAGTTTAAGGACTTTATAATTTTTAATAATTGTATATAAGTTTATATGGAACCAATTAAAGAAGCACTTACCTTTGATGATGTTTTGCTATTGCCAAAGTATTCAAATGTGCTGCCCTTAGATACAAATATTTCACTTAATTTAACTAAAAAACTTTTGCTTAAGGTTCCTTTCTTTACTTCAGCAATGGATACGGTCACAGAGTCAAAAATGGCTATAGCGATTGCAGAAGAGGGAGGAATGGGGATCATTCATCGTAATTTAGATATTAAAAATCAGTCTAATGAAGTAAAAAAAGTAAAAAATAAAAAACTAATAGTTGGAGCAGCAGTTGGGACCAATAAAGAAGATTTGGAAAGAACTAAATCACTTATTTCTAACGGTGTTGATTTAATTGTTATAGACACTGCACATGGTCATAGTGCAAAAGTTTTAAGAATTTTATCCAAAATAAAAAAAATAATTAAAAAAGTGCCAATTTGTGTTGGCAATGTTGCTACTGGAGAAGCTGCAAATAAGTTGTATAATTCAGGTGCAGATATAATAAAAGTTGGAATTGGACCAGGATCTATTTGCACAACAAGAATGGTTGCAGGTATCGGAGTCCCGCAGATAACAGCTATAATGGAAGTAAAAAAAGCACTCAACAAAAAAAATGTTAAAATTATTTCTGATGGTGGGATAAAATTTTCAGGAGACATCGCCAAAGCTTTAGCTGCAGGTGCTGACGCAATTATGATGGGTTCAATTTTTGCAGGCACCGATGAAAGTCCAGGAAAAAAATTTACGATAAAAGGAAAAATCTACAAACATTATCGAGGTATGGGATCTATCGGAGCTATGTCAGCCGGATCTGCTAATAGATATTTTCAAAAAAATTTTAAGGACAAATCAAAATTTGTTCCAGAAGGAGTCGAAGGTCGTGTAGAGTACAAAGGAAAAGTATCAAAGATAATATATCAACTACAAGGTGGATTGAGATCTTCAATGGGATATATTGGTGCTAAAAATTTAAGAGATATTAACAAGAAGGCAAAATTTATTAAAATTACAAAAGCCGGTTTTTATGAAAGTATGGTTCACAGTGTTGAAATGACACAAAAAACAATTAATTATAAATTATGATGAAAAAATTTATTTACTTTATATGTCTTTTAATTCTTTTAATTTTTTCTCCAAGAATTTTACTTGCAAAATCAGATTTTTTTCAAGCAGGAATTAATTTATTTCAAAAAAAAAAATTTGAAGATGCAAAATTTAAATTTGAACAAGATATAGTTTTAAATCCTAAGAATGAGCAATCTTATCTTTATCTATCAAAAATATTTAACAAACAAGATAAAAAAAATTTAGAAGAACAGAATTTAAACACAGTAATGTTATTAAATCCAAAAAACGAAGAGGCAATTTTCAATCTTGCAAAATTAAAACTATTAAATTCTGATTATCAAAAAAGTTTAGAGTTAAATGAAAAATTAAGATCTATATGCAAAAATTTCTGTAATCAAAGTGACAAATTAAAAACAGAAATTTTGAGTTTATCTAAAAAGTAAATGCTGCCTAATATTAATAAAGATAAAGTTTTAATTATTGATTTTGGCTCTCAAGTTACAAAATTGATAGCAAGAAGAATAAGAGAACTTGGTGTTTACTCTGAAATAATAACTCCTAGAGAACTAGCCAAATTAAAAAATTATAATAACATTAAAGGATTAATTTTTTCAGGAGGCCCATCGACTGTTACTAAAAAAAAATTTGAAACAGTTCCAAAAAAAATATTCAAAAAAAAAATACCTATTTTAGGTATTTGTTATGGATTACAGTTAATAGCAAAATTATTTGGTGGTAAAATTAAGCCATCAAATAAAAGAAGAGAATTTGGAAGAGCTCATTTATATAAAAAAAATTCATCTCTTTTAATCAATAAATTCATTAATCATAATAGATCTGTGTGGATGAGCCATGAAGATGCAGTGGTAAAAATGCCAAAAAATTTTAAAATAGTTGCATCTACCAAAGATTCAAAATTAACTATTATAGAAAATACAAAAGATAAAATTTATGGAGTTCAATTTCATCCAGAAGTAACGCATACGGAAGGTGGAAAACAAATATTTAAAAATTTTTTATTCTTAATTTGTAAAATAAAAAAAAACTGGAGTGTAATTTCACAAAAAAAATTTTTATTAGAAAAAATTAAAAAAGAGGTTAAATCAGACAAAGTTATTTGCGCACTATCAGGTGGCGTTGATAGTAGCGTGGTTGCATTATTAGTAAACCAAGCAATCAAAAAAAATCTTATTTGTATAATGGTTGATACAGGATTAATGAGAAAAAATGAATTTAAATATACTTATAGAACATTTAAAAAAAAATATAATCTTAACGTAAAATTAGTAAAAGCATCAAATCTTTTTATAAAAAAATTGAAAAAAGTTTCTGATCCAGAAAAAAAAAGAAAAATCATTGGCAATTTATTTATTAAAATTTTTGAAAAAGAGTCGAAAAAATATAAAAATATTAAATTTCTAGCTCAAGGTACTCTTTACCCTGATATAATTGAAAGTAGATCATCTACAGGAAGTAAATCCTCAAAAATTAAATCTCATCATAATGTTGGAGGATTGCCTAAAAAAATGAATTTGAAATTAGTTGAACCTTTAAAAGAACTTTTTAAAGATGAGGTAAGAATTTTAGGAAAATCATTAGGTTTGATCGAAAGTATAAATTATAAACATCCATTTCCTGGTCCAGGTTTAGGAATAAGGATAGTTGGAAATATCACAACGCAAAGAATACAAATGCTTCAGGATGCGGATGACATCTACATAAAGGAACTGATCAAAAATGGCCTTTACAATAAGATATGGCAAGCTTATGCAGCTTTACTTCCAATTAAAACGGTTGGAGTTATGGGAGACTCAAGGACATACGAGAGTATTTGTTTGTTAAGAGCAGTCACTTCAGAAGATGGAATGACAGCTGATTATTTTAACTTCCCAAAAAAATTTTTAGATAATATATCAAATAAAATTATTAATAATGTAAAAGGAATTAATAGAGTTGTTTATGATATAACATCAAAACCCCCAAGTACTATCGAATTAGAATAATGAGAATAAAACTAAAAAAAATTTTACTAAAAAAAAATAAATCAAAAATTGTAAGCTTGACTGCCTACTCTAAAAATATAGCTAAAATTTTAGATAAATATGTTGACATTGTTCTGGTAGGAGACTCAATGGCAAATGTTTTATATGGTTATAAAAATACACATACAATAGATCTAAATAGAATGATTCATCATGCATCCAGCGTCAAGCAAGGTATTAAAAACTCATTACTTGTAGTTGATATGCCTAAAGGTAGTTACAACAACATCAATTCAGCAGTAAAAAATGTCAAATTAGTAATGAGAAAGACTAAATGTGATGCAATAAAATTAGAAAGTAATAAAAAAAATTATAAAATAATTAAAATTTTAACCGAAAATAAAATTCCTGTAATGGGACATATAGGCTATACACCTCAATTTAAAAAAAAGTTTAAAGTAGAAGGAGTGGGCAAAATAGAGACTAAGAGTCTTTTAAAAGAAGCGATGATGATTGAGAAAGCTGGAGCGTTTTCTATTGTTCTTGAATGTATTGCTCCTCAAACAGCAAAATTAATTACGAAAAAATTAAAGATACCTACAATTGGTATAGGTTCATCGGTATATTGCGATGGCCAAGTATTAGTTACAGATGATATGTTGGGATTAAGCGGCTTTTATCCAAAATTTGTAAAAAAATACATAAACTTGAATAGAATAATTGAAAAAGCTGTAAAAAAATATACTAGAGAGGTAAAACAAATTAAATTTCCAGTAAAAAAAAATTTTTTAAATGGAACAAAACGCAGATACTAAAACAGATTTTAAAGAAAAATTTATAAATTTTTATAAACTTAATAAAATTAAATTTTATATTTTAATAATTTTAATTTCTTTGACCATCATCACAGTACCATTTATGAGGCACATAAATGAAAAAAACAATATTTTGACTAGTGAAAAATATATTCAGGCTGGAATTTATTTAACATTAAAAAAAAAAGAAAATGCTAAAGGACTTTATGAGGAAATAATTTTAAGCAATAATAAGTTTTACTCAATATTAGCTCTAAACAAAATTATTGAAAATGAATTAGTTTTAGAAAATAATAAAATCTTAAATTATTTTAATCATTTAGAGCAGGCCATCACCTTACAAAGAAACAAAGATCTTATTACATTAAAAAAAGCCTTATTTTTAATAAAAATCTCTAATCAAAAAGAAGCTGATGATTTATTAAATAGCTTAATAATTAATAACTCAAATCTCAAATCTATAGCTAAAGATCTTCTTAAAAAATAAATTGATGAAATTATTTTTCTTTTTTTTAATCTTAATTTTTGCAAACAGCTGCTCTTTCGATACAAAATCTGGAATTTGGAAAAATGAAAGCAATTTAGCAAAAAAAGTTGAAAATACTAAATCAGAAAAATTTATAGAGTTAAATAACCTTTTATTAAATGAAGAAATTTTTAGTAAAACAATAAATTTAGAAAACAACTATTCATTTAAACTGTCTAAACCAATTAAAAACAGTGAATGGAATGACAAGTATTATAAAAATACGAATAATTTTGATAATTTAAAATACAATAATTTTGATAAGCAAATTGCTAAAAGTAGAAAATTAACTGGAAACAAAAGTAATGAATTTATTTTTATTAAAAAGGATATTTTGTTTTTGACTGATCAAAAAGGCAATATAATTACTTATTCGAACACTGAAAATAGATTACTAAATAAATTTAATTTTTATAAGAAACAATTTAAAAATTATAAAAAAAAATTAAACTTATTTATCGATAATAATAAAATTTATGTTTCAGATAATATGGGTTATTTATATTCATATGATTATAAATTAAATAAAATATTATGGGCTAAAAATTACAAAATACCGTTTAGGTCAAATATAAAAATAAGTAAAAATAAAATATTTGCATCTAATCAAAATAATGACTTACTTATTTTTGATAAAAATTCAGGCGAAATTTTAAAAAAAATACCAACTGAACCGACAATTATTCAAAATAACTTTGTAAATAATATTGCATTAGATAATGTTAAAACATTATTTTTTCTTAATTCATATGGTTCATTATATGCAATAGATTTAGAATTTTTAGAAGTAAAATGGTTTATAAATTTAAATAAATCAATTGATTTGAATCCTTCAAATCAATTTTCAGGAAACCCAATCATCTACCAAAAAAATAAAATTATAATCTCTTCAAATTTTCAATCATATATTATTGACTCCAATACAGGATCAATACTGAACAAAAAAAATTTTTCCTCATACCTCAAACCTATTATCAATAATAACTATTTATTTTTAATTACAAAAAAAAATCTTCTTGTTTCAGTTGATTTAAGAAATAATAAAATTCTTTATTCTTATAATATTGATCAACAAATAGCTGAATTTTTAAAGATAAAAAAAGAAACAGTAAGTTTGAAAAGTCTAATGTTAGTAAATAATAACTTATTTGTATTCCTAAATAATTCTTATGTTTTAAATTTTAATATAAAAGGTAAACTACAAGAGATAAAAAAATTAAATTCTGAGGTTAATTCGCAACCTATTTTTATTGATGGCTCTCTTATATATTTAGATCAAAAAAATAGACTTACTATTGTTAATTAACTGCTTGATTTTACACTGAGCAATGACAACTGTTTAATTTTTAGTCCTTTGATGTTGTCATTCGGTTTAATTGGATAATCCCCTGTAAAATAATGGTCACTAAATTGAGGGTAATTAGAATTTCTTTTTTCACCAACTAGAGCTTTATATAAACCACTTAAACTTAAAAATTTAAGACTACTAGCTTTGATATAATCACACATCTGAGCATTATCTTTGTCATTTGCAAGCAATTCATCTTTAGTAGGCATATCAACCCCATAAAAATCTGGAAATTTTATTTCTGGGCAAGCTATTCTTACATGGACTTCCTTTGCACCGCTCTCATAAAGCATTCTTACAATTTTGTGACATGTAGTTCCTCTTACTAAAGAATCGTCTATAAGTATTATAGATTTATTTTTTACTATTGTTTTTGATGCACTAAGTTTTAATTTTACCCCTAAACTTCTAATGCTTTGGGTCGGTTCAATAAAAGTTCTACCTACATAATGATTTCTTATTAAACCAATTTCAAATTTTTTATTTGATTGCTCGGCAAATCCTAAAGCAGCAGGAACACCTGAGTCAGGCACTGGTACAACTAGATCTGCTTTAATATCAGTTTCGTTTGCTAACTCTTTACCTAAATTTTTTCTGTATTCGTAAGCACATTTATTATTAATTAAACTGTCTGGTCTTGCGAAATAAATATACTCAAAGACACAAGGTCTTGGTTTTTGTCGTGGAAATGGTTTAATTGACTCTATTTTTTCATTCTCAACAATTACTATCTCTCCATTCTCCACTTCTCTAACAAATTTTGCACCAATAATATCAAGTGCACAGGTTTCTGATGCAAAAATGTAAGAATTTTTAAGTTTACCTATTATTAGAGGCCTAATTCCCAAAGGGTCCCTGACGCCAATCAGTTTTTTATTTGTCATTAAAACTAAAGAATATCCTCCTTGAATTTGAAAAAGAGTGTCAATTAACTTATCTTTAAATTTCTCTCTTTTCGATTTTGCAATAAGTTGGACAATAGTCTCAGTATCGCTTGTAGAACGAAAAATTGCTCCATCTTTTACCAACTCCTCTCTAAGAATTAAAGCATTTGTCAAGTTACCATTATGAGCTATGCTTAGACCTCCCATGTGCAAATCAGCAAAAAAAGGTTGTATATTTCTAAGAGATGTCTCACCAGTTGTTGAATATCGATTATGACCTATAGCAAACTTTCCTGGTAATTTTTTTAATGTGTCTGTGTCAGTAAAATGATCACCAACTAACCCTTGTCTTTTTTCAGAATGGAAATTTTTCCCATCAAATGAAACTATCCCACATCCTTCTTGACCTCGGTGCTGCAAAGAATGAAGACCCAATGCTACAAGCGCGGATGCATCATTATGATTTGAAATTCCAAAAATACCACACTCTTCATTTAATTTATCTAAATCAGATTTTTTCAATTTTTTCTTTCGTATCAATGAAATCTTCACTCGAGGGAAATTCCTCTATAAGTATTTGACTACCTTTGTTTATTAAACTAAATGAGATTGCATTATCTGCTGATATACCCCAATTTTGGTAAGGATAAAACCAATTTAAAATAGAAAATAAACATACAGACACTATATACCCCTTAAAAAAGCCAAATAAAAAACCAAATCCTTTATCTATTGAACCTACACCGGTCCAAGTTACTGCTCTACTTAAAGTTTTTCCAACTAATATTGTAATAAATAATGTAATTATAAAAATTACCATCCCTAAGCCTACATTATTAATAAATTCAGATTGTATAAATTCACCTACTACCGGTTGTAATTTTGGAACAAGAATAATTGTGACTACAGTGGACAGTATCCATTTCATAAATGATATTAAACTGAGAGAAAAACCTTTTAAAAAACACTGAATGATATTGTAAATCAGAATGATTAAGAAAAAAAAATCAAATAAATTTATAAAATCATAGAAATTATTAATTAAATTATTCATAATTATATATCATCAATTTCTTTTCCAAAAGGTTTGTAAGTAAGTATCAATTTTGGAAGCAAAGTTAGCACTGATATCATTGCTAACAGCATTGCAATACCAGTAAATACACCAAAATATATTGTAGGAATAAAGTTTGATAAGATTAAAATTGAAAATCCAAAAACAATTGTTATTGAAGTATTTAAAATAGCCACACCAACAGTGCTATGACATTTGTCTAAGGTTTTATTATAATTATTAATCTTATTAAATTCCTCTTTAAACCGATAAATATAATGAATGCTATTATCAACGGCTATTCCAATAGTAATAGCCGCTATAGTTATAGTCATCATGTCTAATGGAATCCCAACCTGACCAATAATTCCAAGAATAAAAAAAGCAGCGATAAAATTTGGAACAATGCCTATTAGAGAAAGGGTAGTGTTTCTAAAAAGAATAAGGAACATAATAAAAATACCAAGTATAACTATTCCCAAAGTAAGTATTTGAGATTTAAACAAGCTTTGTAAAAGGTTATTAAACAAAATTAAAACTCCAGTTAATTTGTATTCATCCTTTTTCAAACCTAATTTTGTATTAAGTTCAGAATTTATTTTTTTTATTAAATCATTTCGTCTTAAATCTTTTAAAGAATCTTTTATTCTCACACTTATCCTCGCTTGATCTTTTTCAACAGATATGTATGGAGACACTATTTCTTTTTTTATAGAATCCGGTATTTTGCTATATAAAACTGCTATTTCCAAACTTTGCAATTCTTTATTATTTAAGTCTTCAGCTACTCTCAAAATAGAACCGAAAGAGAGTACTTTTCCAATTTCTGGCAAAGAATCTAAATAATCATGTACTTTAATAATTTTATCCATTTTATCTCTTGTGAACCAATATTTGGATTTATCATCATTGCTCTCACTTTCCTCCTCCCATTCTTCAAACTCATCTTTTTCCTCATTAGTTTTTTCTGATTTTGTAGGGAATTTTAAAATTATGTTTAGTGGTGTAGTACCACCTAAATCGTCATCGATTTTTTTCATTCCTTTGTAAATTTCGGTCTCTTTATCAAAATAATTTATGAAACTATTTTCAACCTCAAGTTTGAATATCCCAACAATACTAAAAATAATAATAATAAAGGTAGATCCAAAAATTATAAATTTACTATTTTTAGCAAAAGAACCTAAAGCAGAAGTAACTAAGGATTTTTCAGTATCTTTAAGACCTATTTCATTTTCAGAAGATAATAGGCTTATCAATGATGGTAGTAATAAAAATGTGACTAAGAATGATACTATCAATCCCAAGGTCATCATCCAACCAAAATCTATTATAGGTTTTATTCCACTAAAAACTAAAGATAGAAATGCACAAATAGTTGTAAGTGCAGTATACAAAATCGGCAACATCATTTTTTTACTCGCTTCAAAAATAGCTTCACGTTTGGCGAGAGTAGGAAATTCTTTTTTTAATTGTAAGTACCTTACAGTTAAATGAATATTCATTGCCATATTCAAGATAAGCATTAAAGCTATAAAGTTTGAAGAAATAACTGTCACTTTCCAACCAATTAATCCTAACAAACCAATCATTATTATTACTGAAGTGGAACAACCTAATAATGGCATTACAACCCATTTTAAATTTCTAAAAATAAACCATAGAGTTATAACGATAAAAGTAAATACACCAAATCCAAAAACAACTATATCGCTTTTGATATAACTCATCATATCATCAGCAATCATTGGAATGCCTCCTAAATTAATTTTAGCATTTTCTCCATATTTACTTATTACGTCTCTAATTTCTGTTATGTTCTGATGATTTCTTAAATTGTATAAGTTTTTGTATTCTTCATATTCTTTTACAAATTTTTTATAATTTATTTTTTCTTCTTTTGATAAACCGGTTTCAGATGCCTGGCTTAAATACTTATCTTTAATTTTAATATATTCCGCTAATCTTTCATCTTTTTTTAAATAAACCACAATTCCTGAGGTTTTGCCATCTTCGCTGATGACATAATTTTTATAAATTGGACTATTAACTATTTCATCAAAACCCCTTTTTCTGTCAATTTCCGGGTATGATAAAGTTTTATAATTTTTAAGACGCTCCATTAGCCCCTCATCAGTACTTTTCAAAAGAGGGACATCAATTACAGTTATTACACTGTCAACCCATGTCAACTTTTCAATTTTTGATTTAAGTAATTGAAGATTTAGAATTGTTTCCTTTTCTGTAAAGCTTGATATTGGCGCATACGTTAAAACTAAGAAATCTTTAGCTCCATAAGTTTGATTTACCTCTCTTAAATATTTAAGATCAGGATCACCCTCTAGTAGAAGTGCATCAGATGATGCATCTAGATTGAAGTTTTTTGAATGATAAAGACAAAAAGTAATTAAAACTATTAAGAAGATTAGTGTTATTTTTGCAAAATCTGTAACTATTTTTTTATAAAAGTTAGCAAACATGAGAACATTTCAGATATATCTTAATTATTTTATAACTAAAGAAAAAACTGTGGTTAATTTTTACTTAAATCTTTAAATTTTGTATAAATTCCCTCAAATTCAACTTTAACAGTGCCAGTAGGACCATGTCTTTGTTTGCCTAATATGATATCTGCTAAACCATTAACATCATTCATCTTTGATTGCCATTCTGCATGCTCAATTGATCCTAATTTTGGCTGTTTACGTTCTAAATAGTAAGCTTCACGATAAACAAACATTACAACGTCTGCATCTTGTTCTATCGATCCAGACTCTCTTAAATCAGCTAGTTGGGGTTGTTTATCATCTCTTTGTTCAACAGCTCTGGACAATTGTGATAAAGCTAAAACTGGAACAGATAATTCTTTAGCTAATGCTTTTAATCCTTGTGTAATTTCTGATATTTCTTGAACTCTACCTTCGTTTTTGTTCGAACTAGATCTCATTAATTGAATGTAATCTACTACCACAAGGCTTAATCCAAATAATCTTTTTATTCGTCTAGCTCTGTTACTCAACGTCGCTATTGTAATCGCAGGGGTTTCATCGATATATAGTGGAAGATTATAAATATTTCTTGACGTTTCTATATATCTATTAATTTCTTCCTCAGTAACTTTTCCTCGTCTTATATCATCAGACTTTATTCTTGCTTGTTCAGATAAAATTCTTGTTGACAATTGTTCTGATGACATTTCTAAAGAAAAAAAAGCGACTGAAGACTTTTCTTGTCTTTTTAAAATATTTTGAGCAGCATTGTAAGCAATATTAGTTGCAAGAGCTGTTTTACCCATAGATGGTCTGCCAGCAAGAATTATTAAATCTGATTTATGAAGTCCCCCTAATTTTTCATCCAAATCTGATAGACCTGTAGGCACACCAACAATTCCTTGATCGCTTTGCATGGCAAGTGTAGCCATCTCAATTGTTTGATCTAAAGCTTGATTAAATTTTAAAAATGATTGAGAAAAACTTC
>MDSV01171862.1_pt1 | contig 13338 bp, 7 predicted proteins | sample 810851 | NCBI WGS metagenome assembly MDSV01 (sample SAMN05326640, study PRJNA326480) | marine metagenome | isolation source: seawater | place: Atlantic Ocean: North East | collected 2012 | reverse complement strand
TAGGAAAAACTTTTATGTTTTCTAATACATAATTTAAGAGCCTCTCTTTATCTGCTCTTGCAAACACTGCTGACATATCTGTTTTTGTTTTATTTATATATTCGCTATACAATACCTCAAAACTCTCATGAGTTTTTTTAGGTATCAACTGATCGAAATATGAGGGAATACTAAAATTTGGTGACTCGGCGCGGAGCAAAAAAGAATCTCTAAATTTGTTATAAGCTTTCACAACAAATGGAAGGGCCCTTTGTGCAGGTGGCGAATATTCACCAAACGTAGATAAATTTTCATAGGAATTGCCAGCTAGTGTAATCACAGGCTCAAATTGCTCATTTAAAAAACCATAGTTAGGGTACTGATACCAGGTATCAAGCATATATCCTGACATTTGTAAAGTTGCAAGCTCTTTATATTTTTTTCTTTCTGCAAATTCTTCTTTTAAATTTTTTGTAGAACCACCTTTAAATTTCATAACCAAAATACCTCACCATTTATCACGAAAGAATGTTTCCGCCTCCGCCTCGCCTCTTGAATTTGTTCACTGCTGCGTCGTATATACCTCCAAGCCCAAACGCGTTGGGTGGGGTCATTGACCGGTCGGAATCAGGCCAAGAGTTGAACACTGCAGTTAAAGACGTTTGCAACTGTCCATTAGAATAGTTAGTAGACACGCTTGTTACTACATAATACCCACCTAGACCTAAGCGCGCTGCGGCTGATCTTTGATTTCTAGGATCTCCAAAACCTATCGATGACGGATTTATATAAATTGTTGAACCCGGTAAAAATAAATTATTACCAACCATAGATATTTGAGCGTTGTAGGGCATCTTCAATTCGTCATATAAAGAAACTGACTCCAGCATTAGTGCTTCTTTTCTGTATTTTTGAGTAACCTGTGAAAAATTGATCCCCTTTAATAGCCCTCTGTCTTTTCCTAGATTCATGTGATATACACCGTTCTTAATATCTTCCGAAATATCTCCCCCTAGTCCGACGGATGCATCGGGAGATATTTCTGTAAAAATAATCATACAGTCCACGTCGTCCTCCTTTCTTCTTAAGGAATTTCTCCTCTTAAGAAAGTCAGGTAGATTGTCTATATCTATTTCCACACTTGAAAAAGCTGATGAATCTTCTCCAGAAATCATCATCGACTTTATCGAACCTTTTACATCCATGTTTGGAGCATCCCTATAAAGATGTTCCTTCAAGAGCATTGGGTATACTTTTCCCACCAAGTCTTCTAAAAAATTGTTTAAAGTATACTTAACTGTATATGTTTGCTGTATTCTTTCAAAAAAGTATTTCTGAAGAAGTGGTAACGCAATCGGTACATCGGCTAAACTAACAGATACAGATGCGCTGTCACTCAAAGGAAAAACTACGTTACCAAACAACACTTTAAACGTTTCCAGTTCTTGCAAGGATTCTTGCAGTGCCTTTGTTCTTGATTCTTTTTCTTTTTGTGTCAGTTTTGAACTCTTCTTTATTAGTCCGATGCCGCCCAACAAATTTTTTCTTGTATTGAAGATAAAAGATTCTACTAAATCGCCCATATAAATATAGGATATCGTGGCGCCGCTTTCAAGATAATTGTTTTTTTTGTTTTTGTTGGCGTCACCCTTCGCTGACTCGTCCAAGTTTTTCCCTTCAGGTTCTGTTGGTTTATCTTCAGGGGGCGAAGCTAATTGGCCACCCATATCTGCTGGTGAGTCTTGCTTGTTAACATAAGCGCTGTATTCTGCGATATTTTGTGCAGACGCCTTGAGAGAATGTATTCTTGATTGTTTTCTCGATTCCTCTGTTTTCAAATCTCCATCTAAATATTCAAATAAACCCCTCAAACGAGAAGTGGTGTTGTCTCTTATTTCAGACTTGAGCTTTTTTTGTTTTTCCTTCTTTTTTTCTGAGTTTGTTTCTCTCTCTGTTGCCTCTTTTTGATCAGAAATAATTGAAGATAACGCCAAGAAATCAGGCGATTGAAAGAGTGCATTATAGGATGTACTCTGTAGTGTTCCGGACAATCTTCCAATATATTTTGCATTGATTACTGCAGTACCGTCAGGATTAAGCTCTATTGAGTGATCTGTAAGAGTTAACCTTAAGAACAAATTTGTATTTCTTATTGCAGATCTTTCTTCCATAGTAAACAAACCTGACGAGTCGTCTATCGAGTATCCCACATCTGCAGCGATTTCATGAGAAGTTGCCTTGTTGAGCTGCTGATTAGACACTTCTTTTGAAAGACCTTCTTTGAGAGGTACAAATTTGTTTCTAGAAATAGTTATCAATTCAGCCAGTGGCGCGTAACCTGGTGGTGGAGTTTTGAATAATACCTCTACTGAATCCATGTAAATAGATAAGCTGCATAGTATGTTCTTGTCCCTCATGAAAGGGTCCTTTCCCTGAAAATCCATGGAGAAATTTCTTATGCCGACACCACCAAGAGAAGATCCCGGGCGCAACAGTGTGTGAATATCTGTCTTTTCTGTAGAGACTGGAAAATAAAATGGTACGTTCCTCTTACCGTCTACCTTGTAGAGTTTTACATATGGTACTAATGCTGATACTTTCTTTGTTTCAAGATCTAAGAAGTCTTTATATAAATTTACTTTCGACTTTTTCATTATCCTGGGGACAAAATTAGAAACCGTATAATTTCCAATTATTTTATGAATGGTTCCCGCGTTTTTTAACTTTGCGTTATTTATTCTACTGCCAAAGTTTGCACCAGATGTGTACAACTTCGCCTTCTGCTTATAAAACCAGTGGTAAATTAAGTAAGCCTGCTCGTTAAATGATCTTTTGTTCGCTTCAGTCATCTTTATTAATTAAATAATGCACCTCTTCAAGTGGTAAAGGTATGTGCATAGTATCTCCGATTTTTATTAAATTGTCAATAGGTTTTTCATTAAAAACTGCAAGTATCCACCAGTATCTGGTATCTCCATAATATTTAAATGCTAATTTGGACAGCGAGTCTCCTGTTGTAAAAATGTGATCGATAATGGTCAAAGTTCCCATATCCTCTGGTGAGACCTTTGACATTTTCATCTTCGAAAAGTGTCTAAAAGATTTTATACCCCTATCCTTGAGTTTTTTCTTGTAAAGCTCATGCTTGTTCAACAAGATATCTCTTTTTTCATTCCTATCTAACATATCAAGAGTCTCCTAGTATGGTGTTTTGTCGACTTTTAGCCACATCTGAGTTTATAGCATTCGTAGACGACTGTTGTTCTGTGGTCATTTTTGCGCCGTAGGGAAACTGACTATCCAGGAAACGATTTCTCTCAAATCCCATGGGTGTCTCGTGTTGCGGCTCAAAACTAAAAGAGATATTAAAGTTTTTGGCCAACAATTCTCCGTCTACATCAAAAAAGCCGCTTTGGTCCCTGTTAGGATCGAAAGTGAAGCCACTTATGCATCCAAGTAAACCCTCCTCATCGCTCTGCATGGATGTATTTTTGATTAAATTCATGAACTGAAGCCTTATAAGTGGCGGTGATTTAATGACTCTACCTTGACCGTTTGCACCGTCAAGCGGCTCATTGTAAACCGGGTACATCATTTGTACTAACTTACTGTAGTTTAACATATTTTCTCTTGCTTTTTCCAAAGTAGGTGATAACACATCAAAACCAAGAGCAATACTTCTTGTGGTTCCCTGGTATGGTTTTATAGGATCTGTTCGACCAAAGATGGTCTCCGTACCCCACGACACACTTATCGCGTCTGAAAATTGTGTAATAAATGCTGGAAATTCTACTCTGGTATTTGTTGCAACATGCAAAAATTTTACCAAATGGTTGCTTCCTTTTGCTATGTCATGAAATGATATCACTATTTATTTCCTCCTGTTATTACTCTCTATGGTGTTGGTACGTTTTTTAATAGGCCCTTCAAAGTGGTGCCGTCGAGACCAGTTACTTCTAATTTCATTTTGCCGTCAGTAAAGAAACCCTTAAAGTCTGTCCACCAACTAGGCTCAGTATCACTACTGCCGCCGCCGCCATCGTTGTTAGGGTCGTTGCCTCCACCTCCGGAGCCACCTCCACCTCCCCCGGTTTCGGAGGGGAAAACTTTCTCCAATAAGGTTCTTGGCAATTTAACACCAGCGTCGCGGAGGCGGGTGATATCCCCAATTACCTCTTGTCTAAATGTGGTGGCGGCATCTTCTTCACTAACTGTACCTGCCATTTGGGCTCGGCGTTTGATAAAGGCTTCCCTAGAAGCAGGATCCATATCTCTAATCCCTGACAAGAATCCTTGCAAGCGCTCTACCGCCTCCGAAGTTGATCCGATAGGTGTACCGCCATATTTCTGCATTATTTTTTCTGTTTTTTGCATAATCTCTTCACGCATAACTGCGCTTTGTTGAATTGCAAGGTTTTCAAGTGGTGTGCGAAACAGTTTCATCTCTGTCTTCAAAGCATCAAGGCCCATAGTTAGTGCGCCCATTGCTTTATTGGACTGCTGTTGCAGTTTCGTTTTGGGATCTGAAGCATCTTTTTGCTTCAAAACGTCATCGACTGATGATTGTCCTGTTAACAGTCTCCTCGTTTCTTCAACAGTTAGTCCCATACCCTCAGCAACCGCTTTGAGTTGAAATTTTCCTAACCTATTTACATCTCCTCCGATTGATGAACGCACGCCCTTAACAATAGTATCTACTCTTTGAGCTTCCGTTTTCCCTAATAAGTCGATAGAGTTAAAAACAGAGCGACCTAAAATAGCATTCAATGAGCCAGCTTTAGTCGCAGAACCTTCGAAGGTGTCCATGGAATCACCGAACGCGGTGGTTAATTTGTCAAAACCCACTCCAGTGGTTGATGAGACATTTTGCAATTTCTTAAAAACCTGCATCATCTTTCCAGAATCATAAGCAAGACTGGACTGTGCTGACTTAAAATTCCTGGCAATATCCGATGCTTGTCCTGGAAATTTATAGACAACTGTTGCAAGTTCATTAGCTAAACCTTTTAACTGTTCTTGAGAGAATCCGAATGCCATGGCCGCCGTATCTAAAATTTGCCCTGTGTCTTCCATGTTTACTCCGAACTTTTCTAATATCATAGTTGTTGTTCCGAGTTCTTTTTGCACATCTTTGGTCATGAAAGCAAAAGTTCTCAAGTTAGTTGTGAGTGCCTCTGTTGCTCGAAGGCCATTCTCTGTTGTTTGAAATAGATTGTAAGATTCTGTCTCTAAGCCCCGCATGGCGTTGGCAGCCTCAATCGAAGACTCACCAAAAGACTGCATCAGTCTCTGCCGGGTTTTCATCATGTTTGCGAATTCTTCATCAGAATCACCGACGCCGCCGAAAACACTCTGCCCTACACCAAAGGAAGCTCCTCCAGTAAAATTTTTAAAGATTTTCGAGGCAGCTGCTTTAAATTTTGGTGTTCCATTTTTTAACAGATCTATTAGCTTTTTTTCTTCTGATGTCATGGACATTTTAGATACACTCCTACGTTAATAAATATTAGGAAATAAAGTTTATTGCTTGTTTCTTTCCTCTAGTGCACTGATGTTCCTTTCGACGAACCACCGTCGAAGACCAATTGGTAGGTTGTAGGCCTCAAAAAAGCTAAAATGGCCGTGGTGTTGTAGAAAAAATATCTCTTCGTATACCGAATCTTTGAGATATTCAGACGTCAGGCCAAAAGAAGCCCAACGAGAAGGGCACCTCGCTTTCCGTTTCCTCTCCGCAGGAACCGCAAGCGACCATTTGTTTGGTTGATATACGTGGTGAAATGTTGTTTATCACCGATCTCATTTTTCTAGAATCTATAGCTGGTAAGTTTTCAAATAACTGATTTAGTGGTCCTTGGTCCGAAATACCATTAACAGAAACCACCGCTCTTCTGAACAAATTTACAGTCTTGTTGACCGGTAAACCCAGACTTTCTGCTTTTTGGTTCTGCTTTTCTATGAAGGTTTCATCTTGTGTAGTTAGAAGCCTAACCTCTACTTCTAAGCCAGTTTTTGGCAAACTAAAGGTAAACGTTCCAGTACCTTCTGAAAGAGTTACGCCGGGTGGAGTTTCTTCCAATATTTCTTGCTTTGATACATCGAACGTAAATTCAGTTACCTTTCCACATGCTGCGCATGGCATATTTAGGGTATATTCCTGACCGTACCCTGTTACTCTTGCTGCATACATTATCGCCGTTCGGTCTGCCGGTAATAAGTGCGAAGGGTCTATTTGCTTATTTACCAAAACACTAGACAAAAGTCTATCAAAAATAGAACCGTCCTCAATATACTGAGAATTAGCAAGAATATCTTCTTCTCTTGCTGTCATGTGTTTTATCTCTACTTCTGAAGTCTCATATAAAGTAGAACCCTCTTCATAGAAGCGGCCGGCAGAAGGAAGTCTTACAACTTCTGTAGCTGCCACCAAATCTATGCCAAAGGGATTTGAAGTTTTTGGTTTTGTCACCGGCTTAAGCTGTGGTGACGGTGGCGCAACGGTTGTGCGCTTAGAGTTTCTTGACATTTATACCTCTTTTCTTTTACTCTATTGTACCCTCAACTGGGTTTAAAGTCCAAATTCTTCCAGGTTCTCTCTCTGGAAGCTCTAGGTAAGCCCAATCGTATGTGAAGCCAATGGAAATATTCACCAGGTCATCACTACTGTAGTCTAAGTTTCCAAAATCTACGCTCGTGATGAGTGGATTATTTATTGACCACTTTTCTAAAACATTTTCTTGCTGGTCACCAGTGTTAGCGCCAAACTGTACTAGTTGAATCTGGCCTCCGAGTGAGTCAACAAGCGCTTTCTTTGAAATAGTTTTTGGCTCATTTGCTTGAGACGTAAAATCGTCAGGATATACATACCCTGCATTTTCCAATATCTTTACCAAGCTCGCTGCTGAATCTGGTTGAACAGGATCCACGATAGTAACAGTAATGTCTTGCCACTCAACTCTACCTGGGTACTTAAACTTATAATTTATAAAGTCATGTGGCGTGACCGCAACATTGAAGCTGGGCTTCTTAACATTCTTTACTATAAACTGTGGCATGCCGGCGATATAGAGCAGCCATCTAAACTGCCTCTTCGGCTCCACACTTGCTTGATTCCAAAAACTCATTATTTAATATCTCCTATAAGTATATATCACTTCAGAACCTTTTTTCAACTTAATCGTCGAAAGAGGCCCCTGTATTTGTTATAACAAAATCAACTGCAATAAACTCAATGGCTCTTGCCGGCTTCAAAAAGATCTTAGCGTACATGATGTTTCTATCTACAAGGTCTGGAGTTGTTGTTGTGTTGTCCAAAATAACCTTATAGTCTGAAAGACCAAGTCTTGTCTTCACACTCTGCAAGAACGGGTTGACCTGTCCAAGGAATCTATTCCAAGTGGCAGGGACATTCTGGTCGAAAAGAAGGCCGCTAGCAATTCTAGAAACTTCCTTTTTAACAAATATAAGCAGTCTACGTACGTTTATTCTATCCAAAGCCGACGGCGTAGACTGAAGTGTTTTCTGTCCGAAGATAACCAAGCCTTCTGTCACAAACGAAGCAATAGGGTTGATGTTTGCTTCGTAAAGAGTGTCTCTCTGTTTTGAAAGAAGTTGCTCTGACGTCTGAAGTACCGGTAAACCTGCGTTTCCTTCATTTAATCCACCTCGATTAAAACCTGCAGGCGCAAACCAAACTTCATCTCGCTTCTCTGTATAAGCCATAACTCCAAGTGCGACGACTGAAGGTGGTACCCAAAGCTCTCTTGTATTCTCTGTATCTGCAATCTTAACCCATGGGTAATAGGTTGCTCCATATGAAGAATTGAGGGCCCTCTTTTTAAGGTCCTTAGCTGCGTTTATAGGAGTTGTACCTACTCTATTAGAGGACGGAGTGGATGCATCACACTTAAGTTCGTGCGCTGGCAAATAAACACTTGGCAAGTCAATAATAGCCAGAGAATCTGCTCTAGATTCGCATGTTTGTACTAGCTTTGTTGTTAAACCATCCTTTGTAATGCCTGGCATGCAAGCTATGTTAAATTCTACGAACTCTGGATCCTTTATTATTTCAATAGCCCGGTCTACTGATGCGTATGCGTACTTATCTGTTGTTCCCCCATTAAGATCTCTAGCGTTATTAAATGGGTCAGCCTCTGTAATATCGACACCATCAGAGCCTCCAACTATTGGCATCCAGAACTTATCGAAACCTAGTTCCAGTAAGTTTTGAGAACCAGAAGTTGCTGTAAAACTTCTATTGAGCTTGCGCTGGCCTGATAAATAGTGAGCAGACTCAACATTGGCTGTTGCTACATTGTTTAGGTTTGAACCAGATAGAGTAATTTCATCTAAACTGAATGTCCAAGCATGAGTAGTGGTATCATTTGCTGTACCGTCGGTGCCGCCGTTTGAAGTTCCCTTTGTTTGGTCGCCGGCGTACGTTACAGGTAGCTTTCTGATATAATCTATAACTCCCTTGTCAAGCTCGCTAGTCAAGTCATCTCCGGATTTCTTGAAAATTGCTGCGCCGAAATAATCATCCCCTTGAGCTGAACCAGTCCCAACCAATGGTAATTTTGGCCATTTAAGTACGATACCGGCAGTGGCATTAGAGGAGTGAGCGCCTGAAATTGGCTGATCCTGAATGAAGGACCCAGTTGCCGAGAAGGCTGCTGTGTTGCTGGTAAGGTCAATTTCAACATTTTGCGGAACTACGGGCCCCAAATACCCAAAAGGAATCTTGGATGGTGATGTCAAACCTGCATCGACGTTATCATTCATCTCTACTCTAATATACTTCGAGCGATTTGGATAGTTTCCGTAAACCTTGTTTCTTTTTTCGGTTGCTGACCATTGGAAGTATTGGTCCCCTATTTGTTTTGCTATGTAGTTTTGAGAATTGGGATTCAAGGTGCATCCAGGAAAACTTTCCACAGATTCCATTCTTGTGCCAAAACGTCGTTTAACTACAACAGAAAAAGTTCCGTATGGGTCAACATCTCCCTCAGTCGGCTGAGTGATATCTTCTACCGCGACAACATAATTTTTAGAGAATTCTTCCCCTTCTGATAGTGCGATAGCTCTGAATAGTTTATCTTGCTGTAATGCGTTATAGTCTGTGGTTTCTCCTTCATCTTGAGAAATGACCCAGCCTGTTCGTCCTGCGGATGCATCTTGTTGAAAATTCTCCATTACTCCGTCTGCAAGCTCTAAAACTATAGCATTTAAATTTCCAGATGGAAGTGTTTCATCAAATGTTTCTCCAAGCCAATACTCATTCTCAGCTAACGCAGTGTTTGCAGTAGCTACGAGATTGTTTGTCATGATTGGATTTGTATTGAGTACGTCTCTGATGTAATTTTTACTTCCCTTTACGAAGTCTACCGTAACCTTTCTAGCTGTTCCTGTGTTGGGAGTGATGACCAAGTCAAGTTTTTTGCTGCCTGACGCGGTTTGTCTCACAAATATTGATCTTTTTGCAGTAATAGCGCCCAAGTTCATATCAAAACCTGTTAGCGCTACTTCTGTGCTAGCGTGTGTTGTGTAAATTATAGCTGCGAGTTGTATATCAGCATCGTTTAGGGCATCTCTTGCTGCATTTGTAACAAAAATACCGAACGTCTTTGTCGCCGTCCAACCAGCTGTGGCGCCCAAGGCAGAAGTGGCGTTATCTCCTGTGATTCCCAGAAGCCTCACAACTGTAACAGGGGAATCGTTGCCCCCTGCAAAATATGCCTTTGCAGCATAATGTGCATAAGCTGGCGCCATAAGACCATTACCGTCTCTCCAGACGTCCTCTCCTTGGTTGCCCGGGACAGGTTCCCCAAAAACTTCTACGAATTCAGCGTATGAATTTACTTTTACCGGTCTTAGTGCGGGCCCTTTGCGGGTTCGACCTATTATTACTGGTCCTATATTTCCTGGTAGTCTTGGAAGTTGTGATTGATCTACTTCTTTAAGAAAAACACCAGGTGAAACGAATTTGAACTTTCTTGCTGCCATGTTGATATCTCCTTGCAGTAACAAAAATAAATGTTATTTTACTTAGTAAATAGTTTTTCCATCCTGCAACGGCAGTAAGAAAAATATACAAAAGAAAAAGCCCGGTAAAAACCGGGCTTGAGGTGGGGGGAAGATAGGTAGGATATATTATTTCTTGACGTATCGAAGTTGTACAACATCGTCGTCGTCAAGCGCAGCTGCAAAAGCAACCTTTGTGCTCGAACCAGAACCTACAACTCTGTAGTCATATTGACCACCTGTGTTGCCTGTTGAACTTGAAACGATCTGCAACATACCGTTGAGGTATACCTGCAATGAACCAGAAAGCGGCTCAGCGCCCAAAGATGCTGTAAGACCAGTCGTCATAGACGCAGACATGTGAACATCCTCAATGAAGTGAACACTTAAGACACCGTTGGCTATTTGAATTCCGTTGCCTTTTACGTCGTCGTTAATCATCGCAGCCTGGACAGCGTCATTAGCAATGGTTAATGCACCACCGTCAGCGATTGTAGCATCACCAGATACATTACCAAAGTAGTGATTCTGAAGACTATCAACGCCGACTTTCTTAAGTGTTCCGCCGTCGGAGATCATCAACTCGTCAGCATCAGCAATATCAGCATGTGCCAATTCTGTCTGACCAGAAATAACATCGTCGTTGAGCATTCCGCTTTCAACAGCGTCAGAAGCGATGGTCACCGCACCGGACGAAGACAAAGTCACGTCTCCACTGATAGCAACAGAAGCAATATCTGTGCCGTCACCGACAAGAATCTGGCCAGAGGTCTTAGCATCCAAATCGGTTGGAGCGTTTGAGCCTCCACCAACCTTGATAGTACCTCGGGTCATGTTAGCCAATTTAGCATTACTAACTGCATCATTAGCTATAGTCAAAGCACCACCAGCGGCGATGGTTGCATCACTACTAACATTACCGAAGATAGAGTCTTCAAGGTTTGAAAAGGTGATCTTCTTCTCTGTACCATCATCTGAAAAGATGAAGTGGTCTTCAGTTTGATGTAAGCTGGCGCCACCAAGAGCACTTAACTCATCGATATCTACGGAGAGTACACCAGAGGAAACACCAAGACCGGAGCCAGCCATGGCTGTAGCCAAGTCAGCAATGCTTTCCTTCTTCGTGTTGTTGCTATCATTAGCATCAATAATAAGAATGCTGTCTGCTGCCACATCAACTACTGCCGCGCTCTGCTGAGATAAGTCAACCGAGAGGACACCACTAGCTGCTGAGAGACCCGAACCTGCGAAGAGGTCTGCGATCTTATCGATAGATGTTTGCTTCATAGTTCCTCCATCGTTGTGAAGGAAGCCATCACCAGAGGCCAATGCTGTTGTACCAACAGTTGAACCACCGTCAAGCAAAGCGAACTCTGCAGCGGTTACCAAAGCGGATGCAGCAGTTGCTGCGTCAGCCAAAACAGGCAAGTGGTATGTCGCTGCACCAGCGGAAGCTGAGAACTGCGGCAGATTTACTTGCAAGTCTTGTGTTGGGGTACCAACATGAAGTGTTGTTTCGTGATCATCAGCTGGACCTTCGAATGTGAAGGACTGTGAGATGTTTATTGTGGTAGAGTCAACTGTTGTGGTTGTACCTTGTACAGTCAGGTCTCCAGTTACAATAACGTTCTCTCCGAATGTTGCACGACCAGCGTTGGACATATCAAGTGTAAGTGCTGTAACGGTAGAACCGCCGTCGTTACCCTTGAATACCATGTCCTTATCTGAAACATTTGAAGCAATAACAAAATCGCTTGAGCTATTAGTAAACGTACCAATTGCTGTTCCGTCATCCTTGAAGATAACATCTGCACCATTTGCATCGAGAACGATGTCGGTGTTTGCATCAATTGTTACTGTTCCATCTGAAACAATAGCAAGTGCTGCGTCTGCAGACTGGTGGATATATGTTCCAGAGTCACCGAACTGAAGTTGTCTTGTTGTTGCGGTACCGCCAAGAAGAAGGCCAGTATCTGCAACGTGAGTCAATGTGACTTCCTGATCGTTACCCAAGTTGATGAGAGCGCCATCAGCAAGGTAAAGGTCAGACCACTCTAAAGCAGCTGTACCGAGAGAGTCTCCATCAGCTGATGGTGGATTAGCTGTAACAGCCTGTAGCTGATTAACAGTAATCTTCTTTTCAGTGCCTCCATCGCTCAACAATAGCAAGTCAGTTGTTGCAACTGTGATGCTAGAACCATCGGTGAAGCCGTCAATATCAACCGTTGCTGATGCCCAGTCAAGAGTACCTGAACCGTCTGTCTGAAGTACATAATTAGCTGTACCGTCAGCCTTCGGGAATGTGTAAGCGCCACCGATCTTAATACCTGTGGAACCTGCACCGTGGTCGATAATACGGAATGTCTCTTGACCACCGTGGTCCAAGAAGACAAAGTCTTTTCCATCAGTCTTCTGCTGGAAAGTAACATCACCAGAGTTAGTATTACTAACATCGATATGACCAGTTGCACCACCAAACTTAAATGAAATTTGGTCGCCATCAGCGTCGAGGATGATGTCGCCGGCAACATCAAGTGTAAGGTTGCCAGAAGAGACGTCGAGTTCTGAAGTAGTCAATGTAGCATTACCCACAGCGAAACCATTCGAACCAGCTGTTACTTTATCATTGAATGTTGCTGCACCAGCTTCAGACATATCAAGTGTAAGTGCTGTGATGGTTGAACCACCGTCGTTACCCTTGAATAACATGTCTTTGTCTGAGACTGCCGAGAAAATGGCGAAGTTACTAGATGTGTCATCTGAAAGGCGACCAAACTCCGTACCGCCGACTTCAAGCTTGATGTCGAAGCCGCCTGCGTCCAAACGAATATCGCCTGGTGCGTCGAAAAGTACATCAGTTGTGCCATTAGAAACAATATCTAATGTGGTTGTACCATCATCTTTTATTGTAACGTTTGCATCGCCGGCATCGAGAACAATGTCAGCAACAGAATCAAGAAGAATGTTTCCAGAGTTGCTTGACTGTAATGTTACACCAGTGTGACCATCAACTACTGCAGTTCCTGCGATAGAATCTATCGTCAAGTCACCAGCGGCTGTTGAAACTGTCATTGCATCTTGAGCTAAGACATCACCCTGAAGGTGAAGATCTTTCCATGCCAACGCTGTTGTACCTAGGTCTTTAGTGTTGTCAGCGTTTGGCAACAAGTTACCATCAACCTTAACGTCATTTCCACCTGGATCCAAAAGGATGTCAGCTGCAGCAATGATCTGAAGATCGGTGCTCACATCGAGATAGTCAGCTGCTGAATCAATTTCCAGTCTTGCTGTTCTAATATTACCAGAGTTAGTCAAAAGATTTGAATCCGGATTAAATGTTAT
>MDSV01195684.1_pt1 | contig 13339 bp, 13 predicted proteins | sample 810851 | NCBI WGS metagenome assembly MDSV01 (sample SAMN05326640, study PRJNA326480) | marine metagenome | isolation source: seawater | place: Atlantic Ocean: North East | collected 2012 | reverse complement strand
CTCATTTTTTTCTCCAAAAATTAAATAAAATTAATATAAAAATAGATATTAAAACTCCAGCTATATTACCAAACAAGTCTGAAAATTGAAATGATCTGTTTGGAATAAACAAATGTAATAATTCAAGAATTATAGAGATAAAAATTAAATATATAATAATATTTTTTGAACTTTTAAAATAACTTGCCAGACCCATCAGGGATAGAACAAGAAAAGCATAAAGATGATTAGATGAAACTATAAAATCTCTTGATATTTGAGGTTGTTTTGAAATATCATTATAAATTAAAAAACCCAGTAAACTTCCTGGATAAATATACAAAAATACAAATATAATGTTCAAAAGATGAAATATTATTTTTGTCATTGATTAATTTATCTTATAATTAAATTTAAAGTATGAGTCATTTAATTTTAGTACGACATGGTCAAAGTGAATGGAATTTAGAACAAAAATTCACTGGATGGGTCGATGTCGATTTATCTGCAAATGGTAAATTAGAAGCTTGTAAATCTGGTGAACTTATTAAAGAACTTAATTTAAATTTAGATTATTTTTTTTGTTCTTACCAAAAAAGAGCAATAGAAACTCTTTACCTAATATTAAATACTTTAAGAATTAAAAACGATGAAGTAATTAAAGCTTGGCAACTTAATGAAAGACACTATGGCGCTCTTACTGGGCAGAATAAAGAGCAAATAAAAAAAAATTTAGGGGAAAATAAGGTATTTGAATTTAGAAGATCATGGGACGTAAGACCAGAACCATTAAATAAAAATAATCCCTATCATCCTATTAATATTGAAATTTATAAAAATATACCAAAAGATAGAATTCCTGATACTGAATCATTAAAAGATACTTATGAAAGAGTAATTCCATATTTTGAAAAAAATATTTTAGATAAGTTAAATAAAAATATAATTATTTCTGCTCATGGAAATTCAATTAGAGCATTGTGTAAATATTTGTTTAATATCGATGAAAAAAAAATTTCAAAACTGGAAATTCCAACAGGAAATCCTCTTTTAATTAAATTTAATAATAATAAAGTAAAAGAAGCTTATTATTTAGATAAAAAAAGGGCAAGTGATTTAATTATTTTTAACTAATTTATTATATATCTCTAAATCAGTTAAATGAATAAAATTTTCTTTACTTTCAAATCCATACAGTAATTTATTTTTTATTGCATTATCCCAAATCTTGGTCACTGAAAATGGCACTACTTTTTCATTTTTAAATAAACTTTTATTAATAATTTGAAGACCCGTATAAATAAATTTATTATCTTTATTTTTTAATAAAAGCCCATCTTTTAATGAAAAGTCACCACTCATTCTTTTATCAAAGCTATTATTTTTATTAACAATCATTAATAAGCTTTTTAATTTTTTTTTAAAATAATAATCTATCATCTGATTTGATGTTACTAAATAATTATCACTCCAAAAAGTATCGGGATTTAAAACTATAAAATCTTTTTCACTTGATCTATTAATTAGGTTTAAAATACCTCCTCCTGTGTCTAAAATTTCATTACCATCATTTAGAATTTCAATTTTTAAATTTGATTTATAACTTAATATAAAATCTCTTATTTTTTCATGCAGATAAAAAGTATTAATTTTTATACTTTTAACATCCAGTTTTTCTAAGAAATTTATTGAATTTTCCAATAAAGTAATTTCATTGATTTCAATTAAAGGTTTTGGAATTTTTAGAGTTATTGGATTTAGACGTTTTCCATATCCAGCACACAGAATTAATGCAGTATTAATTTTCATATTTATTTCTAATTTTTTTAGAAAAATAATGATCTAAAATATTTTTAAGTTCTTTAAATTTTTTATTATTTTCTATTCTTTGTTCAATTAATTTCCACGCATAAGGTGTTAGTTTTAGATAATGGTCCTTTTTATCTCTTACTGATAATCTAGTAAAAATACCGATTATTTTCAAATTTCTTAATACAGATAAAATATCAAAATCATTTTTAAAATTCACAACATCTATTTTTTTATTTGTTTTAATATATTCTTTAAAAATACTTTCTTTAATTTTTGTACTAGTTTTTAATCTTACATCATCTATTAATGATGCAAGATCATATGCCATATTACCAAAAACAGCATCTTGACTATCAATAATATGTAATTTTTTATTTTTAATCATTAAATTAGAAACATGGAAATCTCTATGGACGAATGTATTGTTACTAAATTTAATCTTACTAATTAAATTTTTAAAAATTAAAATTAGTTTTTTTTTTAGTAAATTTTGATTTTTTTTTTTTAATATTTTAGGAATATACCAGTCTAAAAATATCTTTACTTCATCTAAAAGGATTTTTTTTGAATATTTAGGCACTGTATATGTTGAGCCCAAAAATGTTTTAATTTTTTTTGTCTTAATTTTTTGTATTAAGTTTAATAATTTTATAATTTTTTTATATTGAGTTAATTTATTTTTATTATTTTTTTTTAACTTTTGATAAACAGTAATATTACCAAAATCTTCAATTTGGATTTTTTTTGCTTTATAATTTTGACTAATTAATTTTGGTGCATTTATTCTATTCTTTATAAAGATTTTATTAATAGCATCATAAACTAATAAGTTTTTTTTGGTTTCTTTCTTACATAATATAAAAATTGTATTTTTATATCTGTAAAATTTTCTAAACGAGGCATCTCCTGCTAAAGGTTTAGTTCTACTTAAATTCATTAATTATATCTTTTCTATTTTTTGAAATTATTTCTAAATTTCTTTTTTTAAAATCATCCTCATAACTAAAATATAATTCGATTATTTTTTTTGGTTTATCATTAATTATTTCCGGCCATTCAACTAAAGTGATTAGATCTAAGCTATCTTCAAATATTCCAATGTTATTTAGCTCTTTAGGATCTTTAATTTTAAATAAATCATAGTGATTTATGACAACTTCAGCAACTTTGTACTCATTTACAATATTAAACGTAGGACTAAGTACTTCTGTTGGCTTGTAGCCACTTTTAAATTGTAGATTATTAATTAAATGTCTAATAAATGTTGTTTTGCCTACTCCTATTTCACCATAGAAAAAAATTATATCACCCTTTTTAATTAAATTTGAAAATTTTTTAGAAATAAATTTTGTATTTTCTTCTAAACTGATATCTATCTTGCTACTTTTAGTAGCGATATGCATCTGGTTTGTAGGGTCCATCAGGTGTCACGCTAATATAATCTGCCTGATCTTTAGACATTTTTGTAAGTTTAGCACCTACTTTTTCTAAGTGCAATCTAGCTACTTTTTCGTCAAGATGTTTTGGTAATACATAAACTTTTTTCTCATACTTATCTGAATTATTCCACAGTTCTATCTGAGCAGTCACCTGATTTGTAAATGAAGCACTCATTACAAAACTTGGGTGTCCAGTTGCACAACCTAAATTAACTAGTCTTCCTTCAGCAAGTAATATTATTCTTTTATTACTTGGCAAAGTTATTTCATGCACTTGTGGCTTAATCTCATCCCATTTATAATTTTTTAATGCTTCAACTTGTATTTCATTATCAAAGTGTCCGATATTACAAAGTATTGCTCTATCTTTCATATCTCTCATATGATCTGCAGTTACTATATCTTTATTTCCTGTCGCTGTTACAACTATATCTGCTTCTTTAATCATTTCATCCATTAGCACAACTTCATAACCCTCCATTGCAGCCTGAAGGGCGCATATTGGATCAGTTTCAGTAACCATTACTCTTGCTCCGCTTTGTCTTAACGATGCAGCACTTCCTTTTCCAACATCTCCAAATCCTGCAACTATTGCAACTTTGCCAGACATCATTACATCAGTCGCTCTTTTTATTCCATCAACTAGACTTTCTCTACAACCATATAAATTGTCAAATTTAGACTTTGTAACAGAGTCATTTACATTAATTGCTGGAACCAATAAAGTTCCCTGGGCTTCCATCTTTTTAAGTGCTAATACTCCAGTTGTCGTTTCTTCTGATAATCCTTTAATATCCTTCAGCAAATCTTTATAATCTTTATGCATAAGTGCAGTTAAATCACCACCGTCATCTAGAATCATATTTGGCTTCCAATCCTTCTTACCTTCGATTGTTTGTTTAACACACCACCAATATTCCTCTTCGGTCTCACCTTTCCATGCAAACACTGGGATGCCTACCTTGGCAATTGCAGCAGCTGCATGATCTTGTGTTGAGAAAATATTACATGAAGACCATCTTACTTCAGCTCCCAAATCTACAAGAGTTTCAATTAGAACTGCAGTTTGGATTGTCATGTGAAGACAACCTAAAATTCTTGCCCCTTTCAAAGGACTTTTACCTTTGTACTCTTTTCTTAATGCCATTAATCCAGGCATCTCAGTTTCGGCCAAGGAAATTTCCTTTCTTCCAAATTCTGCTTGGGATATATCTTTAACTTTATAATCAGTCATGAAGAACGCCTTTTAACAACTTTATAAAATTTTATCAACAAATAATGATTAAACTTTAGGGAAAATTATTTCAATTATTGCGCCTTTTTGACCCACATTATTTGAGGCAGAAATTTTACCATTATGTAACTCAACTAGATTTTTAACAATATTTAGTCCTAGTCCTGAATGTTCTCCGAATTTATGAGGTCTATTGCTATAAAATCTTTTAAAAATTTTGTTTGTATCATTTTCCTTAAAGCCCTCTCCTTCATCTACAACTCTTAGAACGATATTTTTTTCATCTTTTTGATTTTCAAGATCAACTTTGATCTTTTGGTTTTCTTTGCTAAAAGAAATTGAATTATCTAATAAGTTCGCAATTATTTGTTCAATTCTATTTTCTATTCCAAAAATATTGTAATTATTTGAGGAGTTTGAATTTAATTCAATTTTAATACCACTTTTTGAATTATGAATACCATTATAGTCGTCTACTACAGATGTCGCAATTAATTTTAAATCTATTGTTTTCATTTGTTCATTTGTTATTGCAACCTCGTCTTTAAGCATTTGAGAATAGTCAGTAATTAATCTCTCAATTCTTTCTACATCGTGTAATAATATTTTAACCAATTTATCTCTTTGTGATTTATCTGTAGTTTCAGAAATTATTTCAGAAGCACTTTTCAAAGAAGCAAGTGGATTTCTAATTTCATGAACAAGATCTGTTGAAAAATTCTCTGCTGCATTAATCCTACTATTTAACTCATTTGTCATTTCATCCAAAGAATTTGAAAGAATTCCTATCTCATCATCTCTATTTTTTGCAACCTGAATATTTATTTTTTGTTTATTTTTTTCTTTTATTGATTTTGTAAAATTTACTAAAGTTTTAATTGGTTTCAAAAAATATCTATTTAAAACAAGTGAAAAAATTAGTATTACAACTGCTACAACTAATGCAGTTCTAAAAACAAATATTTTTCTTTCATTTATTGCATTTCTAATATCATTAGCTTTTTCACTAATTGCTAAGTAGCCAATACTATTTTTGCCGTCATTAACATTTTTAATTGTAATTAATGAAAATTGTTCATAGTTTTCTTCAGTGAAAGTATATGGTTTGCCAAAGTCTGAGGATTTTGAGTAATCTTTTATAATTTCAGATATTGGCTTAAATTGATTTTCTTTTTCAATATTAATTTCTTTTTTTTTTAAAATTTGATTTTGATCTTTAATATCCATTTCAACTATATCTAGCCTTTGACTAAATGATCTTGGGTCTAGGTCAAGTGTATCAGTATCTCCGATTAAGTTAAATTCATTATCAAAAATCATCACTCTATCCAAATTTTGGAAAAGAAATCTTGTCGAAAATAAAAATTTTCTAATATCATCTTCGTTGAATTGAATTTTTAATCTTCTTATATGATCAATTGTATTATTTATTATTTGGATATGATTTGTTGTTTTTTTATTAATTAAATTTGGCTGTATTCCTTTTAGATAAATTGCTGTTAGACTTCCAAAAATTATAAAAACAATTAAATTAATAAAAAGGAATTTTTTAAGTATAGATATATTTTTTAAAAAATTACTAAACATTAACTAACATTCCAACGATAACCACTTCCATATCTAGTTTCTATTGCTGAAAAATTTGTATCAACTTTTTTAAATTTTTTTCTTATCCTTTTTACATGGCTGTCAATTGTCCTATCTTCAATTTCAGTATCCTCCCTATATGCAATATCCATTAATTGCGATCTTTCTTTGATAATTCCTGGCCTTTTAGCAAGTTCTTTAACTATTAAAAATTCTGTTGTTGTAAGTTTATCTGGCAAATTTTTTCCATCCCACTCACATTCAAGTTGAGAAGGATCTAATCTTAGTTTTCCATGATTAATAATATTTTTTGTATCTTCAATATTGCTTGGATTCTTTTTTCTTAATTGCAATCTTATTCTTTCAATTAAAACTTTTATGGAAAATCCTCCAGATTTTTTTATAAAATCATCAGCACCAAGTTTTAAACCTAATAGTTCATCTATTTCATCATCTTTTGATGTCAAAAAAATAACTGGTAAAGAAGTTTTTTTTCTCAATTTTTTTAATAATTCTTCACCATCCATCTTGGGCATTTTTATATCTATAACAGCTAGATCAGGTGGTGTTCTTGCTAGACCTATTAGTGCACTCTCTCCATCTAAATATGTTTGAACCTTAAATCCTTCTTTCTCTAAAGCAATGCTAAGGCTAGTCAAAATATTTCTATCATCATCTATTAATGCAATTGTTTCTTTCATAAAATAATTTAAAAATACTAAATTGTTCTAATTTGGGCAATATATCAAGTTTAATGAAGATCTCCCCAATTATCTCCAACATTAATATCTACTAGAAGAGGTATCGAAAAAGAGTGTAGATCACTATCTTTTACACCTGTCATTTCCTCTTGTATAATTTTAGAATACTTTTTTAGATCATCTTTATTAACTTCAAAAATTAATTCATCATGAATTTGCAATAATATTTTACATTTTGATTCTTTAATTTCTTTTAATCTTTTACATATTCTGATCATTGCCATTCTCATTATTTCTGATGCAGATCCTTGTATAGGAGCATTAATTGCAGCTCTCTCTTGAAAATTTCTGATATTATAATTTTTATCATTAATTCCAGTAAGGTGTGTTTTTCTTCCAAAAATATTACTAACATAACCACTTTTTCTACAAAATTTTATTGTAGATTCCATATAAGATTTTATCTCCGGAAATTTTAAAAAATATGAATTTAAAAATTCTTCTGCTTCAAAATTAGATACTCCAATTTGCTTTGCTAAACCATATTGGGAAATACCATAAATAATTCCAAAATTGATAGCTTTAGCTTTTCTTCTCATGTCTGAATCTACTTTTTTTATATTAGTATTAAACACTTGGCTTGCTGTAAGTGAATGAATATCTTCATTATTTTTAAAAGCATTTTTTAATTCTTTTACATCCGCTAAGTCTGCTAAAATTCTCATCTCAATCTGGTTATAATCTGCCGAAATTAATTTATTATTTCTTTCAGCTACAAATGCTCTTCTAATTTCTTTACCATCTTCAGATTTTATTGGAATATTTTGCAAATTTGGATCACTTGAAGCTAGTCTTCCTGTCGAAGTCGCAGCTAATAAAAATGAAGTATGAACTCTTTTTGTATTAGGATTTATATGTCCTTGTAAAGAGTCTGAATAAGTATTTTTTAATTTAGTTACCTGCCTCCAATCTAGAACTAGCTTTGGAAGTTTATGACCTTTAAAGGCTAAGTCTTCTAATACTTGTGCGCTAGTAGCAAAACTGCCTTTTTTTGTTTTCTTTAAAGAAGAAATTTTCATCTCATTATACATTACTTCTCCTAGCTGTTTAGTAGAGCCAATTTTAAATTCTTTTTTTGTAATTTTATAAATTTCTTTTTCTAGATTAAATGTTTTTTTTTCAAATTTATTAGAAAGAAGTTCAAGAATTCTTTTATCTACCTTAACTCCACAAATTTCCATTAACGATAATATTTTGATTAAAGGTTTTTCAAATGTCTCATATATATTTAACATTTTTTCTAATTTAAGGTTTTTACTAAAAATTTTATATAATCTAAAAGTTATATCTGCATCTTCAGCAGCGTAATTTCTAGCTATATCAATTTTTACCTCACTAAAGTTGATTTGTTTTTTTCCTGTTCCAACAATATCTTTGAAAGCAATTGTTTTATGATCTAGATGAATTTCAGATAAAGTATCCATGTTATGTCTATTTTTGCCTGCATCTAAGACATATGACATCAACATTGTGTCTTCCATTGCATTCATGTTAATTCCTTTATGATATAAAATTATGTAATCAAATTTTATATTTTGACCAATTTTCTTGATACTTTTATCTTCTAAAATTGGTTTTATTTTTTTTATAACTTTTTTTTCTTCTAGGTTTTTACCTTCGGTATGTCCAATTGGTATGTAGCAAGCTTTGCCTATTTTTGTAGAAAAAGAAATACCAACTAAGTTGGCTTGATGAGGATCTAAAGAACTTGTTTCTGTATCTATTGCAATCTCTCCATTTTCCTCAGCCTCTTTTAACCACTTATCTATATCCTCATATTTTTGGATTAATTCATAATTTTTATTAGAAATTTTTTGTTTTTTTTCTTCTTTATCAAGAACTTTATTTTCATTTGAAAATTCTAAATCTCCATAAGTTGAAATCACTGAACTCAACAATCTATTAAATTCCATATCTCTTAAAAAATTATATAATTTATTTTTATCTATTTCTTTTATTTCAAATTCTGAAATTTTATTCGTTACTGGTACATCTTTTTTTAGTGTTACTAATTTTTTGCTAATAATTGCTTTATCTTTATTTTGAATTAGAGATTCTCTTCTTTTATTTTGTTTTATTTTATTCACATTTTTTAACAAATTTTCTAAATTTCCATATTCATTTATAAGTTCTGCTGCTGTTTTTACCCCAATCCCAGGAACTCCTGGTACATTGTCGCTACTATCTCCTGCCAAAGACTGGACATCAACTATTTTTTCTGGGGTAACACCAAATTTATTATTTATATCTTCGTTTGATATAAATTTATTTTTCATCGGATCATAAATGCGAATATTTTTTTTATAAAGTTGCATTAAATCTTTATCTGAAGAGACTATTGTTGCTTTAGCACCCTCTTTTAAAATTTGTTCTGAGTAAGTTGCAATTAAATCATCTGCTTCATAATTTATAAGTTCAATTGAAGGAAGGTTAAATGCTTTTACTGACTTTCTAATAAATTCAAATTGTGGTATTAAATCATCTGGTGCGTCAGATCTATTTCCTTTGTAATCAGAATATATTTCATTCCTAAAATTCTTTCTGGCAGAGTCAAAAATTACAGCGAAATGAGTTGGTTTCTGTAAATTTTCATTTGATTTTGCATCTTCTAACAATTTAAATAACATATTGCAAAATCCACTCACAGCGCCTGTAGGCAAACCATCGCTTTTTCTAGTTAATGGAGGTAGTGCATAGTACGCTCTAAATATATATCCTGAACCATCAATAAGATAAAAATGATCTGTATTTTTTATTTTCTTCATAAATAATGTTATCTTAATTTATTCTAATGTTATAAATGTAAACGATCAATGAACAAAAAAAATGTATTATATGTAAAAAATTTAAACAAAATTTACTCTAAGAATAGTTCAAAATCAGTACATGCAATTAACAATTTAAACTTGGAAGTGAAAGAAGGAGAGATATTTGGGTTATTGGGTCCAAATGGAGCAGGTAAAAGCACATTTATAAATATCCTAGCTGGTACTACAATTAAAACCTCAGGAGAAGTAAATGTTTGGGGTTTTAACCTTGATATAAATCCTAGACAAGTTAGAGCATCTATTGGAATCGTTCCTCAAGAAATAAATGTAGACCCATTTTTCACTCCATGGAGTATTTTAGAACTTCAGGCAGGGATGTATGGGATAAAAAAAAAAGATAGGATCACTGAAACTATTTTAAAATTAGTTTCCCTAGAAAATCAATCTAAAAGCTATACTAGAACAATGTCTGGAGGAATGAAAAGACGTTTATTAGTTGCAAAAGCCTTGGTACATAAGCCCCCAATAGTTATTTTGGATGAGCCAACAGCAAGCGTTGACGTAGAGCTAAGAAACAAACTATGGGACAATGTAAAACAACTTAATAAGCAAGGAGTAACAATAATTTTAACTACTCATTATTTAAATGAAGCAGAACAAATGTGCGATCGAATCGGAATTTTAAATAAAGGTAATTTAGTTGCGCTGGATACTACTAAAAATTTACTAAAGAAAATTCAAACAAAAATAGTTAAATTTTCAGTTAATAAAAAAGTTGATATTAATAATAACTCTTTAAAATCTATAAGTATTTTATCTAATGAAGAAAAAGAACTTGTAGTTTCTTATGAAAAAAGTTCTTTAAATATTAGTGAAATAATTAAGTTTTTAAATGTCCAAGATATAAAAATATCAGATATCTCAACAGATGATGCTGATTTAGAGGATGTTTTTATAAAATTAACAAAAAACTAGATAATTTTATTTAACGATAGTATTATCATTTTATGGAAGTAGTTAAATCTAATAGTTCAAAACTTATAAAATATATTTTAATAATATTTATGGGTTCAATCCTTTTGGCTATATCTTCAAAAATTAAAATTCCTTTTTATCCAGTTCCAATGACAATGCAAACTTTTGTAGTACTTTTTTTAGGAATGTCTTTCGGATATAAAGTTGGACTAGCTACAGTTGGTCTATATTTAATTGAAGGAATTATTGGATTTCCAGTTTTTTCCAATTCTCCTGAAAAAGGAATAGGCATTACTTATTTTACTGGACCAACTATGGGTTATTTAATTGGATTTTTATTTGCAACTTTCTTTGCAGGATATTTTAATTTTAAAGGAAATGTTTTTAATAATTTTATTAAATTATCAATTTCAGTTTCAACAATTTATATGTTGGGAATTCTTTGGTTAGGAACATTAATTGGTTGGGATAAACCGATAATAGAACTTGGTGCTACTCCTTTTCTGCTTGCAGAATTATTTAAAATTTCCATTTTAAGTTTAATGGCTAAAAATATTATAAAGCTTAGAAAATTTATTTAGGAGATCTCTTAGAAAGAATTCTTTGTAAAGTTCTTCTGTGCATTTTAAGTCTTCTAGCTGTTTCTGAAACATTTCTATTACAAAGTTCAAATACACGATGAATATGTTCCCACTTAACTCTATCAGCTGACATTGGATTTTCTGGAGGCGCTGCTTTTTCGTTTGGATCAGCTAAAAGGGCTCTTTCAACATCGTCCGCATCAGCAGGTTTAGCTAAATAATCAATTGCACCTTCTTTAATTGCAGCTACAGCTGTCGGAATATTTCCATAACCTGTCAACATTACTACTCTGCTTTTTGAATTTGAGTTTTGTATTTGCTTTACAACTTCCAATCCATTTCCATCAGACAATCTTAGATCAACAACAGCAAATGCTGGTTTTTCAGTTTTAACTGAGTCGATCCCTTTTTTTACACCTTCTGCTTGAGATACTTTAAAACCTTTTTTTTCCATAGCTCTAGCTAATCTTTCTCTAAATGGACTATCGTCATCAACTATTAGTAGAGATTTATCCTCAAATTCATTAATATTTTTAATGTTTCCAGAGCTTGTCATGATACTCATATGGATATTAACAAGTTAATTTCAATAGCATTATTTACTTTACATTGCTGATCATATCCCCTAAATGCTGAATTTATGAAATATGCATATCTGATATGCATATTTTTTTTGTTAAATTTTTTTTGAGGTGAACTATGCAAAAATTTAAAACAGTTGAAGAATTGATAAATCAACTGAAACCAAATGAGCCGGTGTATTGTATAAGAAAAAAATCTATACAATTAGCATCAAAATTCTTTAAAAATAAATTCCCAGGTAAAGTTTTATACGCAGTCAAAACAAATCCAAATCCATTAGTATTAAAAACAATCATTGAGAGTGGAATTAAAAATTTTGATGTGGCTTCAATTAATGAAATTCAAACTATTAGAAATATTGATAAATCAGTTAAATGTTCTTACATGCATACTGTAAAAAGCAGAGAGAGTATCAAAGAAGCATATTTTAAGTATGGAATTAGAACATTTTCTTTAGATTCAAAAGATGAATTAATCAAAATTATTGAAAGTACAAATCAAGCAAAAGATTTAGAATTATTTGTTAGAGTTGCTGTTTCAAACGAACATGCTGAAATTGACTTATCAAAAAAATTTGGGGCTTTAACATCTGAGGCAACTGGTTTGCTTAGATTAACAAAACAATATGTAAAAAAATTAGGATTAAGCTTTCATGTTGGATCACAATGCATGCATCCTATATCTTATTCAAAAGGAATAACTGAAATTGGGAATATAATTAAACGTACAAAAATAGTTCCAGACTATATTAATGTTGGAGGTGGGTTTCCAACAATTTATCCTGATTTAGTTCCACAATCTATAGATAGTTACTTTAATGAAATTAAAAGTGCGCTTACAAATTTAAATCTAGAAAAACTTCCTGAGATTATTTGTGAGCCTGGTAGAGCTATTGTAGCTGAAAGTGGATCAACTATAGTAAAAGTAAACTTAAGAAAAAAACAAAAACTTTATATCAATGATGGAACTTATGGATCACTATTTGATGCAGGTACTCCTAATATTGTTTATCCATCAAAACTTATTACAAGTGGTAGAATTATTTCTAAAAAATTAACTTCTTTTGATTTTTATGGACCAACTTGTGACAGTATGGACTATATGAAAGGACCATTTATTCTTCCAAACAATATTAAAGAAAATGACTATATTGAACTTGGACAACTTGGAGCATATGGCTTAACTTTTAGAACAGATTTTAATGGTCTTTATTCTAATAATATTTTTGAAGTAGAAGATGATCCAATTATGACGATGTATAACAAAGAAATTGAAAAACAATTTCTTGTTGCTTAAATGTCAGAAAAAAAAAATTTAGGACATAATAGTAAAAAAGATTTTCTTAAATCACCAGTAGAACATATTGATATCACTTCATTTGATTCAAGGAAGATAATTCAATCGATGAAAAAGATGTCGTTTGTATCAAGGGAAACAGCAAATGCTGCTGATATATTTAATCATATGATTAGAGATAAAGAATGCACTATTTTTTTAACACTAGCTGGATCTACATCTGCAGCAGGATGTATGCACATTTATAGAGATATGATTAAATACAATATGATTGATGCAGTTGTTGCTACTGGAGCATCAATAATTGATATGGATTTATTTGAGG
>MDSV01062191.1_pt1 | contig 13340 bp, 5 predicted proteins | sample 810851 | NCBI WGS metagenome assembly MDSV01 (sample SAMN05326640, study PRJNA326480) | marine metagenome | isolation source: seawater | place: Atlantic Ocean: North East | collected 2012 | reverse complement strand
GGTAAAGGTGTTGCTAATATGTCTTCGAATGTTACGAAGAACTTTAGTAAAATGTCACAAGGTATTACTAGTGGTCTTGTACCTGCTTACGCTACCTTAGCTGCACAACTATTTGCTTTAGATGCTTTATTTAGATTCTTTAGAGAAGCTGCTGACTTTAGAGTACTACAACAAGGTCAAGAACTATTTGCTGCCTCTACAGGTAGAGCAATGAGAACTTTATCCAAAGACATTCAAGCAGCTACATCAGCACAAATCACATTTAAAGAAGCTTCACAAGCCACCGCTATTGGTCTATCAGCAGGACTATCTCCCACTATGTTAAAAGAACTCGGAGAAGCCGCAAGGACGGTCTCGGTAGCTTTGGGTAGAGATACCACAGATTCTTTTAACAGGCTTATTCGTGGTGTTACTAAAGCAGAACCCGAACTCTTGGACGAACTAGGTATTATACTTAGATTAGAAGAAGCCACAACTCGTTATGCCGCATCTCTAGGGCTTAACAAAAATCAATTAACCACTTTCCAAAAATCACAAGCAGTAGCAAATGAAGTTCTTCGTCAAGCAGAAGAAAGATATGGTGCTATTAATGGTATGATAGGCGATGAATCAGTTAACCAATTGAATAAACTAATGGTTGCCTTTGATACAGTTATGAACCAGATTCGTTTATTTGTTGCTCCTATTGCTGAGTTTTTTGGTACTTTTCTTACTGAAAATATAGAATCAGCAACAGCTGCCATTGCTCTATTTGCATCATCAATGTCTAAATCCTTGATAGCAGGAGCAATGCCACAAATTGATTATGGCAGAGCAGCACAAGTCGCAGCACAAGTAACAGGTTCAGGTGACTTACAAGAAACAGCTCAAATGAGTGCCTCTAGAATAAAAAGACTTCAAGAAGGTACAGCAACAGAAAAAGATATAGCAGCATATGAAAGAGCTACAAAAAGAAAACAATCTACCATGTTGAAGTTTGAGAAGTTTAGTCGTAGAGAACATCAGAAAACAGTAGCTATTCTTAAAGCACAAAGACAAAGAATGGTTGCAGATGCAAATATTGGATTTAAAAGAATGAAAATGTCTTTTATTGCAGATTTATATGAAATGGAAGCCGAACACGGTAAAACAATGGGTAGAATGAAATTTGCAGGTGTAATGTTTGGTAAAGTAATGAGTGGTATTATGTCAGCAGTAGGTATTATTGGTATCGCAGTTATGATTTTTCAAATGGGGAAACAGCTTTTCAATATGTTTAAAGATATAGATGAAAGAGCAGAAAAGATTAGAAAGAAAATAGATGGTCAAACTCAATCATTACAAAGTTTAACAGAAGAGATTGGAAAAACTGCAGATTTCTTTGATAAAGAATTATTTGCAGGCGCAGAACAAAGAATAAAAGCAGTTGGAGGAGCCTTCCAAAGTGCAGATTTCGCAGCAAGAGTATTAGAAGCTAGAGAGGCATTAAATAGACTTGGTGAGGAAGATGAATCTGTACAAAATCAACTTTTAGCTTTAAGAGGTCTTGCTGATGAACTAGGTACATTTAATCCTGAATTTAAAGAATTTTCAAGACTCTTAAGAGATAATCCAGAACTAGCTCTTAGAAGTGCTTCAGGACTAATATCATTTGCTGAGGCAGCTGTTCAAGGCGGTCAAGCAGTTGATAATATAACAAGAGCCCAAGCTAACTTTCAAAAACAATTTAATAAATTCGAACAAGCAGGTAAAAAGATACCTTTCCAAGATATAGTATTTGCACTAAATGAATTACAAAAAGAACAATTTAAATTTGCAAAAACACAAGGACTTAGTACAGAAGAGGCTAGAATAGCAAATGCTGAGTACGAAGTTACAAGAACAAGATTAACAGCTTTTGTTGGGTTATACGAAGCAGCAGCTTCCAGAGCTATGCAATTTGCAGTAGCACAAAGAGCAGGTGTTTTAGGTACTACTGCTCTATTTGGGGATAAAGAAAATATACAAAACGCACTAAAAGTAGCAGGAGAAGTAAATAAGATTCTAACTAAAAGAGAAGAATTATTTGCACTAGAAGTTGCGATACTTAACATGAGTGAGGGTATAAATAAACAAATACAACAACAAAGATTAAAGATTGCAAAACAAGAATTAGAATTACAAAAAGACCAACTTGCAATGATGTTAGCTAGTCAAGATAAAATTTTACTAGCTTTTAGAAATGCAACAAGTGCTTTTGCTAAGGAACTAGGTACTACTTTTGGAAAATTATTTAGAGGGGAAAGTGTAGATTTTAAAAAGTTCGGAGAGTCTTTAACAAAAGTACTTACAAATTCATTAGGCGAAGCTCTTGCCAATAGAATAATGAAAATTACTTTTAGAGGAACACCTTTAGACCCTGCAGTACAAAAAGAAAAATTTAAAACTGAAGTAGAAGCTATGTTAATGCATCAAGGAAAGCAAATGGCTGAGAATCTTGGTGTAGCAGGACAAGACGCTTCTTTAAACTTTTTCAATGCTTTAGATACTGGAGGAGTTAGCGCTGCTGATACTATAGGAAATGTAATGACGAGAGCAGCAAATTATCACGCAACTAAAATAGCAATAGCGATGGGGTCTTCATTAGATGCACAAATAGATTATGACAATTTATTAATACAGAAAAATAAAACAAGAATAGAGGAATTACGAAGACAAAATAAAGGTGGTATATCAACTGATTTAACAGATGCGAGAAATGCTTTAACTGATGCTTATGGTATGGGTTTTGGTGATATAATATCAGGATATAGAAAAGTAACAAGTACTCCTAGTGCAAGAGACCCTTATGGGCAAATGGGAAACACTGACCTCTTCGAACAGTTGAAGGCAATATTTCCAGGCAGATCATTAAGAAACTTAGACGGTTCCGGTATCTCTGGTATGACTGACCATAGAATACAACTATCACAATTGATGGCTGAAAGTCTTCAACAGGCGAAAACTGGTGTTAACAATATGGATTTAAAATCACTTCAAGACGCCGAAGCATCGTATAACGACTTCATGACAAAAAGTTTAGAAACAAAATTAATGGATAGTGACGACCCGTTTATACAAAACTTTATGAAATTCTTCTAAGAATTACCAGCATTAATTCATGAATTAGAAAAGGCAGATAATGCCGAATCAAATAGAGCAAATATTGTTGAAAAGAATACTAGAGAAATAGAAGATTTAACAAAACAAAATAAAACTCTTGAAAAAGCAGTAGAAACTAACACAAATGTTAGAGACGGAGTAACAACAACAACTTCATCAGGACAACCAGGAGACCCAAATCAACAATTTGATCCTCAGGGTAATCCTATAAATATAACTCCAACTCCTTCTGTAAAAGATAAACCAAAAACTTTTCAGGACATGTCCAAGGAGTTATATGGTAATTTATTTGATGCCATGGAAGGCAGTGATAGTGGTGTTGCAAATTTCGCAAGAGGTAGTTTACATTTTGCGACTGCTGTTACTCAATTTGGAGGTCTAGTATCACAAGGATTAGCTTTAGCAGGAAAACAAGAAGAAGCTGCTGATATTATGCTAGAGGTGGCAAAAATACAAATGGCACTCGCAATAGCTGATATGGCTGTTACAGCAGGACAATCTTTAGCAGCATTTTTCCGATATGGAGGAATGACTCCTGGAGGTAGATATGGAGCAAGTGCTGGAGGAGTTTTTGATGGTCCAGAATCAGGTTATAATGTAAAAATGCACGGTAATGAAGCAGTAGTTCCCTTAGGAAATGATAGAGCAATACCAGTAAAAATGACAGGTTCAGGTGGAACAAATAATGTAAATGTTACTGTAAATGTAGCAAACGATGGTGCTACTGATACCTCTGTAACAGCAGACGGTGGAGCAGCACTAGGTAAAACAATAGCAGCAATAGCAACAGAAACAATTGTTAAAGAACAAAGAGCAGGGGGACTTTTAAGTAGAATATAATGGCTTACGGAATAATGCAAAATGACGGTTCGAATATTACTGGATTCTCCAGTGCAGTACAACCTGATAAACAATTAAGTAGAAAGAATACTCCAAGAGTGCATCTTGCACAATTTGGAGACGGATATGAACAAAGATTACAAGATGGAATTAATTCACTAGGACAAGAGATACAAGTTAGTTTTCAAACGAGACCAAAGGCAGAAATAGATGACCTCGTTGCTTTCTTTGAATCTTTAGCAGGAGCAACTAAATTTAGATTCGACCTTGCAGATTCAAATGCAGGAAGCAGCACAGAAACAATTAAAGTAGTCTGTTTTGAATGGGAACAAAGATGGGTATATGATGATTATTATACTCTAGACGCAAGTTTTAGAAGGGTGTATGAAGCATAATGACAGAAAAGATTATAGTCAAAGATTTAGTAAAACAGGAACCGGGGTCAGCTCTTGTATATCTGTATGAATTTGAATATGCAAAAGATACATTTGCATATTTTGCAGATGGATTAGACTCTAATCTTAGTGAAGTTACTATGCTTGATTATAGTGACAATAGTCAAACAAATACTTACGCAGCTATCCCTGTTCTTTTTAATGGTAATCAAAGAACTGCAGCAACTAAGTTTCCTAACCCAACTATTACTATAGCAAATGTATTAAGTGTATTTAAATTAGCAGTTGGAAGTGTTAACTTCGAAGAATTATCTGGATTCAGAGTAATTAGAAGAACTACTCTTAGAAAATATTTAAAAAGTGAAGGAGATAGTAATAGTCCTCCCATAGAATATCCAAGAGATGTATTCTATATTGATGCTTTAAAAGCCAGAACAAAAGCAGGTTTAGAGTTTTCACTAAAAGCACCTTTTGATTTAGAAGGAATAAAACTACCTGCAAGAAGCACTGTTCCAAATCGTTGTCCTTGGATTTATCAAGGAGCAAGTGACCATACAGAAAATCCAGAATGGAAAAAAGCAAGAAGTGGTTGTAGTTGGCATATAGAAAGTAAGTATAATGCAAACTATAATAGCACTGTTGGTGCACAAAATGTAGAGTACACAGTTTATGTAAATCAAGACGATGAATATGTAATTCCAAATACTACTACGACTACTTTATATTCAAGTATTAGTGGAGGTACAACTATTAACAAAGGTGATTATATAAGAACAACCAGCACTGTAGATAGATTTAATGTTGATGGTACTATTAGTGAAGCAGTAACAGTAAATAATTTTTGGCAAGCAAGGTCAGCAAATACAGCAACTAATTTAGGAACACCCACTGATACAAATAGTAATTATTCTAGGATTAAACAATATGTTACCTACAGCCATGGAACAACTTATTTTGCATATAAAGATGATAGATATAATGACTATGTAATATTTCAAGATAATACTGCACCAAGTGGAGCAATGACTTATCAAAAAACATTAATGTGGAAAGCTAAGAAAACAAGTAAGAACGTACCTCCTGCACATGGAGATTCATGGGAAAGAGGAGATTTATGCAGTAAAACTTTAGAAGGTTGTGGAAGAAGATTCGGATTCAACCCTAAGACTGCAAGTAGCGCAAGTAGTACTGGACATGATGATTTTAGTACTACTGTTGTAATTCCTTTCGGAGGATTTCCAGGAGCAAAGGCATTTAACTAATGATGGATTTAATTTACAAAGCAGCAGAAGAAAAAGCACCTGAAGAAATGTGCGGTCTTGTATTAGAGGAAAATGGAATTGAAAAATTTATTCAAGTCAAAAATATTGCAGATGATAAAAAATCACACTTTAAAATTGACCCGATAACTTTAGTTAGTTATCAATTAAAATCAAAAATAAAATATGTTGTCCATAGTCACTACGACCAAAAATGTTCGCCAAGCGACCATGACATAAATAATTGTAATTCGGTAGGAATTCCATACTTAATAGTATCTTACCCAGACAAAGAATTTTGCATAGTGGAGCCAAAATGACAAAAGTACACTTATTAGGAAAAGCAGGAGAAAAGTTCGGAAAAGAATTTAATCTAAAAGTAAGAGATGTTAGGCAATTAGTTCGTGCTATTGCTGTTCAAAGAAAAGGGTTTTATAATTATTTTATAGAAGAAGCTGAAAAAGGCGTAGAATATGCTTTTAAGAGAGGAGAAGAATTTATACAAATAGAAGAGGCAGCATTAAGTTTTGGAAAAGAAGATATTTTTATAGTGCCAGTCGCACAGGGTTCAAGTGATTCATTTAAGAAAACGATAGGAACTATCCTAACTATAATTGGAGTTATACTTTTAATTATGTCTGGGTTTGGTTTTTCCACAGCAGCCTTAACTACTCAACAAATTGCTGCAATTGGAACACTAATGACTGTAGTTGGTGGATATATAATGTTTGATGGTATTATGGGATTGCTCACAGATGACAGTCCCGCAAATCAAGAAGAGGCAGCTGTGTTTGGTGGCCCAGTTAATACGGTAAAATCAGGAATTCCTATACCACTAGCTTATGGAAAATTACAAGTTTCGGGAACACCAATTAATTTTGGATTTACTTCAAGAAGAATTAAATCACATACAGGTTGGGTAAATATAAATAATCCAGACCAAGAAGGGTCAGGAGATGTAGGCGGCAGCGGAGGCGGCGGCGGTACTGCAGCAACAGCATTAAAATAATATGAGTAATAATAGACAAAATGATAATTCAGCAGCAGGTCAAGGTAGTAATAAAGCTTCTTTACCTATTGTAAGCAAAGCTTCATACATAGACCAATCAGCTGTAGTTTATGACCTTATTTCAGAAGGAGAAATAGAAGGGTTAACTGATGGTGCGTATAGTATTTATCTTAATAATGTACCTGTTCTAGACAACTCTAGAAAAGATACTTATTCTGCTAAATCAAGTTCAAATGTTTCATATGTTGCTTCTTCTGGAGTGACTACTGATAATCAAAGTTCAAATATGTTTGATGGTCTATCTACAAGTGATGGCTCTAGATTTATAAGAATAGATGGAGGTGCTGCAACAGGTGCGGTAAATGTATCAGCAAACGTAGCAACAATTACTCCTAGTTCTAGTGGAGGTATCACTTTTGCTAATACTCATGTAAAAAATAATAGCACTACTCTAATAGACATGCAACCAAAAATTAGAATTGCAAATGCAGGTAAAAATAATGGTACTCATGTAGCAACAATTACATCTTTTGATAGTTCAAATGGAACTGTACAAATTACTCCACCACCAGAAGTAAGTGTTAATAATGCAACAGCTACTATAGATTTAGTTGATGAAGTAGGAGGGATTAGTGGTAATACTTGTACTATATCTCCATCAGGACAAGGTATAAATAGAAGTAATGTATCAGCAACAATGAGTTCTCCAATAGTAAGCGACTCTGGTGCTCCTATCTATAATGTAGATAATTTTTCCTATGAGTTTAGAACAGGACATAGAAATCAATCATTCGTTGTAGCTCCAGAGGGAGTAGGAACAGGGGCAGTAGGAATATCTATAAATCAAGACTTAGGAGGTTGTAGTAAAGCAGCTCTGGGAATGGGTTCCGAGCCTAGAATATTAGCAAACCTAGATGACCATGCAGGAGATACTTTAACTTCTACAGCAATTAATGATACAGGTGTAACAATAGCTTCAACTAGTTTTGGACTAGCAGATGTAAGTTCTATAGACCAACTTAAAATTACAATAAACTTTCCTCAAGGACTATTCACAAACGATAGAACAGATGGAGATAGTGGTAGTGCTTGGTGTGAATTTAAAATAGCATTTGAATATGTAAGAGATGGACAAACTTTTACTGAAACAGTATTTGGTGTCGATGATATGTCAACTATACCTAGAGAAAAGCAAGGAACAAGACCAGGATCACCTTTTAGTGCAACTGTTCATAATGGTATAGTTTATAGAAAAACTGCTACTCAATTTTTAACTACTTTTTCATTTGATACTGAACGATTCCAACCTTTTGATAGTTTTAATATAAAAGTTTTAAGATATACTCCAGACCCATATGAAATCAGTAACAAACTATATAACAATGTAAGTCAAGTATCTTATGTAGAAGCAATAATCGAAGATAAGTTAAATTATCCTTACTCAGCATACGCGGCAGTAATGGTAGACTCAAAAGATTATACAACTGTACCTACAAGAAGTTATGAAATCAGAGGAATAAAATGTAAAGTACCAACAAACTATGTACCAAGAGATACTCTTGATAGTAATGGTAATAGAACATCATCAGCTTCTTATAAAAGAAATATATCAACAGGAGTTGTGGAAAGTTCTTATCAAGATTGGGATGGTAAATTTAGAGGAGATAAAAAAGATTTTCCAGACGCAGATAATGTAAATCATTTACCTGTTTATACTAATAATCCTGCCTGGATATTTTATGACTTATTAACAAATGCAAGATATGGACTAGGAAGTTATCTTTATCCAGATGGTATTAGTGAATTAATTGATATTTATAGTCTATATGAACTTGCTCAATATTGTGATGAAGAAGTACCCGATGGAAAAGGTGGCACAGAACCACGTTTTGCATTAAACTGTTATATTTCGAAACAATCAGAAGCAATTAAAGTATTAAAAGATTTAATAACTACTTTTAGAGGAATGATGTTATGGCATAATGGACAAGTAGTTATGTCAATACAACAAGATAAAGCTCCTATTTTTACTTTTGCTAAATCAAATGTTGTAGGGGGTGTATTTAACTATCAATATAGTGCAAAAAGAGTTAGAGCAAATCAAATTCGTGTAACTTGGAATGACCCTGATAATAATTATAAACCAGCAGTAGAAGTAGTTGAAGACACCGATAATGTTGCAAAAGAAGGGAGAATAGTTTCAAAACAGACTGTTGCATTTGGTTGTACTTCTCAGTCCCAAGCTCATAGAGTCGGTAAATTTCACTTACTTACAGAAATATTAGATGATGAAGCAGTAAGTTTTGTTTCAGGAATAGGTGGACAAATTCTAAGACCAGGAGACTTAATAGAAGTTCAAGATTCTGATAAAGATAATGTTCAATTAAGTGGTAGAGTATCAAGTGGTGCTACTACTACAGTTATACCAGTAGACAGGTCTGTTGCTCTAAGTAATACTGCGAACGCAGACCTAACACTTATATTTCCAAAATCAGGAGCATACTTATCACAACCAGAAGCAACTATTGATAGTGTAGTTTACAAACTTGGCGATTTAATACTACAAGCAAAAAATTCTTCTAATGCTTTATATAACATTGATGACCAAGTAGATATAAGTAACGCGAGAGATGATAGTGGAGATAAAATTCAAATAGCATGGTCAGAAGATGCAAGAATAGAAACTAAAGCAATAAGTTCTTACAATGCTAGTCATGTAGTTGTAAGTTCTGCTTTTAGTGCTGCTCCAGACCAAGAAACTATATTTGCTATAACACAAACAACTGCAGAAGGAGAAGAACTAGCAGGTTCTCCTGTACCTTACATGGTTAGTGAAATTACAGAAAATGAAGATAAAACTTTTGCTATATCAGCTATAAAACATACTACTGGAAAATATGATATGATAGATAGAGGTTGGTCAGTACCAACAGTTCCAGATGTAATGCGACCTCCAAAAGGAACAGATGGAGTACCAAGCCCTAGAAATTTTGCTATTAGATTACAAAAAGGAATTGCAGATAATTCAGGAGACGAAAAAACAACAAACGCATATGAAGAAAGATTTGCACCACCGAGATTAGATATTTATTGGGGAGCTCCTTTAAGTTTAAGAACAGATGATAATAATACAAATATTCAAGGTCGTTATGAGCATATACAAAGTTACGAAGTATCTCATAATTTATACAGTCAAGTTGCAGAGGCAGGAAAAGAGAGTTTTGATACTATAACACTTTCTGGAGATAAGTCAACACATACTTTTGAAAATGTTCCAAAAGGTGGTAAGTATATATTTAGAATAAGAACTGTTGCTACAAATGGAGCTAAATCTCCAGCAGTGCAAAGAGTTATAACTATAAACCCTGAAAAACCAGCAAAACAATTAGAACCAAAAATAAGATTTGGTGGGGCATTAACCTCAGAAATGAGTATTGCTTCAGCAAATGGTTTAGTATCATTAACAGATAGCACTTATAATATGACTCCAGCGGAGGCAGAAATACCCACATATATAGTTACAAGTGGTACTACAGCGCAGACCTCTCAATCTTTTGCAAGTCTTGCTAATGGTAATACAGCATATATGCTTCATGATTATAGTGACGCTACTGACCCATGGAAAGCAATTGAATATATACTAGATACAACAGGTTCTGCAACATTTAGATATGCTAAACAAGTCGGAGTAGACGCATTTACACAAAAAACAGGTACAGCTAATACAGTAACAGGAAACACAATTATTGTAGGAACAAACACAGCATTTACAAATGAGTATCAAGCAGGTGACTTATTTGTATTTGATGCAGCAGGAAGTACAAGACATATTTCAACAATTAATCATATTCACAGCAATACTGAGCTAGAGCTATCACATCCTCCAACAGCAAATTTAACTAATAAGAATATATTTGCACAAAGTCTACAACCAAACTTTATAAAAGATACTATTATCGGAGAAGTTGCAAATACAAGTGGAACGTTCTCACTTATAAACTATGCGAGTGGTAATAGAGGTAGAGATAGTTATACAATTAGTTTAACAAATGAAGCACACTCTTTTCCAGCAGACAAAGACGGTAATGTATCATCATCAAACTTTAACGCATTTACAAGTTCGGCAACAGTTTTAAAAGGAACGACTGCTCAGAGTTATGCATCAAGCGGCACAGCTTTAAATACTTTTGGAATGACAATTTCAGCGTCAACAAATTGCACCGCTACTATAAATACTGGTAGTGGAGTTATTACCGTAAGTGCAATGACAGCAGATACAGCAAGTATCACATTAGCTTTTACAGATAGATATGCAGGAATTAGCATAGGCTCAAAAGCTATAAGTCTAACAAAATCAAGAGCTGGTGACGATGGTACTATTGGAAGTGATGGTAAAAGGTCAGTACAAGGATATTTATACTATGAGAAAACAACATCAGGAGCACCAAGTGCACCAGGTTCATCAACTTATACTTTTGCCACAGGAGATATAGACGGAGGTAGTGGAGCAACTGAAGTTTTAGCACTAACAGATACTTCTGCAGTAGATAAATGGACAAATGAACCACGAACACAAGATCCAACATCTTCAAATGTTCACTGGACAGTAAGATATAGTGGAACAGAAGCCAGTGCAGGAGCTGCAACTTGTACAGTAGCTTACAGTAGTATTGTACAATATACAAACTTTACTGGAGTCGTTACTTTTAGTGGAGGAACATTCAAAGATGGTGGTACAAATATTACAACGATTGACGGTGGTAATATTAGCACAGGAACAATTACAGCAAATAAATTAAATGTAAGTACACTATCAGCTGTCGCTGCAAATGTAGGAACACTTACAGCAGGTACAATAGTAGGTACGGGGCATAGTGGAACATCAGATGGTTCTGGTTTCTCTACAGCTGGTTTAGCTATGAACTTAGCAAGTGGTACTATATCTTCAAAACAATTTAGAATAGGCTCTGATGGGTCAGCAGCTTTTAAAGGAGATTTATCAGCAGCAACTATAACTATAGGACAGATAGCTTCTTTCCCAGATACAGGAGCAATGAATACTGCTACAAGTACTGCACATGGACAAGCTAATACAGCTACTACTAATGCAGCAAGTGCACATGGACAAGCTAATACAGCTACTACTAATGCAGCTGCCGCACAAAGTACAGCAGATTCAAAAGTAACACATGCAGCTGTAAATACAGCATCAACAATAGTTGGTGGTGGAGTTGGTGGTTGGGCTATAACTCAATACCATTTAGCAGGTGGGGCACAGGCTTCTGCTACTACAAGAGATTTTACAGTAGGAACTTCTACTTCAGGAAATGCCACATTCTTAGCAAATGGTGGTGTAATTTTAGGGTCAGATGGTTTTCTTTCTTCTAATACTTTCTACATTGATACAGCAGGAAATGCTAAGTTTAAAGGTACACTAGAAGGAGACGATGTAACAGTAAATGGTACTTTAGTACTACCTTCAGCTGGAGCAAATAATAGTTCAGTAGGTGGATTTAGTGTCACAAACTCAATGCAAAATAAATTTATTGCAAGTATAGGTACAGGAGCTGGTTTCTATAGTGGATATGTAAGATTAGTTGGTGGCACAAACCATGTTAAAACTATTTCAATACAAATAAGAACAGGAACAAGTGATGGGTCACAAGGAACTTTAGTTTATGAAACTCCAAGAATTGACTTATATACTGCAGGTAACTTACCTAGTGCAAGATTATATTCTAGTGCACAAACAGCGAATATGCCTATAGTATTTTCTTATACAGGAAGTAGCAGTTTAGCAGCATATGTCAGAGGACAAGCAGATAGTGCTACTGATACGATAAGTTCAGGAGAAGCAAGATTTATTAAGTTCGGAACAACAGACCCAGTATATAGTTTTGCTAATCAAACAGGAGTAGCATTAAGCACAGCAGTATATTCTAATACTCAAGTAGTAGGTGGTTTCGCAGGAACAAAGACAGTAAGTATTTCAAACACTAGCTTTACCAGATATAAAATAGATGGTGGCAGTTTTGGTACTGCAAGTCAGCAGATAGCAAATGGTAGTTATATAAATGTAGAAATAACTTCCGCAGCAAGTAATCAAACAACACGTTCAACTGATGTTTCAATAGGAACTTCACTAAAAACTTTCCAAGTAATAACAGGAGGCACGGGCGGAGGCGGAGACGACGATGATGGCGATGATGGTGGCGATGATGAAGATGAAGAAGCAAGTTTCGTACAGGGCACTCCAGTTGTCATGTCAGACGGAACAACAAAAGCTATTGAAAGTATAGCTATTGGAGATGTTGTAAAATCATTTAAGCACTCTAGTCTTGACGCAAGTAACAACGATGCTTGGAAAACTTGGACTACACCTGAAATAGCAGACGGAAGTTTTGGAACTGCAACAGTTACATCTATAACAGGAACTAAGAAAGCTACAGAATATTATTGGATAAACTATAACCTAAAAGTTACTGCCAATCACCCAATGGTAGTATTTAAAGATAATGTATTTAAGTTTGTAACTGTAAGTAATATTGCAGTAGGTGACTACATAGTAAACGAAGATGGCACACTAGAAGAAATATTTGCCAATGATAAAGTTACAGTTAACTGTTTAGCTTATAACTTTGATGTAGAAACTGATGATACTTACATTGTAAGGGGTGGAAATGATAGGGGTTATATAGCACACAACAAGGAAATAGC
>MDSV01178744.1_pt1 | contig 13343 bp, 23 predicted proteins | sample 810851 | NCBI WGS metagenome assembly MDSV01 (sample SAMN05326640, study PRJNA326480) | marine metagenome | isolation source: seawater | place: Atlantic Ocean: North East | collected 2012 | reverse complement strand
TTATTCTGAAGCATGTCATACACTTCTGGTTGTGAAAGTAGGACATTCAAAAGATGTTCTAGTGTTATGTATTCGTGTTTGTATGACCTTGCAAGTTTAAGTGCTTCGTCAAAAATTGCTTTGAGTCTATCGTCTGCTTGTATCATTTGCTTTTTTTTGTTTCTTTCTTGCCATATTTAATTTAAGTTTACTGACATGATCAATAAACAACTTGCCATCTAGATGTTCTAATTCATGCTGTATACATTGTGCCCATAGATCTTCAAATCTGTCAACTGATTTTACTAATTTTTCGTCATAATAATCAACCAAAACTGATTTTGCCCTTGATATCCTCAAAAATAAATTTGGAAAAGACAAACAACCTTCTTCAAGCAGTTGTGTTTCTTGAGAACGTTCAACAATCTTTGGATTGATAAATGTTTTGTTGCCCCACATCGTGAACATTCTTATGCCTACAGACACTTGGTTGGCAGCTAGACCAAGTCCATTTGCTTGTTTCATAGTGTCATGCATGAGATTTGAAATTTTGTCCCACTCTAAATCCTGTGTGATATCAGTGTGTTCAATCTTTTGCAACAGTGAAGGATGCCCTTCTAAGTTAAGTTTAAGAATACTTTTTGGAGATTCGATCGATGTCATCTCTGTCCTCCTTGGTTAAATTTTTTGGTATAGCAACATTAATTTTTATAAAGTAATCACCAACTCTGCCACCTGCATTTATTAGTCCATGCTCAGCAACTTTCATTACATTGCCAGGTTGAGTGCCTTGTGGCACTTTGACAGTTAAATTTTTTCCTTCTATGGTTGGCATTTGCACAGTGGTTCCATTAATGGCGTCCCATACACTAACGGATTTTTCTGCGTATAAGTTTAACCCATCTCTCGCAAACAGTTCATGCTGTCTCACATGCACCTTGCATAGTAGATCACCTGCAGGCATGTTTGGATTGTTTTGTAGGCCTAAACCTTTGTATCTTATACTTTGTCCACTGGCGATGCCTTTGGGAATTTTTATTTCGATGCCTTTGTTGATCTGATCAATCTGCACTTGTTTGCTGTTTCCATAGTAAACATCTTCAAGTGTAATTTCAATGCCAATTTGTATATTTCTATTTGGCGGTTGTCTTCTATAATTCTTTGATTGTCTAAAGCCATCACCAAAAAATTGTGCAAACATATCCTGCATGTCTAAAGAATCACCTTGTGAAAAATTAAAATTAAAACCATCTCCGCCAAATCTTTTAGACGCTTCATACTGTTGGCGTTTTTGGTTGGTTTTTATTTTGTCATATGCTTCATTGATCTCTTTAAATTTGGACTCATCACCACCTCTATCTGGATGATACTTTACAGCAAGTTTTCTGAATGCTGATTTTATTTGCTGATCGTCTGCAGATTGGTCAACACCTAGAGTTTGATATGGATCCATAGCCATAGTATATTATATAATGTTGATTTGTCAATTGACAACAGTTATTTGTCAGATTTTTTTATTTTTTTGATGTGCCTGTGTAAAGGCCAAACCATGCCGCTCCAGCACCTACTACAATGCTGATAAGACCTGATTGTTCAAATGTTGGTGATGGCAAAGCCATATACCACAAAACACATTTGTATAACAAAACAATGTATACAGTTAAAAACAATCTTGGAAAAATTCTCCAGGCATCAACTGCTTTTGCTAAATGGATCAACCACTGAAAGGGATTCTTAGATGAATCTGTAGTTGTTGTGTCTACTTCTAGTTCTATTTCAATTTTTTTCTTAATGTCTGCCATCAGAAATATTTAGTGCTCTTATATTAAAAGCAACAATGTATCTGTTATCGCTTCCAGCATCTACATAGTGTCTTAACCACCCTGGAAACATTATATAGGAGCCTTCTTCCGCTGAATGACTGTAGTTGCATTCTGGAAATACAGTGGGTTGGCATTTTCCTAATAGTTTGACATAAGCAACTCCGCTCCAAAGTGCTGGGTAATGGGAGTGTTCCACTGCTTTGCCTGTAGATGTATAATGAGCTCCCCAGCAGTCTGTGACTGTTAATTCGGTATGGCTCTTTTTTGTTTTTTGATAGGATTCTATTTCACTTTTGAAAAAATCCGCTAATTCAATAAATGTTGCATCAAACTTGTGCATTCGCCAGTCAGTCATCTTTGTTTTTAAATTAGTTTTATTGTGTTGCACATCAGGGGATTTGTCAATGCAGTCTACGATGTTTTGTTGCATTCTGGCAAAATTTTTTATCTTGCCAGAAATAATTTTAATTTTTGTGTTTACTTCTAAAGAAGTTGAAAGCATTAGTCCTTTTTACAGATTTGCCACAATCCATAAGCAATGCCAACATAGGCTAGTATTTTAGCCATACTGCCAAAAGCAATGATTAGTAGGCAAGCTACGATTATGCCAGCTCCATGAAATGAATCACGTGCCTTAACTTTTTTTTTGATCCAGTTTAACATTCTATTCCTCCATCATTTGATGCGTTTTTCTAACTTGTTAAGTCTTCCTTCTAATTCGTCTATCTTTTTTGTGACATACGGATATTTTTTACGCCAAGCATCTTCTGGTTGTTGCAACCATGTCCAACCCCAGCGATCCACAAGATAATCAACTGCTGTATCAAATTTTGCGTATAGCCAAAGTCCTATGCGTGTAGACTTAAAATAAGTGGAAAAAGCCAATCCAAACAACGATCCAACCAATGCTGTGTATATCCACAAACGATCGGCAGCCATTCTTTCTATCATTTCCCACATAGTGTATTACTTATCTGTCGGTTCAGTAGCAGGTTCGTAGTATTCGCGATATTGCTGTAGTGTTAGTTTTTGTTTGATCATGTATGCACGGATCTGTGCAAAATTCACTGCCAGTGTTTCGTAGTCATCATCTGTGAGGCCAAACAACACAGGGTCAATATTTTTTTCTTCCAACTTTGCAAACACTTCATCTGCGTTTTCTGATGTGATTATAATCCAATTAAGATCATCTATTTTTGGAGCTTCTGGATCAGAAAGATCTAACTTTGCACGTGGCACTTCTGTTTTGAAAACTTCTAACTGCTTTACTGAACTACAACTACTGAGCAGGAACGTAGTTAGGATTAGCAAGGGAAGGACATTCAGAATTGATTTCACTTGGCTTGACTGCATTTATTTCCTTTTCTGTTAGTGGTGATCCCATGGCAATTTCTACACAACGTAGTGCATTGTCTGAGGCACGGTTTATTACACGTTCAACTGATGATGGCCTATTGACAGCTAAATCACCTATGTCACGTTTCTTGCCTGAAGCATTTGTTTTATTAAACTTGTCATCTAAGTTTTGAAGTTCTGCTTTCAGTATGTCTCTGGTGTCTTGTAATTTTTTATTTGCAGACATGATTGTTTCGAAGTCTGCTTTTTGCTGTGCAATGACTTCTTCCTGTGATGATACAGCTTCTTCAAGTTTTATTTGATTTACTTTTAAAATTGCGTTATCAGATCGCAGTTTCATAACATACAATCCTGCACCTGCCAGTGAACTGACCAAGATGCCTACCATCACAAGTTTAAAAGTGCCGAACATTATTTCATCATTGACAGAGCCATTGCAGTAGTTTCAGTGACTCTTCTAGTCCATCCCCTACCAAATGTATCAAATGTGGAAAGACTCTCATAATATTTTTGTCTTTCTGATTGATAATTCTCTATTGTTTCTTTTACTCCATGAGTTTCCACATAAGAGTCAAGTGTTTTAAGTGTGTTAGGACCAATGCCGCCATCTGCGACTGTGCCAATAAGTGTTTGTAGATATTTGGCAGCTCTGCCTGTGCCTGCATTGACGCCAAAATCAAATACACAAAGATCTAGTCCTGCTGGTAATTGGTCTCCTTTGACCCTGTCCCAATAATTCTTTTTATAAATTGGCTCTACGTCTTCTCTTGTTAATTCTTTCATGTCTTTATTGCCACCAAAATCTTCATACACTCTTTTGGTAACACCAAGGTTGGTTTCTCCTCCAGGATCTTTTGGATGATTGACGTAACCGCCTTCATGATGTAGTATTGCTTCTAGTGATTTAATCCAGTTTTCAGATGCCATCTTAAAACTCCTTTAGTTTTGCAAGTATTGACTTGGTGCCTTTAGTTATTTTAAATAAATCATCAACTTTTACAACTGAGTATCCGCCGCCTAGCCAATGATTGAGATAAGACGCTTGTTCATTGGATTCTCTGTCAATTTTGTATGTGCCTTGCACATCTCTATTGAAAGATTCAATCACCATTTCATGATTGGTAAATGCTTTTTTTAATGTTAACTGTTTGCCTTTGATCCTTCTGTGTAGTATAGAGGATGATTCAAAAAAGGATTTGATGTCTTCTTCGATGTTGTCGTCGGTTAAAAATTTGTATTGTGAAGATGATGTTGGCACTATCACGGATAATGTTTCTTCGCTGAGTGCGTATTCATTGTCTTTTTTGTGAAATTTAAACTTCCATGGTAGCATGCCAGACACTTGTTCAATATCTCTTACCAGCTCCATGATCTTTTTTGGTAAATCTTCATTACGTTCTAGTTCAACAAATATATTGTATCTGCCGTCTTCATTTTTTGCAGGACTGTTGTCAGCATCCAGCACAAAAGAGCAACCTGTTTCTATAAAATGCACAAGGTCTTCTGCAACTGATTTGTTGTCTGTTTGAAACTTTACAACTGATACATCTTCGTCATTGCCTAGTTTTGCTTGAAAGTTATCAATGGTGATCAGTTCACTGACGTGATTTTGCATTTCTAAATTTTTTATTGATTTCATAGTTCTGACGCATCCTGTTGTGATTGGTCTACAGCAACACCTGACACTGTTTTTGAAACTTGAGTTTCTGCATTGAAGTCTTCAATGATTTGATTAGGCAGTGTAATTTTTACTAGCCAAACAGGAATCTCCTCTAACTTGGCTTTTCTAGTGCCTGGTCTATAATCAGAATAGGACTCAATCTTTTTTGGAGTCATTTTGATATCACGTTTGTAATGCACTTTGCCACCTATGTTCAATATTCTTTTACCAGCATCTGGATCTGGCATGGAAACTTGTTCCCACATAAAGGTTGCAGTGGTGTCATATTTGGTCACGTGCGGTCCGTCTACTAGTTCGCCTAAAGACCAATTCTTGTAAGCATACAAGTTTACATCATCCATTACTTTTTCCATGTTTACAATTGTTTTAATAACTGCATCTGAGGCGTATATCTTCTTTACATTGCGTATTATATCAAGGGTATCAATCATTGTGTTGTATTTATTGCATGACACACAACGCCATCCAAAGATATTATGTGCATACTTTAGTTTACTTTAAAACACCTAAATATTTTTGTATGCATTCGCATAGACATAAACACTCGGAGAACGTAATGAAACACAAAACTGTCTTATCCTTTGACGACCTTCGTGACGATTACTCACGACATGAAGTAAAACCAAGATCAGCAAATCAACACAAATACTGGAATATGTTGAAAGACGATAAAAAGTCAATTGTTATTGCACATGGCCCTGCAGGGTGCGGAAAAACGCTTTTAGCCACCCAAAACGGCATTGATCTAATGAAACTGCAAAAGATAGGAAAGATAGTTATTACCAGACCTGTAGTGGGTGCTGATGAAGAAATTGGTTTTCTTCCAGGATCACTGCAACGCAAAATGGAGCCATGGACTAGACCACTTGTAGACATATTTCATAAAAATTATACAATCAACAGGGTCAACAGAATGATCCGTGAGGAACAAATTGAAATAGCACCCCTAGCTTTTATGCGTGGTAGAACTTTTGAAGACTGTTATATCATTGCTGATGAAATGCAAAACACCACAGTGAACCAATTTAAAATGTTGTTAACAAGAATAGGTGAAGGCTCTAAACTGGTGATCACAGGTGACCTTGATCAAACGGATCGTGGCAAAAACAATGGCATGGCTGACTTCTTGCACAAACTTTGGCGCAGTCATTCACGTCATATCACTAATGTGCAATTGATGGGTGAAGATATTGTAAGGCACAAAGCTGTCACTGAAGCATTAAAGATTTACGATGAAGCTTGATTGAGAGCGGCAAGCACAGGATCCATGTATTGCTTGTATGCTTTGTAAAAATAATCGTGCAATTGGTCATAAGTTAGTTTTGAATCTAATCTATTTTTTTCTATTGTCTTAGTTTCAAGGTTAATAATTACAGAAGCACTTTCGTCTTTGGTTCTGATCTTTGAATCAAAGAACACTTGTTCGTCATATTGAACGTTGTCAGGATCTTTTTGCCAATTAGGCACTGATGTGACAGATGGATTTTTAGGAACCATAATGTAGTTGCAAATAAGATATTTTGTTTTAGCCATTTTTAACTCTTGCAAGTTTAATTAATGTTGCACTTAGATTTATTTCTGCCTCTGCTACAAAAGAATGATCCACTATACCTTGTTTGATAATAAGTGTGGCTTCATCTTGTTGATCTTCTGTGTCGCCAAATATTTCAATGTTGTCATACATCCATCTGTAGACGTCTTCCATCTCTTCTGGACGTGCCTGTGAACACAACAGTTTTCTTGCTTCCGTAATCTTGCCTGCTTTGAACAGTTCAACCATTTCTATCCTGTAGTCTTGTTCGCCAACATCTGCTGTGTTAGGTGCTTGTAAACTGCCATCTGCTGAATTCATTTGCAGTGTGTTGATACACTTTCTAAGATCAGGATATGTTGCTTTGACGTATGTGTCTAGTGTGTCTAGTTCAAACTCAATGCCTTCACCAACCAATATCTCTGCCGCACGTGCAGTAAATTCTGTCTTGTCTATTTTCTCAATGTGGAATCCTTGACATCTTGAATGCAGTGCAGGAATAACCCTGTTGGGATAGTTGCAAGTCAGTATGAATCTTGCTGATTGATGATACATTTCCATAACGCCACGCAATGCCGCCTGTCCATTTGGGGATATGTAATCTGCTTCATCTAGTAAAACAACTTTGAATTCACCAAATGGCATAGTTTGGACAAAGTTTGTGATCTTGTCACGAATAACATCAACTGAATTTTCTCGAGATGCATTTATCTCAAGTATGTCTGTGGCTTCAACTTCCAACAAGTTCAGCAATATTTTAGCCAGTGTTGTCTTACCAACGCCAGGAGCACCGGAAAATAATAAATGTGGAATGGATTTTGATGAGACCCATTGTTCTACTTGTTTTTTCTGTGCGTCATCTCGAAACACATATCCTTGCAGTGTGTCAGGACGATGCTTTTCTACCCAAAGTGTATTCATACTTTTAGTATAACAGTTTTAAACAAGTTTGTCTAATGATTATTCTTTATATGGAGCAGTAATTGTGTTAACATCTGGCTCATGGTCTGTGATTAACAAAATATCATTTTCATCAACCATTCTTACATCAACATCTGTATCGCCTTGATCTAACCATACTTGTCTTGTCCAACGGCCGTGTGCAATCAACACCCATTTGCCGACCTCAACGTCTTTTTGATCTGGCCCAATTGCATACACTTTAGCCCAACGGGGATGTGTCCCAGCCGCTGTTCCATCGTTGTCAGGCAAAATTACTCCCGACTTGGTTGTAAGCATTCCAAAGTGCATGTTGGATACAAGCACTCTTTTTTTAAGTGGTTTAATTTTTCCTTGTACTCTAGTTGGCATCTTTACTTCTCATCACGCTTCTTAATGATTTTGCCACCTTTGCCTATTTCATCACCTCTAGCATTAACATTTACGTTGCCTACTGCTATCGCTTTTTCATGCTTGACTCTAATAGCATCGAAGTCAACTGCTTTGCCTTGCATTGAGTAATGAACTTTTTTTCCTGGTATTTTTCTTGGCATGTTTTTCTCCTATCTCAAAAATTCCTTGTAGTTCAAATTGTATTTAAGAGGGTCAATGTGGTGAACATCTAACAAATGAAGCACCAAACTGCTCACAGAAGATCCTCTTCCTATGCCAGTAACAATATCATGTTCTGTGCAGGTATTAATCAAATAGTGTAAAAAACGCAGTGCATTGGTCATGTTTCTATTACTATATTCTTCTAGTTCTTCTGACACTCTTTGTTTGTATTGTGGTGTATCAAGTCCTTTGGTAACAAGTTTCTGCATCAACAATTTTTCTATATCAAGTGTTTTGTATTCATCGGGCATTTTCCAATTGCTGGATTGTGCTCCATGATAGTCAACAGCAGACACACTTGGCATAGGTGCTAAGTTTAACTGTGCAATTTCAAACAAGTTAGCATGTTGTTGGTGCAATGATTGTTCGTGTTCATCAATTGGCCTACAATTATCAATATTTTGGCCAGCATACAACATTGACAGTAATTCTTGATTGTCAAAACTTACTTGACCATATTCGTTAGTGATCATATGCCACCTTTAATAATTTTAAACTTGTCATGTGTGTTGTCTATTTTAAAGCCAAGATCGTCCCATGTCAAGTTTTTAGTGGTAAAGTTAGAAAAACGTGGTGATTTTTCTAACCACCATGCATTTTTAATACCACTTTCGTTCATCAAAGAATATTCTGGAGAATCAGTTGTGATAATAAACTTTAAATTTTCTCCTTGATATGATTCAATTTCAACTGCTGTCACTTGTAGATAGTCTCCTGCTATTGCATTGAGTTTGGTAAGAAGGCAGACACCCACAACTTGATCAATAGGACGCGAAAAGAAATCAACCACTGTGTTTTTTAGATTACTAAAAGCGGTGTGTTCAGTTTCGTTGTGTGTGATAAAAATAGAATCTTGCATGAACCTACTCATTACGTATTTGTATTTTTCAAATGCAATGTGTTGCTGTTGTGGTTCATCAGTCATAGGAGTCATGTGTAGACTGACTTCAGTGTCGTTGGGCCATAGTTTTAAGTTTAGAAATAAAGAGTTGGTAAACCTACTCTTCCATACTAAGCCATCATCATTTAACATTGATTAAATTATCAAATTGATCATCATCGTCAGCAGATTTCTTTTGTGTTTTTAATTTGCGATGCTCGTTTTCCAATTGGAGAGTGTTGTTAATGGCTAACAGTTGTTCATAAAAATTTCTATTGTTCATTCTTGATGCTTGATTTATTTTAAGTGTAACATCTTTTATTTTAGATTCCAACTCTGAATCAGACAGCCCTTTAGGGTCTAAAGTAGGGTGAAACATTTATTAGGTGCTTGCAGGATATTCGAGTATTGTGCTTATGAACTTTGTAGTTCCGCCATCAACTGAATACACATCAAATACAAATGTGCCTTTTCTTTCAGGAAAAGTAGTGCTCATTGTTGATGAATCTAAGTTGGACTCATTGAAACTTGCAACAGTTGGAAAACTTACACCTGTTAGTGTGACAGAATTAGTAGAAGTTCCTTTGGTTAACAATACTTTCATTGATGCAAAAGTGTTTGTGCTGGCATCATCTTCTAGAGGGAAGTTTGTAAATGTAAGAGTTACATCGCCACCGGTTGTCAAAGTAGTAACATTGCCATCTTCGAAACTGCATGCAACTGATCCTGAAACAGAACCTTTTGCAACAATTTTTTGTCCCCAATCTTGGAGATTTGCTCTTTTGACATCATGACCATTAAAGTCAGTTGTTGCGTCAGTTGTTGCTCTGTTAGCTTGTATTGCTGTGATTTCAGTGCTTGCGGTACTTAATTGTGTTTTGATTTGAGAGAAATTATCTCTAAAACCTTGTGAATCATTGTCTTGACCTGCTACAGGATATGTAGCATCAATGTTTGTTACTGATATTGAACTTGCCATGTTGTATTATTTATTACACAGTTCTCACTAATTCCCTATGTTTTGAAATATGAGTGATATTGTCAGTTACTGAAGATTTTGTGAAGTATAATTGCTGTTGATTATTGTCTTTTGTGTCAAAAAATACTGCTTCGCCTATGAACCTTGTGCCATCGCTGTCAAATGTGGTTGAGGTAAATGTTGTATCAACTAGATTTCCAAAAGTCGTATTTTGCATTTTGATCACCACAGAAGTACCATCAGCAGGAGCACTATCAAACGTGATTTGTGGAGTAGTGGCACTTGCATTTAATGTATATGCAGTTGTTCCTAGGCCATCAATAGTTACAATGAGATGATTTTTGGCAGTTACATTGTATACGTTGGTAAACACTGTGGAGGATCCATCACCAGTATAGGTTACATCAGACACAGTGTCAAATGTTGTGCCAAGATTATTGTCCATAACCCATCGATCAATAGTCACGTTAAGTTGTTTTGGATCATATGTAATTTCATTTTTTAATCTATACAGTGCTTGTTCGCCTTCGCCAGGTTTCAAATATCTAATAGGTAGGGCAAGTCGCCATCCTCTCACAGGACTTGCTGGTGTTTTCATCCATGATGGAAGATAATCAAAGTTATTGATGGTCAACCCATCTTTGAGTTCATTTTGCATGTTAATAATATCATTGGAAAACAATTTATCTTGTGTTTTGTTTGGCAATGGAAAAGATTCGTCAGCAATAATTTCAAGAGAGTCAGATTTAATTTGCACAGTGAGTGCTGGCAAATCGACAAGAGATAAAATCTTACTGTCGTTGGCTCCTTGATTAGGATCAGTCAACACACAATAAACTATTTCATAAATCACATTGCCTGCTGTGTCTTTGGCATAGGCTAGTTCAAAATCTCCTACACTAAGTTTAAAATTGTAGTTGTTGTATTTCATTAACGATAATATGGTGCTAGTGAGTTTGAGTTCGACTCCTGACAGAAACAAAAATTTCGGAATGGTGGTGCTAAAATTTTCATCATTGGCTCTATAAATTGTATCGTTCACAAAAACTTTAGTGTTTAAAACCAGTGCTTGCCAGTCATCTAGTGATTGGTTGTCAGGACGTAATGTGCCATAAATGTTTGTGGCATTTTTTATAGGGCCTTTGACAACATCAATCGAATACTGTTGTGTGCCAGATACATTGCCAAATTGTCCGTTGGCCTCTACAGTAAAAGTATATTTTTTATCAATAGTGAAAGTGGTTTGATCAAAAGTGGTTTCGCCATTGTCCATTTCAAAAGTGGCATCACCGCAAGTTCCTATTATTTCTCCATCCGGATTGACTGATAAGCCTGGAGGTAATTTTCCATTTTTGTATGCATAGCTTAAAACTACATTGTCCACTGAAGAAGTTGCTGAAACTTTAAATAGACTGACTTTGCCAGTGGTAATTGTGCCTAAGTCGTAAACAGCCATTAAATTACAAATTCCTTTTCTGGTTTAGTAAAAGTCAATGCTTCAAAGGCTTTGCCTGTGATTCTTAGTGTAAGTGATTGATCCGTAAACACTTCAGGAAATATGGTGCTGGTTTTGGTTGCCCTCACTGTGAATGTGTAATCTGTGAAACTTACTAAACTGTTACTAACAATTCCTGATATGGTTCCTGTTTCAGTATCAATACTCAATCCTGGTGGCAAAGAACCTGATACAATTGCAAAACTTATTGTTGTGTTGCCGTCTAGTCCAAGAGTTTTATCAGGGTCAACCACAGTTAATTTTACAATGTGATAGTTGTTGGCAACCAGGCTTGCAATAATCCCCGACTGTGTAAAATAAAGTCCTCTAATATCTGATAGATCAGCTAGGAAATTTTCAGCATCAGCAGTAATTTGATCAGTGTCTGTGCTAAATCTTGAAGTGCCTCTAACATCTAAGGCAAATTCTCTGTCAGTGAATGTGATGCCATCAGAGGCTCGCACAGTGAACTCCCATAGTCTGTCAATGGATCCAATTGTTAATGTAAGATCAAATGGTTGCGATTGGTCGAAAGCGTCTACATCAAATCCAAATTGGGAAGAATCAAATGAATTTATTAATATTGCAGATACTATTCCTGTAAGTCTTCCAGTTGATGATAAAGACAAACTGTCAGGTAAACTGCCATCAACAATATCATAACTTATCGCAGTTGAATCTGGAGTGTCTACATCAGTTACTGCCAATTGAATATCAACATATTGTCCATCATACACTGTGTCCAGAGTGCCGGCTGTGGTTACCCACGTTGGGGCATCTGATCCTTCTACAAATAGTGTGAATGTTCTATCAGCAATGTCTGTGCCATTAGTAACTCTTATAACAAATGTTTTTTCTGTCCTAAAAGAAACTTCATTAGCAAAGCCTGTAATATTTCCTGTGCTGGTCAAGTTTAAGCCACTGGGCAAAGATCCTGCGTGTATGCTGTATCTTAAAGTGCCACTGCCTGTAGCGACAAGTTGTTGTTCATACAGCACTCGTTCTTCGATTGTGGCTAATGTGCCAGAATTTGTTTGCCATTTAATTGCCATTTTGTATATTTATTGTAGGGGTTTATTCGGCTATGATTGGTTTTTTGTCACCATCAACTGTGAAAGCTCTATTAGTGATTTTGGACACATTGCCACCATCGACTGCAATCCTGAATTCATTCTCTGACAGTGTTCCGGCTGGTTTGGCAACCAAAGTGCATACAGATGATACTTCACCTATTTGTAATTTAAACTTTTTGGTAGACCTTTGGGAAATAATTCTAGCATCAGTGCCATCTTGTTCTTGGCCTTCATGTAGTCTATATGAAGCCACAGTAATACTATCAAAATATTTTTTGTTTAGTCTACCCATGATAAACTAGTATACACTACTTGAATATTTTTAAAAAGCTGAAAAATCCTTTTGGTTTTTGAAAAGCTGCCATTCTATCTTTTCTAATGTTGGCTTCGTTGACCTGTGACTGCACACCCACACCGTCCATGCGTTCTTTGTTGCCGTACATTATATTACACTTTGGACATACCAATACCACATCATTTATTCCCATGATCATGTGCATTGGTGCATGTTTGGCGGCGCCTTTTATTCCTCCAGAACAGGTCACCTCAGTATCATCAATGTAAACAATGTCGTTCCAGTTCCAATGTGGTGCTGATGGTTTGTTATTACTATGCATAAAAATATTTAATTGAAGATGAAATGGTGCCCATGTAAAATGAGCACCATAATGTTAGTCGATTTAGGTAAACGCTGTTGCGATTGTGCCATCAACAAAGTTGACACCGGTCACATGCCAAAGAGCGTCTGTGATACATACATAGTTGAGCATGCTACCAAGGAAACGTCCTTTTGTGTCACCATCAGCAACAAACTGGTGATCAGCCGCTGCCGGGATGTCTAGTCCAAGTGTTGCACCTGCGTTAGTAGCCACTACACTACCCACATTGTCCTTATCAATTACGATAAGAGCGCCTTGTAGCACATCAGATGATGAAGCTGCGTTGACTGTGAATGTGTTTGATGTCACAGTGGTTCCAAGGTGGAAACTGTA
>MDSV01166885.1_pt1 | contig 13343 bp, 12 predicted proteins | sample 810851 | NCBI WGS metagenome assembly MDSV01 (sample SAMN05326640, study PRJNA326480) | marine metagenome | isolation source: seawater | place: Atlantic Ocean: North East | collected 2012 | reverse complement strand
CATCCGCCACCGCGGGCGAAACAATATCACACGCAGCCGAATTCAAGTTACAAGATGTCGCGAAAGCGACAGTGAGGGGGGAGTCTATCCCCGCGAACGCCCTCACAATTTGAAATGCCGCGCCACCCTCACTGCCCCTTTCGGGGCATCTCTCCCGCCAGCGGGAGAGAGTATTGGGAGCAAGCTGCAAGCGCCCATCCCTGTTACGAGGATCGCTACGCGCTGAAACGCGCCGCTACGCAACCTTCCGGAACCGCTTCAGCCTGAGCGCGTTGCTCAGCACGAACACGCTCGACAGCCCCATCGCCGCCGCTGCCAGCATCGGCGATAGCAGAATACCGGTTGCGGGATAGAGCACGCCGGCGGCAACCGGAATCAGCAGCACATTATAACCGAAGGCCCAGAACAGGTTTTCCGCGATATTGCGCATCACCGCCCGCGACAGCGCGATGGCGTTGACCACGCCGGCGAGATCGCCGGACATCAGCACGACATCGGCCGTTTCGATGGCGATATCGGTGCCCGTGCCGATGGCGATGCCGGTATCGGCGGCGGCGAGCGCCGGGGCGTCGTTGATGCCGTCGCCGGCAAAGGCGATCGCGCCGTGCGCCGCCCTGAGCGACTCAAGCGCCGCGACCTTGCCGTCCGGCAGGACATCGGCCACCACGGTGTCGATCCCGACCTCGGTGGCAATCGCCCGGCCGGTTTTCTCGTTATCGCCCGTGATCATTGCGGTCTTCACGCCCGCCTCGTGCAGCGCGGCGATCGCGGCCTTTGCCGAGGGTTTGACCGGATCGGCAACGCCGATAATGCCGGCGGGGCGGCCATCGACCGCGATGAACAGCAGAGAGCGCGCCTTCGCCGCCAGCCGCTCTGCCTCGTCATCGAGGGCTGCGGTATCGACGGAGAGCTTTTCCATGAACCGGCGCGCGCCGACGGCAACCGACCTGCCGCCGACCGATGCTTTCACGCCATAGCCCGGCACGGCCTCGAAACCTTCCGCCTTGTCCACGGCCAGTTTCCGCTCGCGCGCACCAGCCGCGACGGCTTCGGCAAGCGGATGTTCCGAGCCGACTTCGACTGCTGCGGCGAGCGCCAGCAGCGCATCCTCCTCGAAGTCGCCGAGGGTGAAAATATCGGTCACCTGCGGACGGCCTTCGGTCAGCGTTCCGGTCTTGTCGAAGGCGACGATCTTCGTATCACGCAGGGTCTGCAGCGCCTCGCCATTGCGGAACAGCACACCGGTTTCGGCCGCCCTGCCGGTGCCCACCATGATCGAGGTCGGCGTGGCGAGCCCCATGGCGCAGGGGCAGGCGATGATCAGCACCGCCACGGCATTGACGAGCGCGAAAGACAGCGCCGGCGAAGGGCCGAATACCAGCCATATCACGAATGTCAGCGCGGCAGCGGCCAGCACCGCCGGCACGAACCAGGCGGTGACCCTGTCGACCATGGCCTGTACCGGCAGTTTCGCGCCCTGCGCGGTCTCCACCATTTTCACGATGCGCGCCAGCACGGTATCGGCACCGATGGCCGTGGCGCGGAAGGTGAAGCTTCCGGTCTTGTTGATGGTACCGCCCGTGACGGCGTCGCCCTCGGCCTTCTTCACCGGAACCGGTTCGCCGGAAATCATCGATTCATCGACATGCGACGCGCCGGAGGCAACCGCGCCATCGACCGCGATCCGCTCGCCGGGACGCACCACGACGATATCGCCCTGCTTGACATCGGCAATCGGGATATCGACGGTCTCGCCGTCGCGTTCCACACGCGCGGTCTTCGGCTGGAGGCCCATGAGATGGGTGATCGCCGCCGAGGTGCGGCCCTTGGCCTTGGCCTCCAGATAGCGGCCGAGCAGGATCAGCGTGACGATGACGGCGGCGCTTTCGAAGTAGACCTGCGCCGCACCCTCAGGGAAAAGCTGCGGCACGAAGGTCGCGAGCGTAGAATAGCCCCAGGCCGCCAGCGAGCCGAGCATGACCAGCGCGTTCATGTCGGGCGACAGCCGCCTGAACGAGGCCGTTCCATGGCGGATGAAGCGGCGTCCGGGACCGAACACCACAACGGTCGCCAGCACGAAATAAAGGATATGCAGCGGGAAGACGCCAACGGCGTTCATCAAGGCATGGCCGAGCGACGGGATCAGGTGCGAGCCCATTTCCAGCACGAACAGCGGCAGGGTGAAAATCAGCGCCACCAGGAAATCACGCTTCAGCGCGGCCTGCTCCTTCGCCCTGATATCCGCGTGGGTCTCGGTTTCGGCGGTGGCATCGGTGATACGGCGCGGGATGTAGCCGGCCCTCTCGACGGCGGCCATCAGCGCGGCGCTATCGGCGGCAGCCTCGATGGTCGCCCGCTCGCTTGCAAGGTTCACATGCGCCGAGACGACGCCGGGCACGGCCATCAGCGCGCGTTCGACATTGCCGACGCAGGAGGCGCAATGCATGCCCTCGATGCCGAGTTCGACGGTCTCGATCGCCACGCCATAGCCGGCCTTGCCGATCGCAGCGATCACGTCGCCGGCGGCCTTCGGATCGTCCAGCGTGACATCGGCCGTCTCGGTGGCGAGGTTGACGGAGACCGCCGAAACGCCCTCCACCCGGCCGACGACCCGCTCGACGCTGCTGACACAGGAGGCGCAGGTCATGCCTGTCACCGGAAGGGTGATGTGGGCAGGCTTGTTTGATTTCGAGACGGTATGTTCCATACCCGCTTTCCTTTTTTGATCTCAGGCGCGCCGCTTGCTCCCATCAATCTCCCCCCTTGAGGGGGAGATGCCCCGACAGGGGCAGAGAGGGGTAAAGGGCGCAAGCCCTAAAAACTGCAAGCTCCGAACCTCTCGGAGAGGGTTCACCCCTCTCTGTCGCTTTCGCGACATCTCCCCCTCAAGGGGGGAGATTGTGGGCTGCGGCGTTTCCGGATCGAAGCAATCTCAGTCGAACCCGGACAGGCCGGTCTGGCTCACTCCTTCACGTCGTAACCGGAACTCTCAACAGCCTTCACCGCCTGTTCACGCGTTGCCGGCGCACTCAAAGCAAACCGCGCCTCGTGTTTCTCGAGGCTCACCTCCACATCTGAAATGCCCGGCACAGCGGAAAGCGCCTTCGTCACGGTCGCCACGCAACCGCCGCAGCCCATGCCTTCGATCTTGATGGTCTCGGTCATTGTCATTCTCCTTCCGGAACCTGTTGCGGCAGAGATGGGGCTTCCAGTGGCTGGAAGGTCAAGGGCGGTCCGGCGATTTTTCTTGTCACACGCTTGAAAACGGTCTCGACCTCTGTCTTTGCTTGCGGAAACAGGAGATGAAACGCCATGGACCTGCATATCTGGCTCGCCTTTGCCGCCGCCTCGACAGTGCTGCTGCTGATCCCCGGACCGACGGTGCTGCTGGTGCTGAGTTATGCCTTGAGCCAGGGCCGCCGGGTGGCGCTGGCGACTGTCGCGGGCGTCGCGCTCGGCGATTTCATCGCTATGACCGCCTCGCTGGCTGGTCTCGGCGCTCTGGTGCTGGCATCCGCGCAATTGTTCATGGTGCTGAAATGGATCGGCGCGGCCTATCTCGTCTATCTCGGCTTCAAGCTGTTTCGCAGCAAGGGCGTCGGCGATGCCGTGCCCTCGGCCTCGGAAACCGCGCTCCCGCCCCGGCACGTCTTCACCCATGCCCTGATGGTGACCGCGCTCAACCCGAAATCGATCGTGTTCTTCATCGCCTTCGTGCCGCAATTCGTGCAGCCGCAGGCACCGCTCGCGCCGCAATTCGCCATCCTGATTTCGACCTTCGTCACCCTCGCCGCGCTCAACGCGCTCGCCTATGCGCTTGCCGCCGACAGGCTCCGGCAAAAGCTTGCCTCCCCGGTCGTCACCGCCCTCCTGCCCCGCCTCGGCGGCGGCGCGCTGATGGCGATGGGCATTGCCACGGCGGCATGGCGACGGACGGCGTCGTAAGCCGAAAATATTGACGCCTGCCCCGTACGGCGCTATTGACTGCTTCCTCGTGGTGATTTGGCCGGCCGGCTTGCAGCCACGTTAAACAAGTCGCTAAAGGGCCGAGCGAGCGGAAGCCCCCGGCCTGCGATTTGTGCGCGGCCGGTTTTCTGTTTGTATGGATGTGAACATGCCTATCAAGATTCCAGACACACTGCCCGCCTATGAAACGCTGATTGCGGAAGGCGTGCGGGTCAAGACGGAAACGGTTGCGGAGCGGCAGGATATCCGCCCGCTGCACTTCGGGCTGCTCAATCTCATGCCGAACAAGATCAAGACCGAGCTGCAGTTCGCGCGCCTGCTCGGCGCCTCGCCGCTGCAGATCGAGCTGTCGCTGATCCGCGTCGGCGGCCACAAGGCCAAGAACACGCCGATCGAGCATCTGCTGTCGTTCTACAACACCTGGGACGAGGTCGCCGACCGCAAGTTCGACGGCTTCATCATCACCGGCGCGCCTATCGAGACACTCGCCTTCGAGGAGGTCACCTATTGGGACGAGTTGAAGGAAATCCTCGACTGGACGACCACCCACTGCCATTCGACGATGAATATTTGCTGGGGCGCGATGGCGGCGGCCTATCACTTTCACGGCGTCGCCAAGCATCTTCTCGACAAGAAGGCCTTCGGCATCTATCGCCACCAGAACCTGAAGCCGTCCTCGATCTATCTCAACGGCTTTTCCGACGATTTCCAGGTTCCGGTGTCGCGCTGGACCGAGGTGCGGCGCGCGGAACTGGCGAAGGCTTCCGGCATGGAAATCCTGATCGATTCCGACGAGGTCGGGCCATGCCTCGCTCACGAGGAATTCGCCAACCGGCTCTACATGTTCAATCATATCGAATATGATTCGAACTCGCTTGGCGATGAATACCGGCGCGATGTCGAGGCCAATGTGCCGGTCGACCTGCCGCATAACTATTTCCCCGGCGACGATCCGGCGCGCACGCCGCAGAACCGCTGGCGCTCGCATGCCCATCTCTTGTTCGGCAACTGGATCAACGAGGTCTACCAGACCACGCCCTATCATCTGGAAGAAATCGGGATCGGCCGACAGATCGATCGGGAGGGTGCTTGAAGCCCTCCCCTTTCCGGCGCAGTATCGCGCCGCAATGACATATCGCGGAGAAAAGCAATGAACACGCCCCAGGACTTCGGAAAAACCCGAGACGGACAGGCGGTAGAACGGGTCACGATCTCCGGCGGCGGGCTGACCGCCAATATCCTGAACTGGGGCGCGGTGGTGCAGGATCTGCGCCTGGACGGCCACCCGCACGCGCTGGTGCTGGGCTTCGACGCGTTCGAGCACTATCTCGACTATTCGCCCTATTTCGGCGCAACGCCCGGCCGCTCCTCCAACCGCATCGCCGATGGCCGCTTCACCATCGACGGCACGGAATACCAGGTCGACCGCAATGAAAACGGCGTCACCAACCTCCATGGCGGCAGCGACGGCACCGGCGTAAGCCTCTGGGAATTCGAGGAGATCGGCGAGGATCGGGTGACGCTGAAGATCGTGGACCGCGACGGCCGCGGCGGCTTTCCGGGCAATTGCACGATCCGCGCCCATTTTCAGCTCAAGCCGCACGGCGTGTTCTCGGTGGTCTACGAGACCACCACCGACAAGCCGACAATCGCCAATATCTGCAATCACAGCTATTTCAACCTCGGCAATGGCACGGACACGCTGGAACACCAGATCATGATCACCGCCGAGCATTACCTGCCGACCGACGAGCGCCAGATCCCGACCGGCGAACTGGCGCCGGTGGCGGGCACGCCATTCGATTTCCGCAAGCCCCAGCCGATGAAACGGGAATATCCGAACGGGCGGCAGGTGCTGTTCGACCATAATTTCTGCCTGTCGTCGGAGCGCATGGAAAAGCGCCCGGTTATCAGCGTGCGCGCGCCGCCCTCCGGCGTCACCATGGATGTGCTGACCACCGAACCCGGCGTGCAATTCTACACCGCCTTCAAGCTTGACGAGACCCCGGAAGGCCTGAGCGGCTTTCCCTACGGCCCGTTCGCCGGCTTCTGTCTGGAAACCCAGGTCTGGCCCGACGCCGTCAACCATAAGGGTTTTCCCAACGCCATCCTGCGCCCGGACGAGACTCTTCGACAGGAGACGGACTATGTCTTCCGCAAGAGCGAGACCAAGAAGGCCTCGGCGTAAAGCCGCCGGGTCTGGAAACGCGGCCGGATGTTTGTCGCCTCAAAACTGTTCTGGATGATCTTCCAGCCGCTCGCCTTCGCCTTTCTGACGACGCTGGCCGCGCTCGCCTGCCTCGCCTTTTCGTGGATCGCGGCGGCAGCAGTTTTCGCCGCGCTCGCGGCCATCACGCTCGGCATCGCCTGTTTCACCACGACCGGGGCAATGCTGATGGCGGACCTGGAGAACCGTTTTCCCCGACCGGAACTTGAAACGCCGCCCGCCCTGGCAATCGTACTCGGCGGCGGCATCAGCACCGGCATTTCGGCGCGGCGCGGCACCTATGTCTTCTCCAGCGCAGCCGACCGTTATATCGAGGCGCTCAGGCTCGCGCGGCTCTATCCGGCGATGAAAATCCTGGTGACCGGCGGCGATAATTCGCTGTCGGGCAATATCCATGGCGAGGCCGACCCCGCCGCCCGGTTCTTCGCCGATCACGGCATCGCCGCGGAACGGCTGATATACGAGCCGAGCGCGCGCAATACCTCGGAAAACGCCAGCCTGACGGCGGCATTGCTGGAAAATCAGGGTTTGAAACATGCAAGTTGCATCGTCATCACATCGGCCTATCACATGCCGCGTTCGATGGCGCTGTTTGGCCGCCAGCGCATGACGGTGACGCCATGGCCCGCCGATTATCGCACCGATGGCAATATCCGGCTCGGTTTCAGCTTCTACAAGCCGATGATCAACGCGATGATGCTTTCCACCGCGCTCAGGGAGTGGGCGGGATTGCTGCTGCTGCGGCGTTCGGCACGAACGGAGAGTTGACCGTATCAGCGACGCTTGGGGCGCAGCCGAACCACGACATCGATATGGGCGATTTCCATGCCCTCGGGCGGGGTCGGCATGCCGGTGAGCGAAATGCTGCTTTCGGGCATGTCCACGACCTGGTTTTCGCCCTCGATGAAGAAGTGATGATGATCCGAGGTGTTGGTGTCGAAATAGGTCTTGGCGCCCTCGACCGCGAGCACCCGGATCATGCCGGCATTGGTGAACTGATGCAGCGTGTTGTAGACGGTCGCCAGCGAAACCGGCACGCCGGCCTCGATCGCCTCGTCATGCAGTTCCTCGACGGTCAGGTGGCGATCGCCCTTGGCAAACAGCAGTTCGGCCAGCGCAACACGCTGGCGCGTGGGACGCAGACCGCTTTCGCGGAGCCTTGCTTCGGAGATACGATGTCTCGCTGCCATAATTCCTACGGGCGCCTGAACTGTCACAACACAAATATAGCCCGATATAACGGGATTGAGAATCGCTTTCAATAGGGCGAGGGCTTGCGGCACTTGAAATTAAACTGCAAATACGGGCCCGAATGGCGTTTCACTCTGGCAGCAGGCGGCGGCTTCCTGTATGGCCACGGGTGGAGCGAAACGATGAAGGGTTTGCAGATTTTGGTGAAGTAATACCGCCGCGCATTGCTGGAAAGCGGTTACGCCCTTATCTTGAGGCAGACACGAAACCCCCTCGCTGAACGAAGGGAAGCAGAGTTTTAATGAGCACGAGACAATCGCAGTTCGACTACGAGGACATCATCAAGTGCGCCGAGGGCGAGCTTTTCGGCCCGGGCAATGCGCAATTGCCGCTTCCGCCGATGTTGATGGTCCACAGGATCACCGAAATATCGGAGACCGGCGGCGCCCACGACAAGGGCTTCATTCGCGCCGAATATGATGTGGCCCCCGACGATTGGTATTTCGCCTGCCACTTCAAGGGCAACCCGATCATGCCGGGCTGCCTGGGTCTTGACGGCATGTGGCAGTTGACCGGCTTCTTCCTCGGCTGGCTGGGCGAGGAAGGCCGCGGCATGGCGCTTTCCACCGGCGAGGTCAAGTTCAAGGGCATGGTCCGCCCGTCCGTCAAGCTTCTCGAATACGGCATCGACTTCAAGCGCGTCATGCGCGGTCGCCTGGTTCTGGGCACGGCCGATGGCTGGCTGAAGGCCGATGGCGAAACGATCTACCAGGCGAGCGACCTGCGCGTCGGCCTGTCCAAGGACAAGGCAGAGTAACGCTTCGCTTGCAAGTCAAATAAAGAGGTCAACAGATATGAGACGTGTTGTCGTCACAGGGTTGGGAATCGTATCCTCGATCGGAAACGATGCGGCCGAAGTCACCGCCTCGCTGCGTGAGGCCAAATCGGGCATCACCTTTTCGCCGGACTTTGCCGAACACGGCTTCCGGTGCCAGGTCTGGGGCAGCCCGAATATCGATACCAGCGACAAGGTCGACCGCCGCGCCATGCGGTTTCTCTCGCAGGGCGGCGCGTGGAACCACGTCGCCATGAAGCAGGCGATCGCCGATGCCGGCCTGGAAGAGAGCGATTACAGTGAAAAGCCGCGCGTCGGTATCATCATGGGTTCGGGCGGTCCCTCGACCCGCACGCTGATCGATGCGGCCGACATTACCCGCAAGAACGGCTCGCCGAAGCGGATCGGCCCCTTCGCCGTGCCGAAGGCAATGTCTTCGACGGCCTCGGCCACGCTTGCGACCTGGTTCAAGATCCACGGCGTCAACTACTCGATCTCGTCGGCCTGTTCCACGTCCGCGCACTGCATCGGCAATGCCGTCGAGATGATCCAGTGGGGCAAGCAGGACATGATGTTCGCCGGCGGCCACGAGGACCTCGACTGGACGATGTCCAACCTGTTCGACGCCATGGGCGCGATGTCGAGCGATTTCAACGAAAGCGATCCGACCCGGGCATCGCGGGCCTATGATGCCAACCGCGACGGCTTCGTCATCGCCGGCGGCGCGGGCGTCGTGGTTCTGGAAGAGCTGGAACACGCCAAGGCGCGCGGCGCCAAGATTTACGGCGAAGTGGTCGGTTACGGCGCGACCTCCGACGGCTATGATATGGTCGCCCCTTCCGGCGAAGGCGCGGTGCGCTGCATGAAGATGGCGATCGAGACCGTCAACGGCGAAATCGACTATATCAACACTCACGGCACGTCGACCCCGGTCGGTGACAGCCGCGAGATCGGGGCCATTAAGGAAGTCTTCGGCGACAAGCTGCCGAAAATCCAGTCGACCAAATCACTGACGGGCCATTCGCTCGGCGCTGCCGGCGCCCAGGAGGCGATCTACAGCCTGTTGATGATGCAGGAAGGCTTCATTGGCGAGAGCGCCCATATCGATGAACTCGATCCCGAGTTCGAAGGCGTTCCGATCGTGCGCGAGCGCATCGACAACGCCAAGATCGACACCGTTCTTTCAAACTCGTTCGGCTTTGGCGGCACGAACGCTACGCTGGTCTTCCAGCGCTACAATGGATAATGCGCAAATGACCGGACTTATGAAAGGCAAACGCGGCCTGATAATGGGCGTTGCCAACAATCATTCGATTGCCTGGGGCATCGCCAAGGCGGTTCACGCCGAGGGCGCGGAGCTTGCCTTCACCTATCAGGGCGAGGCGCTCGGCCGGCGGGTTCATCCGCTGGCGGCCGAGGTCGGTTCCGACTTCGTCGTCCCCTGCGACGTCGAAGACATCGCCAGCGTCGATTCGGTGTTTGCCGCAATCGAGGAGCGCTGGGGCAAGCTTGATTTCCTCGTTCACGCGATCGGCTTTTCCGACAAGAGCGAACTCAAGGGCCAATACGCCAACACCTCGCGGGAAAATTTCGTCCGCACCATGGTGATCTCCTGCTTCTCCTTCACCGAAGTGGCCAAGCGCGCCGCCGCGTTGATGCCGGACGGCGGATCGCTGCTGACGCTCACCTATGGCGGCTCCACCGCCGTGGTGCCCAACTATAATGTCATGGGCGTGGCCAAGGCCGGTCTGGAAGCTTCGATGCGCTACCTTGCCGGCGACTTCGGCCCGCAGGGGATTCGCGTCAACGCGATTTCGGCCGGTCCGGTGCGTACGCTCGCGGGCTCCGGCGTCGGCGACGCGCGTCTCGTCTACGCATGGCAGCAGCGCAACGCGCCGCTGCGCCGTTCGACCACGATCGAGGATGTCGGCGGTTCGGCGCTCTATCTGCTCTCCGACCTCGCCTCCGGCGTGACCGGCGAGATTCATTTCGTCGACAATGGCTACAATATCCTCTCCATGCCCATCCCCGAAATGATGCGGCGCGGCGATCCGGAGACCTGATTCCGGCACATATTAAGGCTTCGTTAAATCCCAGGTTGCAGAGGACGCGTTCATTTCGATGAGCGCGTCTTTTTTTCGCCTGACGGAATAGGCCATGGAATCAATGCCGTATTCCTCCATGGACGGGTTCGAAACCAGGCCGCGTGATCGCCATCACCAGCGAAACGAACGCTCTAAAACCAAAATATCTTATTGTTATAAAATAATTTTTCCTGCCGCCCTCGACCAGCAGACGTTGGGCCAGCAAACATCCGGGTATCCTTATGGCCTGTTTTTCAGCGTCGGAGGGCGCGCGCGGCAGCGCGTTAAGATTTTGTTCATTTTCTCCCCCGTTCAGCGGGAGCAACAACCGGACCAATACCCGCTACAACTCCGCGAAGCACCGTGCGCCTGCGCAGAAACTCTCTTTTAATCGACTGATTTAAAAGGAATTCTCCGCCAGGGCGAAAAAAGCAAGCTGACGGTTCAGACGCGGCCGACATGATTCGCCATGAGCGGGCTGCATCCGTTTTTGTTGCGAATTTGCACCACCCCCTTTTATTCAATCAAATGATTTATAGTTCCACCTAGGGTTTATTGAGACAGACGCACAAGACGTTGTTAATGGTTGTCAGAAGCCGGGGGGCAATTCACCGGACTTCACTAAATCGGGGCTAGCGCCTCCTTTCCATGCTCGATTAAATTGAGGATTTAACTATGACCATCAAAAGCCTTTTCCTGGGCTCCGCAGCAGCTTTCGCCGCTGCCTCCGCTGCCCAGGCAGCTGATCCGGTCGTCGTGATCGAACCCGTACAGGCCAACTATGTTGAAGTCTGCGACGCTTTCGGCGCCGGCTACTTCTACATCCCGGGCACTGAAACCTGCCTTAACGTCGGCGGTTACATCCGTTTCCAGATCGATGCACAGACCGGCGGCAACGTCGAAGACACCTGGAACGCCTGGACGCGCGGCCAGTTGGTCGTATCTTCCAAGACCGACACCGAACTCGGCGCTCTGACCGGTGTGATCGTTCTGAACAGCGAATACTATTCGAACGATGGCTCCAGCGACACCTACATCGACGAAGCCTACCTCGGCCTCGGCGGCTTCCAGGCTGGTAAGTTCCTCAGCTACTGGGATGAAGGTCTTCTCGGCGAAATCGACGACCTTGCAGGTCAGACCAACTTCAACTCGATGCGCTACGTCTATGTTGGCGAAGGCTTCGTAGGCGGTCTCTCGCTCGACGCGCTTGAGCCCTCCATGGTTGGCCTTTCCAACTCTGGCGACAACACGCCCAAGCTCGGCGTTTCCGGTCGCGTAGGCTTCCAGGCTGGCGGCATTGGCGCCAAGCTCGATGTTGGTTACGACACCTACAACGAAGAAGCTTCGTTCCGTCTGATGACCTCGCTGGCACTCGGCCCGGGCTCGCTCGACCTCGGCGCCAACTACTCCACCGGCTGGAACGCTTACGCCAACTCTTACGGCAACAACGACTTCCAGAACTACTCGCTGCCGACCCCGACCGTTATCCCGGGCGTATATGCTGAGTGGGCTCTTGCTGCCGGCTACAAGCTGAACGTAACCGACAAGTTCTCCATTACGCCTGCTGCTCAGTGGACCTCGGCCAAAATCCCGGGTGCCGACAACGAAGACTACTGGTCCGCCGGTGCGCTGTTCGACTACACCATCGTCGAAGGCCTGAGCGCCAAGCTGAACGTTGAATACACCGACACGCCTGATCAGTACTACGCTGATGACTACTGGGCCGGTTGGTTCCGTCTGCAGCGCGACTTCTAAGTCACGCAAACAGATCGCAGGGTCCTTCGGGCCCTGCACTACCCCCGGAGCGGCAACGCTTTCCGGGGGTATTTTTTTTGATTAGTCGCGGGCTTTTGGCCCTCTGTGTCGCCAGCCGTCCGAAGCCATCACAGCCCTGCCGATGCGGCAACGGCCTTTATGATTTTTTTGTGGGTATCGGCGCGATCCACGCCGTCCGGATCGGTGCAGACCGGATCGTCCTGTTCTTCGGCGAGCAGTTCAGCGCCGCCGGACTTGCAAAGTCCCAGAAAGGTGATGTGGTAGGACGGCGCGACCACTTGATAGTCGGCATCCGCCAGGCGATTGGCGAGATTGCTGCCGTTTTCCGAGACATCGCCGGTCTTCAGTCGGTCCCGGTCGCCGAGATTGATGAATGACACCGGCACGGTCACCGCCTCCACGCTGGCCGCCGTCGCCGTATAGGTGAAGGCTGGGTCGATGGCGATGACGTGGCCGATCCGGTCGTCGCGGCCATCGGCGGAAAAGCCCTCGGGCAGATGATCGAGATCGACATTGCCCTTGGCCAGAAAGCCGCAATCGGTCGCTTTCGGATTGGCTAGGCAGTAGTCGCGATAGACCTCCCAATCGAAACGGAGACCGCCGAGATTGAGCACAGTTGCACCGCCAAGCGAGAAGCCGAGCGCGGTGATCCGCGACCTGTCCACATGCAGCCCCAGCACCGGATCGGAGAGCAGCGCGTCGAGAGCCGCGGAAATGTCGCCTGCGCGCCGGTCAAGATAGAGCGAGGCGCGCGGCGAGGAATCGCCCGAGGTGCTGCCGGGGTGATTGACCGCGAGCACCATCGCCCCCTTTTCGACCAGCGCCGAAAACAGCCATGCACTGTTGTCCATATTGCCGCCCGAACCATGGGAGAAGACGAACAGCGGATACTGGCCTTCGGCAATGCGCGCGCCCATCCACACCGACGCGCCATGGAAAACCGGATTGTCGCCGACGACGCCGCGATAGCTTCTGACGCCCGCAGGATACCAGAGGCTTGCAGCAACCGGCAGGGCGCGGTCCGGCGGAAACACGGTCATCCGCTCATAGCCGGGAAGATCTTCTGCCGCGAAGGCATGCGCGGCAACGCCGCAGGAGAACAGGAGGGAGAGAAGAATGCTTTTCATGGCGGGTCCTTTCGGGTTGAAGCCGCCTCCTTCTCGTAAATTTCGGCCGCTCCGGCGTCCTCCATCCGGTTTCAGGTCGCCCGGAACCGGTTTATGAACTATCAGACCGGCAGATGAAGGAGACGACATGCTGGTTT
>MDSV01142842.1_pt1 | contig 13343 bp, 15 predicted proteins | sample 810851 | NCBI WGS metagenome assembly MDSV01 (sample SAMN05326640, study PRJNA326480) | marine metagenome | isolation source: seawater | place: Atlantic Ocean: North East | collected 2012 | reverse complement strand
TAAGTGGAAGATGAAAAGATGGTACACAATTCGTGCACCTCGTCATCCATGGGACTTCAAAAACATCGGTGAGACTCTCGGTGAGTCTGACGAACATATTGTAGGTAGAGTTTACCAAATGACTCTACAAGAATTTAATGGTGATTTTACTAAGATGCATGTAATCCTTAAATTCCGTGTCAAGGAATGTGTAGGACAAGATGCCCTTACTACCTTTATCGGTCATCATCATCAAACAGACCACACAAGAAGACAAATCCGTAGATATCGTGGTAAGATCGACGATGTAATCGATGTAGTCACAACCGATGGTTACTTGGTTAGACTAAAACCTCTTACAATTACTCAGAAGCGTGTTCAAACTTCAGTCAAGCAAGCAATGCGTCTGAAAACCAGAGAGGTTATGATAGCATTTGCTTCCAAGAACACTTATTCAAAGTTGCAAGAATCAATTCTTGGTGGAGAATTAGAAGAAGATATTCGTAAGGCAATCAAGCCAATTTATCCTATACGCTCTATTTCTATTAGAAAGAGCCAGTTACTACAAGAGGGTGTTGTATCTGAATCTGGTCCTACACTCGATGAGATTCACGCTCAAGAAGCCAGACAAGAATCCGAATTGAAGGCTAAGAAAGCAGCAGCAATTGCAGCGGCTATGGAAGATGAAGAGTCTGAAGATTCACCTTCGATTTTGGATGCAGCTGAGGCATTGGAACCAGAGTCAGAGAAAGTGGAAGTTGTTGAAGAAGAAGTCGCTGAAGAAGCAACTGCTGAAGAAGAGTCTTCCGACGAGTCAGTTGATTACAGTAGCATGACTGTTGCAGAGTTAAAGGAACTTCTAAAAGCAGCTGGTAAACCAGTATCTGGTAAGAAATCAGAACTGATTGAACGCCTAAGTGCTTGAATCGAGTAAATCAAACATTCCTGTGCGCAGGTTTGACAAGTGATTACTAGGTGGGGCAATTATGCAGCGATTAGGCGTCATTGGTGGAACTGGATTAATTGAAATGACTCTAGGATCTCAAATCGAAGAGGCTGGATTGACTCTAATTAGAAATGATTCAATCAAAGTAGAAACACAATGGGGCGAAGTTCCTCTTACCTGTATGACTCTAAGCAAAGGTAGCGAATCAAGAGAGTTGATTTTTCTTCAAAGGCATCATAATGGCAAAGGTAGCAATATGCCACCACATAAAATAAATCATCATGCTAATATTACGGCTCTAAAAGATTCAGGTTGTGAAGCGATAATGGCTGTGTGTTCTGTTGGTGCAATTGCACAAGATTTCCCTCCTGGAAAGGTTGCCCTAGCTGAACAATACATCGATTTTACAGGCGTAGCAACAACATTTCATGATGATGAAGCAGTATTTACATCTGTAACAGAACCGTTTTCATCCGAACTTAATTCAATTTTAGAAAAACTACTTCGTGAATCTCAAGATTTTGCTAAAGATGAAAATTTGATGTACACCTATTGGCTTGCCCAAGGTCCTCATTTTGAGACTCGTGCAGAAATTGATGCTATAGATAAACTCGGAGGAGATATGGTAGGAATGACAATGCCACGTGAATCCAAATTGGCGCGTGAATTAGAAATTCCATATGTTGCGGTTTGCATATCTTCAAACTGGGCAGCAGGACGAGAACCAGGAGATTCAACTGCGGATTTATCGCATCATGAAGTCTCATCAAAAGCCAATACTAGACTCGGTCCTGTTTGGGATTGTTTGGTCAAACTACTGGACTAACACAACCTCTATCACCTTCCGAGCATTATCATAACTATGGAAGGAATGAATGTAGATCAGTGGATGGATTTCGAAGCAAATAATGAATGGGAGATAATGATGAAGAAAGTAGCATCTTTCCATCACAAGCACGACTTTGAATCAAAGAATGGCCATGATATGGGCTATAGAATTGCATTAACTGTTGAAGAACTCGGTGAACTTTCAGCAGCGGTTACCAAAGGTAAACCCCTTGAAGAATGTGCTGAAGAAATGGCAGATATTCTTATTTTGTTAATGGGTCATTCTTTGGCTATGAAAATTGATTTGAAGTCATCCTTTGAAAAGAAATTTGCCAGAATAATGAAAAGAGAAGCTCTTACTGGGAGACTTGGAGTTAGAGTTACCGAATATAAGCCGGAAAATTAGCGGATGAAGTGCTGAAATACCATGTCATATTGGTCTTTATCACTTGCTTCAACGACTCTTTCACCAATTAAATGAAAACCTAGGTCCTCAATATCGGGGGCAAATGTATCTGCATCATTGATCTCAGTTTGTATTACAGTACGGTGCAATTCTTTTGCATCTTCAAGAAATAGACTGTAAATCTCTCCACCTCCGATAATGTAAACATCTTGTTCTAGAGATAAATCCATGACCTCCTCATAGTTCATCACTTCGATATCATCTCTAGCAGAACGACTCATGACTATACTTCTGCGCCCAGGAAGTTTACCTGGTAAACTATCCCATGTTTTACGACCCATTACTATAGTACCTCCTAATGTCACCCTCTTGAAATGTTGCAAGTCAGTAGACTGTCGCCACGGTAAGTCGCCATCTTTACCAATGGCACCCTTTAGGTCACATGCATAAACAAAGATAATCATAAAATCCCTCAAATTGCTATAGGTGCGGAGATATGTGGATGATGTTGGTAGTCTACAACCTCGAAATCTTCATACTTGAAATCATCAATATTCATAATCTCCGGATTTAATTTTAGAGTTGGTAAAGGCAGTGGTTCTCGACTAACCTGTAATCTAGCCTGTTCTAGATGATTTGTGTACAAGTGTGCATCGCCTAGTGTATGGACAAAAGTTCCAGCCTCTAATCCACAAATTTGCGCAATCATATGAGTTAGAATAGCATATGATGCAATGTTGAAAGGGACTCCTAGAAATACATCAGCACTTCTCTGATATAATTGACAATTGAGCTTTCCATTTGCTACATGAAATTGGAAAAATGCATGGCAGGGCATTAGTGCCATTTGTTCAAGTTCTCCGACATTCCATGCTGAAACAATTATCCTTCTACTATTAGGATTATTTTTTATCATTTCAATCGCTTGTTCTACTTGGTCAATAACACGGCCATTATTGTCTTGCCATTCCCTCCATTGCTTCCCATAAACAGGTCCTAAATCACCATTTTCATCAGCCCATTCATTCCAAATTCTAACGCCGTTTTCCTGAAGATATTTGACATTAGTATCCCCTTTAAGGAACCATAGTAATTCATGAATAATTGATTTCAGATGAACCTTTTTTGTAGTAACCATTGGGAATCCTTTTGACAAATCAAATCTCATTTGGTATCCAAATACAGATAGTGTCCCAGTACCAGTTCTATCGCCCTTTTCTTCACCATTCTCTAGAATATGATTAATCAGGCGTAAATACTCATCCATAGTTTCACCAATCGGAGGTTGAGGTAGACAGCACTTGATGGTTATCTCTAGTTTGAACTCATGCCTAAGAAAACAGAATCATATTCTTCATTAGGATTGTCCAAGTATTCCAATCGATAAATGATTGGTATTTTTGTAAGAATTGGTGAGATAAAATCGATAGTTCCTTCGACAGAAACCATCTTACATACATACAAAAAACGAGATAATCTTCCTAATTCAATTAAACATTCACGATATCTTTTATTTTCCAAATGAGTCTTACATTCTTCTAATAATTCAAAATCACGGAAATCTAAATTAGAACTTTTTATGCCTTCAATTTCACATGTTTCTTTGAAGTATCCTATGGCTTTTTCTTCTAATGTTTCGGGAGTATGCTTTGGAGGCCAACCGGAATTCCCCAATAAGATAAGTGAGATCATCGCATCACTGGAGGGTATGTTTTCATTAGAGTCAAAATCAGTTAATACGCAGATATTCTTCATACTCATTGTAATACATAAGTGCTCATCATCATTCAGTAATTTATTCAAAATACAAGAAAAAATATCTATTTGAATTTCAGGTGAGCCATCATTAGAACGAATGAATGGTCTTGTACTTGATAATTCGAGTCTCCAATTAGGTGATTTAGAAGCGATTTCGTAAAGTAATTCTAAACCTCTTATTTCAGCAGATAATTTATCTTCCTCGACTTCTTTCTCCAAAACTAAAGGTCCCATTGGAGTGTAAACGCTACGCACACAAGTTTTTCACTTCAACCGTATATTAATTATGGAGCACCAAGATGTTTAATTGAAGCCATTAATTGATCAGTAAATTTTCTATAGAGTGAAGCAAGTTTAGCCTTTATTTCATGCTCTTCCCGTTCTTTTAGCGCATTTAAATCTTCGATACTAATATCTCCACCTTTAGGATCTTGTAGCCATTCAATCCAAGTAATTCCTCTTCCAATGTTGATATCAATAGGTTTCCACAAACGGGGCAATTTATGTTTTTGTGGAGCCATCATTTCTCTTGTTCCATTAAGTGCAATTGGTACAACTACTGTGTCGGGGTATGATGCAGCAAGTCTAGCGACGCCTGTTTTTCCTGGCAGGAGTAATGGTGATTCAGTTTTCTTTGAACGCGTTCCTTCAGGGAAAATTCCCAATGCGCTTCTTGCTGAAAGTACATCGGCAGCAGATGATAGTGCCTGGTCTCCACCTTCTTCTCTATGAGTTTTAATCTGGCCAGTCATTTTCATGAATTGCCTAAGCCAGAAATTCCGGAAGTGTCCATCTTTTGCGAGGTAATGGGCTTTTCTTCTAGATGATGCTATGGTGAGTATTGGGTCTACATGAGATAAGTGGTTGGCTGCTAGAATTGTTGGTCCTGATGTTGGAATATTATTCAGCCCAGTAGCCTTGATTCGCATAAGACCCCTAATTAGGGGGGAAAATATGAAACGAATAAATGAGTATCCAGGTGTTGCTGGCATATGACCATTATATGGCTTGATGTACCAATGTTGCTTCAATTCATTCCACGCGACCTCAAGGTCAGATGAATCGGGCATATTATCGACTGAAAACCAATACCCTTTGATAATTGCCACTGATTAAAGCTACATTCCATGTTTTTGTTAGTTAATGTGTATCATTCGGATACGAAATTTCAAATCGCATTCATCTGAGCGGTTACCATGAGCGAGTGTAACTCTACTGTTTTCACTCGAAGTTTAACTATTTTTATTGTATTTTTATTATCATCAATTATATTTTCTCCTAGTATTTCCGCTCAATCTAACTGGGAAGAGGACGGCTGGCTAACTACTTCACTCGCACAAGAAAGACTCGAAAATGGTGATGAATTTGGCTGTTATGGGATGCAAGGTCTTTCATGGAAAGCAGATCCAGGTGCAGTAGCAACAGAATGCCGGCAGTATATCGAACAACGTGTATCTGCTAATCGTTGGGGCGATAATCCCATTTCTACATTTACGCCTGATTCATTATCACAATATCAACATCAGATAATTTCTGAAAATGGTTTTATGGTTCATGGAGATAATACTGGCCTAGAAGATTCTGCATGGCATTCTTCTAATGATACACCTATCGATATGCTTGATTGGTATAACCTTGGAAGAAGAGGCGGTAGTTTAGAGCAGATTATAGGTTCTAAGCAGCAGGTGGAAGATGCGGTTAATGAGGGTGGCTTAGTTAATCTTTATTGGATTGGCAGAGTAAACGATGCTACCATAAGACATGACAAGGATATTGAACAGTACATTAGCGAAGAAGCAGAAGCTTGGCTTACAACTTGGGGTCAAGCATGGTCGTATTGGAGTGCAAGTAAATGCTATCAGTTCGACCATTCGATAAATCAGGTAGGTCAAAATTACATTCTATCATTTGAATCATTGATTGTTGAACAATGTACTGGCATAAATCCGGATAGGTGGAATGTACCCTTAACTTGGGCTTTCGATATCAATAATTCTCAGATTTTATCAATAATAGATTCTAATGGTGAAATGGAAAATATCTCTCAGGTACGTCATACTAAGGAGGGATATTCGCATGAACAGAACCAATACTTACACCTCAGTGTAGTAAATGGAAATAGGGTAAATATCACATTGACAAATGATGATTATGAAATAATGGAAATGACTGAATTTTGGAATAATCATAGTTCTGCAATCACTATTGCAGCACATGAAACAACAGATTTATTCAAGTGGTCAAAGAGATTTGTCGATCAAGAAAATCTTGTTTTCACTTGGTTAGTAATTCCAAGACCGGCGGAAAGTAAGTCGCCTTGGATTCCATATGTTGCGATTACAATAGGCGCTGGAGTGATTATTACTATGTTATTAGTTTTGAAAAATGAAGGAATAGGGCCACTAGCAAGAAATGAAAACTCTGCTGATAGGAGAAGTAAAAGCGAATAGAAGGGCACTTTGGCTCGATAATGAGCGAAGCCTTCATGGCTGATTGGTCTGCCCACGATATGAGGCTATTCTATGGGAGGGGGAGATGTTAAGATTGACCCTTGGAGCAGTAATCAATCTACTGATTATTCTAGAATTATAGAACAGTTCGGTCTTTCATCCATGGATAATGTTCAGATGAAAGAACCATCTAAACTTCATCGTAGGGGTATAATTTTTGCACACAGAGACTTAGACGTGGTCCTTGATGCTAAGAATTCGGGGGAAAAATTTGGTGTTCTAACCGGCTTGATGCCTAGTGGAAAAATGCACATGGGCCACTCAATGGTTATCGAACAAGTAAAGTGGTTTCAAAAGCAAGGCGGAGATGTAACTATTGCTGTTGCAGATTTGGAAAGTCAAGCAACTCGTGGTATTTCACTTTCTAAAGGAAGAGATATTGCCTTAAACCAATATATCTCTAATTATGCTGCATTAGGATTAGATCCTGAAAAGACACAAGTATATTTTCAATCGAGTAGACCAATTGTACAGAGGCTAGGATTCCAATTGGGTAAGAGAACTAATCTTAATGAGTTTGAATCAATTTATGGATTTTCTGGAGATACTAATTTAGCCCATGTTCAGGCTCCAATGGTGCAAGTAGGTGATATCTTACATCCGCAAACTGAGGACTATGGGGGCTTGCGACCTATTGTTGTTCCAGTCGGCGTTGACCAAGACCCACATCTTAGATTGACTAGGGGTTTGGCGTCAAAAACAAATTGGTTTAATGTCAATGATGGAAAAAATTCAGGAGTTGTGATAGGGCTCTCAATCCAAGAAGATAATGCAGAACTCTTGGGACAACAACCCAATGGAAGAATCGATAAACAGAAACTGAAAAGTATTTTTGATGGAATAGTTTCACAACTAACATCACTTGGATTTTCTGATATAATTTCTAATCCAAAAAATGGTACTGTAAATGTTCCAGGGGCAACATCTAAGGACAAAATTAGAATTCGTAGTAAGTTATTACAGTATGAAAGACAATTAGGAGGAATGGGTCTTATGGCACCCTCTTCGACATATCATCACTTTGCAGTAGGCTTGACAGGTGATAAGATGAGTAGTAGTAAGCCGAAAACAACTCTATTCTTAGATGATGATATCGACCAAGTTATCAAGAAAATCAAGCGAGCATATTCTGGTGGTCAGTCAACTATAGAAGAACATAGAAGGTTAGGTGGTAACCCTGATGTGGACGTTGCATATCAGTACATGATGTACTTCTTTGAAGATGATGATGAATTCTTACAGTCGCTCAATTCCGATTATCGAGCGGGTAAGATTCTAGCTGGCGAAATGAAGCAACTATGCATTGATAGGGCTACTGATTGGCTTTCAGATCTGCATGAAAAGCGTTCACAAAATGAGCATTTAGTTAGTGAATTCCTTGCTTCTGATGCGATTTAATCATCTTTGGAAAATACTGCAGGGTCTGGACCTACTGGTAAACTTTCCAATTCCCCTTCTGTCAACTCTCTTTCAGTAGCATTCTGATCGATAATCATCGAATGTCCATGCGGGTCAAGAAATTCTAATGTCAACTTAATATTATCATCAGTCCCTACATTTTCGATTTGATATTTCATCGCTTCAAGTTTTTCGATATCTTCAATAGAATCTTCTTTATCTAAATCTCCAAGTACCATATCTATGATCTTAGTAAATCTATTTAGTACACCTTCAACATTTGAGACATATCCAGTTGAACTACTACCAGGATTGACTTGTAAGTCGAGTTCTAGTATACTGACTGTACACGATGATGAACGTACTATTCTGGACTTAAGTTGCTCCTCATTTTCTAAAACTAAAGTCCATCCACCAGCTTTTTTTCCTTCTGCTGGAATAAAATCCGTCTGTCTCCAACCACAACTGTGGCACATTACAGTAACTTGAGTATGTTCTCCAAAGTAAGGTATTTCGCTGATATGTGCAATCATGTTGACTTCGCCTTTGAGCGAACAGATTGGACAAGGGATGTCCACAGGTTTTTCTTCGATCATAATCTTCGCCTGCCAAGATCTTCTGCACTAGCCGCGAATGCTTCCATTTCTATTCCTTTAACTCCACGACATCCTGGTGGTAAAAGCATTAACCGACTGTCTGTAATTTGAATTATTTGACCTCCTAAGTCTCCCTCTATGAAAGTATGAAGTTGATTGATGGCTGATGAAAATTCAGTTTCTCTCTTAACCAATCGATTCATTTCAACTATCGCTGCATGTCCATCAGAAAGCCAATTGAGTAGTGTAGGACAACCTGTTATGTCATTTAACACCGCTCTGTGAACTACTAAACCGCTGTTGTTTTCTTTTATTGGGGGGTCAGAATATAATTTTTCGAGGTCATGATAAATTAGCCCACTAGGTGCTGCAGGTTTTTCTTTAACCGGAGACATACTTGGCATTTCGAAGGTATTCAATCCCTCAGTCTCATCTTGGGGATTCAATTTTTTCTCGTTTTTGAGGATTTTATCTGCTTTTGCAAGACTATCCAAATCAGGCATCTTGGGTATATTGACATTTGAGAATGCATCTAATGAGGACTGTGCATCATCTTTCTCGACACCTTTTTTCCTCCTCATGTCCCCCCCTGAAAGGTAACGCTTCAAGAACACTCCCATCATATCTACCGTCAGAGGTTATTTTTGCTATGATTGTACTGTCGCCATTTCGGGGGGTTGAAATACAATCAAGTTTAGGGGAAATCGCACCAATGTTCAATAGGTGTCGATTACAGCGAGGAGATATGATGAATGCAGAAGCAAATGTTGTCAAGACAGGAACCAGTACCATAGGCATTACTTTCAAGGGTGGAGTAGTTGTTGGAGCAGACCATAGGGCGACCATGGGTCATTTTATCGCTAACAAAAGTGTCCAGAAGTTATTCAAAATTGGTGAAAATCTAGCATTAACAACTGCAGGATTAGTTGGGCATGCTCAGTCTCTTTCCCGTACACTTTCTGCAGAAGTTGCTCTTTTTGAACTTAGAAGGCAGCAACCAATGACCGTTAAAGGAGCGGCAACATTGACCGCAAATATTCTTTCAGGAAGGCCACATTGGGTACAATTACTAATCGTTGGAGTTGATCCGGATGGCGGGCATGTGTACTCAATCGATTCTGCTGGCGGTTCAATTCCTGACAAATATTGTGCCACCGGTTCTGGCTCTCCGTACATGTATGGTGTCCTTGAAGATGGATTTAAAGACAATATGACTGAGACCGAAGCATTGAAACTGGCAGCACGCTCCCTTCACGCATCGGGGCAGCGTGATGCGGCCTCCGGCAATGGAATGGATTTGGCCGTAATCACTGCTAAAGATGGTTACGTACAAGTTTCCCAAGACCAAATCAAGAAACTACTTTCTTGAATTTTTTTCCCGCAGTTCGCTGCATTGTGTCAAGTACACATTGTTGTCTGAGTTGTGGATAAGAGGTTTTAATATGCGCCTTACATTTAAAGAATTGAAAGATGAGATATCTAAGATTGTGCCTAAATCAATTGATTATACAGTTGAGTTAGAAGCAGGAAATATTGCAATTGTCACAACTGAACCAAAGAAGTTTGGTGGGGGAGATGGACTTGTTGGAAAGATTGCTAAGAAGATTCGCAGAAAGATAAAAGTTAGACCAGATAAGTCAATAGTCAAGCCAGAATTAGAAGCTAAATCAATAATTGAATCTCTAATTCCAGAAAGTGCAGAACTAACTCAAATTTATTTTGATGGTTGCTTTAGTGAAGTAATAATTCAGTGTCAAAATCCCGGTGATGCAGTTGGTCGTCGAGGTGCAAATGTTGCTGAAATAAGAGAAAAAACTGGATGGATTCCTATTGTTGAAAGAACTCCACCAATTTTCTCAAAGACAGTTCATGATATCAGAGGATATCGCAATGCTAATGCTGAAGAACGCCGTAAATTATTGAAAGATTTCGGGCTCAATATGCACAGGCCAACACGCCCTGGCGCATCATGGGCAAGAGTCACTGCTTTAGGTTCATACAGAGAAGTGGGTAGAGCTTGTCACTTTGTAACTACCAATGAATCACGAGTTATGATTGACGTAGGAGTCAACATTGCTTCTACCACAGACCCAATGCCTTTCTTTACCGCCCCCGAGGCTCTTCCTTTAGAAAAACTCGATGCTGTAGTTTTGACTCACTCACATCTAGATCACGCTGGAATGTTGCCAGTTTTATTCAAATATGGATATCGTGGACCTGTATATTGCACTCCACCGACTCGTGATTTGATGCTCATTCTTCAGTCCGATTATATCAAGGTCAGCGGGGCAGAAGGTAGAAGCCCTGCTTATGATATGGAAGATATTAGAACATGTATGAAGCATGTAGTGGATGTTGATTGGGGTGAAACCACAGATATATCTCCAGATATCAAGTTGACTTTCTCCAATGCAGGACATATTCTTGGCTCTTCAGCAGTACATCTACACATTGGTGAAGGTAAGCATAACATTGTATTTAGTGGAGACCAAAAGTATGAGAAGTCCTGGTTATTTGACGCTGCTAATACAAGATTTCCAAAGGTTGAGACTTTGGTCATCGAATCTACTTATGGTGCTTCAGGCGATTATCAACCTTCCAGACAAGAGGCTAATCAAGAATTACAAGACATTGTAGCAAGAACCATTCAAAGAGGAGGCAAAATGATTTGTCCTGTTTTTGCTGTAGGTAGAAGCCAAGAAGTAATGATTGCAATCGATGAATTATTTAGATCAGGAACTGTTAAGCCAGTTCCTGTATGGCTCGATGGAATGATTCAGGAAGCAACAGCAATTCATTCTTCACACCCTGATTACCTCACCAGCAGCCTTAGAAAATCATTATTGCAAGATGATGGGGAGAATCCATTCACTAGCGAATGGTTTAGACCTGTAAAAGGCCGTGAACTTCGAGAGAGTATAATGATGGATACATCTCCATGTATTGTTCTTGCAACTTCAGGTATGTTGAATGGTGGTCCTGTTATGGAATATTTCAAGAACTGGGCTCATGAAGAGAGAAACTCTCTATGTTTTGTCGGATACCAAGCAGAGGGTACACTTGGAAGAAGATTGCAAAAAGGATTTGGAGAAGTTCCTATGGTGATTAATGGAAAAACCGAAATTGTCAAGGTAGGTTGTGAAATGTTGACTATCGATGGTTTCTCAGGACATTCTGATAGAAGACAATTGCTAGAATTTGTTGACCAGTTACATCCTAAACCTAAGAATATTATTTGCCATCATGGAGATTATCACAAGTGTAACGAACTTGGGCATACTCTAAGAGAGAGGTACAAGTGTCGTACTTATGCTCCAAAGAATCTTGAAACAGTAAGATTACTTTGATCACATAAGTGGTATGTCAATATCTTCTTCCAGTGGGTCAGGGACTTTACTTCTTATCGAAGAAACCGTATTTGGCGAAGACTTTCCAATATTTGCTTGTGTCTTTATTGGTGATGCAGAATTAGAATTATCTTTATCTTCATTAGAATCGAATAGTTTCCAATAAAGAATTACTATCGCCGAAGAAAAGATTGTTGTAAAAATCAAGATACTGGATGTATTCTCATCAATACTAGCCAGCATTATTGAGATGAGAATAAGTCCAGCAGCGGCCGCTAAAATCACCTTGCGATAACCTGCGACCATACATTGCGATAACCATGTTGTTCATGAACCTCTTGCGTTTGTCTTGTAACATGAAGCCGGGTAGAGTACGGAAAACTTGTCAGGGTTGGTTGATGACAGCAGTTGCCCCATGGGGCGAAAATGCTGAAGATGCATATGACCAAGGCTTAGTTGAAATGGGTCTTGGAGATACAAGGCTAATTGAAGTCAAAGGAGCAATGTTGCCATTGAATTTTGAAGCAACTCCACCGCGCCCGCTACCTTTGGGTTCATTGGTGGAGTGCCACATTGCAACCTCATATTCGTATAATGGAGGAAGTGCATGCGCAGGAGTTGCATGGGCATCTTGTGTGACTCCAGAAGGCGATGAATGTGCAGTTGTTGCGACTATATCTACTGAATTAGATTATGAGGAAACTTCACTTCTCTTGAGGCGAAATTTACAGAGACGATTAGCAAGTAGAGACCTCGAGGTAGTTTCGTTTGATGTAGCGGTCGATGAAGTAACTGCTGGTGCAGAACACCATGGTGTTGCAATGGCAGCTTTGATTCTACCAAATTCACTTTCATTTGGTGGTAAGACCTCAACTGGACCAATTAGAGGAGGGTTAACAGTACCTTTAGATAATCAGCAAAAAAGAGTGGATGTCAAAGCACCTGCTGCTCCAGCAATGAGGCCTGGTGGAAGAAGAAATAGTGGTAATTCGGATTTCAGTTTGTAAGGCATCTTCAAAAACTCTCGAATTAACAGACTACTATGGCTGATTCTTGGTTGGTTTTGAGATGTCCTGCATGTAAGATCTGTCATGGACGCAAAAGTACCGGTCATTCATGCCCTCATTGTGGTCAAAGAATAGGTGATAACTCAGAAGTTGTAGATAAAGCAACAGATTCTAATGAATTGAGAATGAAAGTAGTATTGGCTAATACTCCTGAGGAACTAAGGGCACAACTTCATTCAAAACTTTCCGAAGATTCATTTTTAGTCACCAAAGAATACAATCCATCATTAGGATTACGAGTAGTCAAAGATTCATGTGATGACAACGGAATAATCCATCAAAAAATAGTAGTTCAAAAATTGAAGAAAAATGGTTTAGAAATTGATGTAGTGGATTTCATGGAACATGTAGAGACTCAAGGTTTGGTCATTAGAATTGAAAGTGGTAAATGGCAATTTCTTGAGTGAACTTCATAGGTATGAAGTTGTGGCCAAGAACTACGGGCGTATGGGTTAGTTTGGCCTATACTCGGGCGTTTGGGACGCTTGGACCCAAGTTCAAATCTTGG
>MDSV01118893.1_pt1 | contig 13343 bp, 10 predicted proteins | sample 810851 | NCBI WGS metagenome assembly MDSV01 (sample SAMN05326640, study PRJNA326480) | marine metagenome | isolation source: seawater | place: Atlantic Ocean: North East | collected 2012 | reverse complement strand
TGGAGCCAATCCTCTACCGGCCCTTTTTAACCCAATATTCTCTTTGGTGAATTTGTCACCGCGTTTAACGTCTTTTAAAATAACAATATAGCGTCTTGCTAATTTTCGCATTTCCAACTCTTTCGTAGTAGGCCTAACCAAAGCATTTCCCATCATTTGATAAGATTGATGAATCGATTCAACCCAAGCCTTTAAGCCTTCAGGATTCTCAGAAAACCAGTGGTCTGGGCCTGGCAAGTTATTATCGAGTGTAAAATGTTTTTCAAAAAATACTGCACCAAAACTTACCGCTAGAGATGAAGCTAACACCCCCTGTGTATGATCTGAGAATCCAATAACGAGATCAGGAAACGAATTTTTTAATGTTTCTAGTTTCAACAAGTTAACATCTTCTGGTGGCGTAGGATATTGTGAAGTGCAAAGTAATAAAATCGTTGGATAACCCTCGAAAGTCCCTATAGCTTCTAATGCCTGAAAAACTTCTGCCATGTCCGACATGCCACAAGATACTATCAGTGGTAGCTTGGTTGTAACATAATCTTCTAATAGGGGTAAGTTAGTGAAATCATCAGAGCCAACTTTTATAGCAGAGATTCCCAGCTTCAAAAGTAAATCTAAGTCAGAACGGTTTTGTGGCGTTGATAAAAACAATATATCTTCGCTATCGCATTTTTGCTTGATTTCAAACCACTCATCACGCCCAAATTCATAACGCCTAAACATTTCAAGCATTGACTCTGAAACTTCCACGCCCTGAGATTTATAGGAGATGGTTTGTTTTTTATCGCGACAAAACTCATCAGCCCTAAATGTTTGGAATTTAATCGCGTCCACGCCTGATGCTTTAGCAGTTTCGATCATTTTAAAAGCCTGGATTAAATCTCCATTATGGTTCACACCGGCTTCAGCAACGATAAAAGGTTTGCCATAATTTTTTAAAATTCTATTATCAATAGTAATCATTAAATCGCACCTATAAAAAATAGTTATCTCATCACTACAAAAACGTCTTAAGATAATAGAATTAATTATTAAATTAACAAATAAATAATTCTATTATTGATAAATTTTTAATAATGTTTGTTTTTTACCTTCCTAAAGGTATCAATTAAAACATCCTGCATGAAGAAAACGTCTGTAGTTGCTCGTCCTACAAAGATAATATTTTGAAAATAATTCTGACAATATTTATTCAATTCTTTTTGTTCTTTTAAAAATTTTTTTGTCAATATTGGAAATCCATATTTAATAGGGCGGAATTTTTTAAATATACAATTATTGTTTTCGCTAACAATGCCCATTTCTATTAACTCGAATAAAATTTCTCCCATCAAGCCTTCTAAATCAGTGCAATCGTCAGTTAATACCTCCACTGTGCAGCTGTAATTATCTTCATCAGATAGATTTTGATACAAAGTAACTCTTCCTGAGTACATATCTAAGTCGTACACATTTATATAGGTCGCCAAAGAGCTCAAAGGATTTTCAAAAGTAAAATCAAACAAACCAGTTTTTCTAAATATTGGCGGTGATGTTTTTTTACCAAGCTTTGAGAAAAATGACAAAAAACTACTGGGCAATGTCCAAATAAGCTTGTCAACAACTATCTCTTCATCGGCACTAGTCAAAGAGAAGACTTTTCCATGATTATGATTAATTTCTTTAATTTTGAAATCTAACTTAACATCAACACCTTCTGTATCTAATTTTTCCATCAGAGAATCTATTATATGACCCGCGCCACCTTCTTTTGGATAATATTTTAAAGAACCCTCGACCCTAGTATGATGTGCCAATTTTGAATTATATACATCCAAATTATCAAGATTTTTAGTGATATTATCATCAAACGCTAACAGTCTAGACATATCGAAAAACCAACCTGATTGAACTGCTAATTTCTTTGGGTGAGTCCCGATGTACTTCATTACTACTGGCCTAAAAATTTCGTCATAAAATGTTTTGCCGAATTTATTTAATAAAAATTCTTCTAGGTTATCTCCCTTTGGAAACTCTTCCGTTCTTAATAATTCCATGCAACCCTTATTAAATAAATCTTCGTCTATTGTGGCTGCATTAACATAACAACTTTTATCATTCATTCTTTTATTGAAATAATTTGCAACATTGATTTTATTATTAATGAAACAATTTTGGGGGTTAAAATCTGAAAAAATCAAATCATCTAATTCTTTTTCACCTGTTTCTGATAAAATATGAGTACCATAATCAAAATATTTTCCATTTAAAAAGTCACTTTTTAATAAACCCCCTGCTCTTGCATCCGAATCAATGAGCGTTACATTGTGGCCTTTTCTTACCTCAAAATAAGCTGCTATGATTCCAGCTATTCCTGCGCCTACAACCGAGACATTTTTATATGACATAATTTCTGACTCGTTCAGCGCCAAGTCCATCACAAATATTTTTTGATTTTCTTGTCATTGATGTCCATAAACTCATATCATTTTGAATATCATCTAGATTATTTTTTATACTTTTTATATTTTCTATTAGTTTGACAGACCCAAATTTTACTAATTGCTGTAATATCATTCGTTGGTTTTCATCAATTAGAAAAATAAAGGCTGGTAGGGATAAGCAACAGCGCTCCCAAGAGGTCGATCCTCCTGCACCTATTGCCAAGTCTGCGTCCAGCATTAGCTCTGCCATATTGTTTGAATCAATCAATATTTTTATATTTTTATCCTTGATATAGTTTTTTAACATTTTATTATGCGGCGAATTTTTACCTAGCACCACGGTAACACTATAGTTATTGGGTATATTTTCTAAAATACCATGTGTTATGTTATTGATGTCATTACCACCCATGCTGATAATAATATTGTTGACTGAGCTCGTATTTTCTCTTTTAGTGATCGCTTTATTTCTCAAGCTTGAAAACTCCGGTCTTAATAACGCATATTTGGTACCCAGTAATAGGATACAATCTAATGGCACTTTATTATCATAATATTTCTTTTCAATACCTAGGTTTTGATTTAATAGAAGATGACAATCAAATTTCCTGTCAGCCAGATCATCGATTACCATTAACTTTTCACAGTAAGGCTTTAACTTTTTATGCCACTGCTCGTCTATTCCATAGTGATCAACAATAACCCAATTAACTTTTTCTAACTTAATTAGTTCAATACAATCATCTGCATCTTTTTTTTGCTTAACACCCAGCCATTTCGAATATTGAGAGCTAGTCTCCAGTTCATTATTTTTTGGTGCTGCTAGCTCATAAACTTTAAAGTCATTTGATATAATTCTATCAATAGAATTTCCTTTGTGAGACCGACAGATAAACTCAACTTTAGTGCCATTTTTTTTAAACAAGTCAGCCAGTACTAAACAACGCATAACGTGACCTGTTCCCATTTGATGGGAAGAATCGACCCGAAAAAAAACTTTCACACTAAGTCACCACCGTGTTTTAAAACTTGGAACATTAGTTCTGCACGCTCCCAATCCTCTTTTGTATCTATATCTTGAACTAAGTGACGGGGCAAAATATACGGGCTAGCGGCAGATGAAAAAAATGGTTGTTGGAGCTTAAATGCTTCTGCTTTTCCCCAATAAAATTGACCTGCATCATGATATGCCTCAACCAAATCTTGTGATCTTCTTTCAAATAAATCTGGATAAAACATATTAATACGTTTTTCAGGCGTTAGTTTAAACGCTCTTTGAATTGGGAATGCAAAACTAGTTAATGAAAAACAATAATCAGCATTTTCAAGTTTCATTTGCTCGTAAGCATTCCTAATAGCATCTACCTGCAAGAATGGAGCTGTTGGATAAATACAGCACACCTCGCTGGGAGGCTGTTCGTGACTATCAAACCACTCAATTGCATGTTTAATCACAGGTATGGTACCCGTATAATCATCAGACAATTCCTGCGGGCGAAGAAAAGGTACCTCTGCTCCAAATAATTTTGCAACTTCAGATATTTCAGTGTCATCAGTTGATACAATCACTTTATCAAAACATTTTGATGCAATCGCGACCCTGATGGAATAAGCAATTATTGGTTGCCCGTTGAACTCTTTTATATTCTTGCGTGGTATGCGCTTACTACCCCCACGAGCAGGAATAACACAAAGTCTCATAATAAAATTCTTTGCAAGTTAAACACAACATTATCTTGCATCTCCTTTTTTAAGGATTGAAATAACGGAATACTAATTACACTTTTATAATAGTTTTCAGAATTTGGGAAATCACCTTTTTTAAAACCTTGATCTTTATAATACGGCTGCATGTGGACCGGAATGTAATGCACATTCACACCAATTCCACTCGTTCTCAGTTCTTTAAATACTTGCTGGCGTGATTTTTTAATACGTCCCTTTTTTAACAGAATTGGATATAGGTGTAGCGAGGAGTAACAGTCCGGACTTTGAAATGGAGTAACTATAGACACATTGTCTAACAATTCATCATAATACTCCTTGCATTCGTGGCGCCTAGCTACAAATTCATCTAAACGTTTCATCTGCGATAGCCCAAGAGCTGCCTGCAGCTCAGTCATCCGATAATTAAATCCCAAGTCTATCTGTTGATAGTACCAATCCCCTTCAGATACTGATGTCATTAGACTTGTGTCACGGGTTATTCCATGACTTCGCAGCGATTTCATTTTGTCAGCTAGTGAGTCATCATTAGTTGTTGCTAAACCACCCTCTGCTGTGGTGATTATTTTCACTGGGTGGAAGCTAAAAACTGTGATATCCGAATATTGACAACATCCAATAGATTTATCTTGGTATTTACCCCCAATGGCATGAGAGGCATCTTCAATAATGCTAAATCCATATTCTTTGCTCAAAGAACTAATTTTTTCCATATTGCAAGATTGCCCTGCAAAATGCACAGGAATGACAATCTTTGGAAGATTATTGTTTTTCCTAGCCTGAATTAACTTCTTTTCTAGTTCCTTGGCACATAGGTTGTATGTCTTGGGATCAATATCAACAAAATCGACATTAGCACCACAATACAAAGCACAATTAGCAGAGGCTACAAAAGTATTGGGGCTGGTCCACAACCAATCACCCTTGCCTAGACCTAATGCTAAGCAAGCAACGTGTAATGCAGAAGTTGCACTGTTAACTGCAACTGCAGAACTTACTCCACAATAATCAGAAACATTTTTTTCAAATAGAGGAACTTGTGGCCCTTGAGTTAAAAATTCTGATTTTAATATATTAACAACCGAATCAATATCCGCTTGATTAATATCTTGCTTTCCATATGGAATCATTCTTAGATCCGCCCTATTTTGTTTTTATTTTGTTCCATCCACCGCTGGAGTTCAGATATTTTCATCCATTTTAGATTTTTATCTGAACGATAAGTAAAGTCTGAATCTACTTTTATACCAGAACCTATTCTCTCCTCATCGTTATGCCACCCATGAATGGACGGCAGTATTTTGAAATATTCAGGGTACTCATAAGTGTAAGGTGCATCCTCTAGACCAATCATTTGCTCATGCAGCTTCTCACCAGGTCGCACCCCGACTTCTTCTTGCCTGGCCTCTTTATTAACTGCTAGAGCGATATCAGTGACCTTCATCGATGGAATTTTCTTGACATATATCTCACCACCTTTTGTATCTTCAAAAGCATGCCAGATCAACTCTACACCTTGTTCCAGTGAAATCATAAATCGGGTCATTCTATTATCTGTAATGGGTAATATTCCATCTTGAATAATTGACATAAAATATGGAATAACCGAACCACGAGACCCCATTACATTACCATAGCGCACAACGGCAAAAGCAGTAGAATGTTCGCCAGAATATGAATTACCAGAGACAAACAATCTGTCTGATGTTAACTTTGTGGCACCATACAAGTTGGCAGGACTGCTAGCCTTGTCAGTAGAGAGAGCGACAATCTTCTTAACGCCTTTATCGATGCAAGCATCAATTAGATTCATTGCACCAAAGACGTTAGTTTTTACACATTCAAACGGATCATATTCTGCTGTTGGAACAATTTTAGTGGCTGCAGCATGAACAACATAATCGACACTATGTAATGCTCGGTAAAGTCGATCCTTATCTCGGACATCACCGATCAAAAAACGCACCCTAGGATCATTTTTAAATAATTTTGCCATTTCCCATTGTTTCATTTCGTCACGAGAAAAAACTATGATTTTTTTTGGATTATATTTTTCTAAAGTCATAGGTATGAACGCGTGCCCAAGAGAGCCAGTTCCGCCTGTTACTAGTATTGTTGAGTTTTTAAACATATTATTTTTTTCTCTTTTCTTGTCACAAATCATTTTATAAATAGGTATTGGAAGATTTTGTTTAAGAAGCTTCCGAAATAACAAACCAGGGTAACATTTAGCATACTTACCATCTTAATATCTAAAAAAATCATATCGATTCTTTATTTTAACTCATTAGATTACTGGTAATAACCTAACTATCAAATACATATCACAACAGAAATGACAGTCGGAATTTTTCAGCAGATTTCATAAAATTTCCATGAAAAAGATCTTTAATATAAATTATCAAAAAAGCTACTGAACTATCTTTAACATTTGGGGTAGTTTAAAAGAGCACTTTTTAAATATTCAATAAATAGCTATATTTCTAGATCCTGATAACGAATTTCATCAATCGTAAAATCTTTATTTACCCTAAGTATGGTGTCACATTGTTTTAATGTTGTTAGTCTATGAGCTATAAAAAACATTGTCTGATTTTTATTCATTTGATCAATTTGTTTCATTATTTTCTGTTCTGTTTGGTTATCTAGCGCACTTGTGGCTTCGTCAAAAATAATAAGATCGCTGTCTTTATATAGCGCACGAGCTATACCAACTCGTTGTCTTTGGCCACCAGAAAGTTGAACACCTCTTTCTCCGACCAAAGATTTATATTTATTCTTAAGACTATTTATCGTTTCTGCAATTTCTGCAAGATTTGCGGCTAAAATAACTCTAGACTCCTGGACTTCCTCTGGCACAACCCCAAAAGCTATATTTTCTAGGATAGTACTATCCGCTAAATAAATACTTTGCGGTACATGAGAAATATTTGCTTGCCACGCTCCTCTATTTCCTTTTACAACTGCGACACCATCAATTAATAATTTTCCTGATGTTGGAGCAAGAAGACCCATTAAAATATCTAATAATGTACTTTTACCGCTACCTGTAACTCCGACTATTCCAATTTTCTCGCCGCGCTTAAAGCTTAAATTTACATTCTTCAATATCCAAGGCGTGTCATCTGAATATCTAAAGCATACATTCTCAAAACAAATACTCTCCTCAAATGATATTATGTTTTTCGAGTCACGGTGCTCTTTTAGTGGTAACGGCTGATCAAGTAAAACTAACACATCATAAAAAGACGATTTTGATCCGTTTATCGCACTAATTGATGCGTATATCTGCTGTAGAGTCGGAAGTAACTTTTGAGCTCCGACCGCTAACGCTCCCAGAGTAGGAATAGCTGCCACTAATCCTCCCTCTTCAAGCGTTAATGTGTATGCCAGCACTCCAATTAAGACCATGCCAACTGCCTCCATCATATATCGTGGGCTCAGTCCAATAAAGACATTACTAGCATTGGCTTTACGCAAAGATAAGTCAGCATTCTGGAAGAGGTCACAATAAAATTCTTGAGTACCACCAATCAAGACATCACGAACTCCACCTAAACCTTCTTGCAAAGATTTGATCATTTGTGTTGATTTCTTTGCTATTAAATCACTATTTCTTAGTAAATATCTTCTAGTAAACATGGTGATTATTAAATAAATGAATGAAACACAAGAGAACGAAATTAAAGCAACGAATGGATTAACGATAAACACCATTGTTATGATACCAACCATTATAACCATCGAACTAATAAAGGTCATTATTGGTGCTAGAACTCCACCTATAACGATGTTTGTTTTGTTAATAATACCGTTGATAACTTCACTGCTATTACGCGATATATGAATCGAATAATCTTGATACAAAGTTCGTCTATATATATTAATACTAAGATCAGCACCCACAGCGTAGGAGAATCTTGTTGATGTATACAGTAAGAACAAGCGAACAGCAGCAGCAGAGAGTGTTGCAATTACGAAGATTGTGGTTAATGGTAATAGTAGTTGATTAGCCTCTGTGATTTCCAGCATTTCAATTATTGGCTGAATAGGTTTATATTTAAATATTGTTTCAGGCGAAGTTAGCGCTCCTAAAAATGGTACTACGGCACCAATGCTCACGACCTCCATGATAGATGCTAAAAGCATTAAAATTAATAATAATAATAATTGAGTCCTGCGCTTTTTAGTTAAATGTTGCCAGAGTTTTTTAATCATTATTAAATTTTTCTATTTTGATTTAATTTTTTTCAATCGGATGTATGTGCTTTAAATTATGGTGCGGCGTATATTATTTATAGGCATTATGAAACCAGCACACCAGGATTGAGCTGATTATTTTCATCCAATGCTTTCTTTAGACTAACCATCAAATTCCGCTCTACTGGCTCTCGCAGGAGATCTGTTAGCTCAACTTTTGTTCGACCAATCCCATGTTCTGCCGCAAAACTGCCTCCCATTGAGGTGGCCAATCTGCCTAATTTGACAGAAAACTCAGCACCTAGACCCGAAAAATCTCGCCGCCCTGCAGGCGGTGAAAGATTGTAATGGACATTACCATCTCCTAGATGGCCAAATGCATTGATGATCACCCCTTTAAGGATATGATCGCACTCATCACTAGCACGATCTAAAAATTCGTCAAGCCGGCCTGGAGGAACCGAAAGATCATGCTTGAGCTGAACGCCAAGCCGACGCTGACCCTCTGGTTGCTCTTCACGCAAACGCCAAAAGGCTGTCCTCTGCGTGTCTGACATCGCTAATGCCCCATCGGCAACGATATCTTCATCCATACCCCATTCCATAACTGCGGTTAAAATTGAATCAAGGGGTACCTGCATTGAACCTGAGCCGGCTTCCACTAATAAATAAAATGATGCACGGCTATGTAGCGGAAAAACAAGTCCAGGGATATTTTCAAGGATATTGTCCAAACCAACATCCGAAAAAAATTCCATCGCACTTAAAAATTCGCCTCCTTCTGCTCTTAATCTCGTTGCCATTTTAATCAACCCTGGCGCATCTTTGACTGCAAGCAATGCAGTGAGCTGTTGTTTCGGTTCCACTGATAGCTTGAGGATGGCTCGCGTTACAATCCCAAGGGTACCCTCTGATCCGCAGAAAAGTTTTCGTAACTGATAACCTGCATTGTCTTTTTGTACAGAACGCATTCCATTCCAAATCGTGCCATCAGCCAGGACTACCTCCAATCCTAACACCAACTCTTGCATCATTCCGTAACGAAAGGCGTGGCTACCACCAGCGTTTGTAGCAATCAATCCGCCAACCTGCGAGCTTCCCTCAGAGCCCATATGCATCGGAAACATCAAACCTGTCCCTTTCAGCGACTCATGTAATTTCTCTAGAATAACTCCAGCCTCTACCGCGATACTGCCACCAGATATGTCTAAAGATGAGATCGCATTCATTCGGCCAAGAGAGATTATTACGCCCCCGGGTTCACCAAGGACTCCAGCCCCAACAAGACCTGTATTTCCACCCTGGGGAACAACCGGAATACCCTCAACATAGCATAGGCGGAGCACATTGGACACCTCAGCGGTTGATTTTGGCCGGGCCACACCCGATGGAACTTCGCCATATTGGTCCAACCAATCTCTTTGCCACGGCTGACAATCTTCTGCGCTGATCCAGCCCTTGTGGCCAAGCAGCGACATCATTTTTTTAGACAATATATCCACTATTGGATTCTCAGATCAGTCAATTTTTGAAAAATACAGCCACCCTTAGGAGCTCAGAACGGCTTAGCTCAATGAAAGATTCACAGAGGGATAGCGTTTGATAAAATAATTATTATTGTTCTAAAGACACGCCTCTCATAGATGCGTCTTTATTCAATGCTATGTGCCTCATGCGACTCTGTGCAACCAAATAAGCAGCGACTTATACTCCAACAAACACTAAACCAATAACAAGAACTTTTGACCATTCAGTTCTCCTTGTAAATATCGCGCGTAAATAATTTACTACTCTCCAATCTAAGCTCTTCAGAATCCCTATTTGCAACAATCAGATCAGACCTAGATTTAAATTCATTTAAATCTTTAATAACTTCAAAGCCATAAAATACTCTGTCTAACAAAGATGGTTCATAAATAATTACCTTAATTCCCCTAGCCTTGACTCTTTTCATAACACCCTGTATTGCAGAGGATCTAAAGTTATGGCTACCCTCCTTCATCACCAACCGATGGAAACCAACAATCTTTGCGTTTTTCTTTATAATCTCATTTGCAATAAAATCTTTTCGTGTAGTATTGGATGATACGATAGCTTCAATTAATGTCTGTGGTACTCGGTCATAATTTGCCACTAGCTGTTTGGTATCTTTGGGAAGACAATACCCACCATAACCAAATGATGGATTATTGTAACCATGACCTATTCGCTCATCAAGGCACACACCATCAATGATGCTCCTAGTATCAAGATCATGAGCTAAAGAGTATGAATCTAACTCATTAAAAAATGAGACCCTCATAGCAAGATAGGTGTTAGCAAATAACTTTATCGCCTCAGCCTCAGTAGATCTTATAAAAAGAACCTCGATATTTTTCTTTTCAGCGCCCTGCTTCAATAGATTGGCAAATTTAGTGCTGGCTTCGCATTGACTCCCTACAATGATTCGTGATGGATATAGATTATCTTTGAGGGCTTGACCTTCTCTCAAAAATTCAGGAGAAAAAACAACTCGGCCAGTTTCTAGTTTTTCTTGGAGCAATTTTGTGTGGCCGACAGGAATTGTTGATTTAATGACCACCAGGGCATCCTGATTTAAACTAAGCGCATCTTCAACCACAGCGTCTACGGAGCTAGTATCAAAAAAACTTGTGTCTTCATCGTAGTTAGTGGGAGTTGCAACTACAATAAAACTAGCGTCAGTATAAGCGACTTTTTTATCCAATGTAGAAGTCAAGGATAGTGACTTTTCGGATAAGAACAATTCGATTTCCGGGTCAGCGACCGTGGATTGCTTATTGTTAATGCATTCAACTCTTTCTGCATCAATATCGAGTACAGTTACATCGTTGTGTTGAGCTAAAAGCACTGAAAGGGACATCCCTACGTAACCAGATCCAACCACTGTTATTTTTGACGTCAAGATACTTAATCCTGCTTAAGTTTCTGGTTCTGTTTAATTTCTTCTTCCAGCTGCTGGATCTCCAGCTGCAGATCGCTATATTCTTGCTGCTTTCTAGCCAGAAACTGTGCTGTAATGACTGCTTTCTCTATGATGCCTCTAGGCGTCAATAAGTAAGCATAACCCAATTTATTATCTGAGCGCTGAAAATTATCTAACTTAACCCAGCCAATATCAATGAGGGACTTTATCAAATAATGAGTTTTACCCAAGCTCACATTCAATTTTTTAGCTATCTCACGCTGAGTCATAACTGGCTGTTGCTCAAGAAGTTTAAGCGCACGATATTGGAGTTCTTGTTTATTCATAATATAGGATGGAACTAATGGCTTTTGGATCGGACAGGCTACCGCAAGGTCTTTTTAGACCTGAATGGAGATAAAACACACAAAACGCATAAATTAAGCCGTTTCATATCTGTTCATATGATGAACAAGATAACACAAATGAATAGTATTACAAGTTTAAGCTGGAACAGAAACATCAGAAGATAAAAGATTATTTCTATATATGGAGGCTTAGCAGGTCAAATTATTCAGTGGGAAGAAGCCTTACCAAATCAATTAATTTGCGAGTGATATTCAAATTATTAGTTACCATCAAGATATTTACCTATTTCTTTATACCAATGCACAAACTTGCCAATACCCTCCTCAATTGAGACAGTAGGTTTAAAATCTATGTCATGAATCAGTTCATCTATATCCGCATGGGTTTCAAGTACATCACCTTGCTGCATTGGCATCAAATTCTTTTTTGCAGATACACCAGCCGAATTCTCAATCGAACTAATAAATCTTCCAAGCGTTATAGGTTTATTATTTCCAATATTATAAAGCTGATATGGTGGAGATATCCCTGAAAATTCATTATTTTTGGATGTTGGGATTCTATCTATCACCCTCACAACACTCTCTACAATGTCGGTAATGTAAGTAAAATCGCGCTTCATAATTCCATTGTTATATAGATCAATACTTTCACCGTTAATCATAGCTTTAAGAAACTTATAGTAGGCCATATCTGGCCGCCCATAAGGTCCGTATACGGTAAAGAAACGCAGTCCAGTAGTTGGTATCCCATATAAATGGCTGTATGCATGCGCCATCAACTCATTTGACTTTTTTGTCGCAGCATACAAAGAAATAGGATGGTCAACACGATCATCAGTATGAAACGGTTGCTTAATGTTCATTCCATATACGGAGCTTGAAGAAGCGTAAACTAAATGCTTCACTTTTGAGTGACGGCAACCCTCAAGAATATTTACAAACCCAATCAAATTTGAATCCACATAAGCGTGAGGATTTTTCAGAGAATAGCGAATACCTGCCTGGGCAGCCAAGTTAACAACCACATCAAATTGATTATCAGTAAATAGATTGTCCATAAAATCTCTATCTGAAATATCTGCCTTTGTGAAATTGAAACTAGATGACTTTGAATGTTTGTCAATCTCGGCCAAGCGCAGTAGTTTAAGCGCGGGATCATAGTAATCATTAAGATTATCTAATCCTACAACTTCATTATCACGCTCTAAAAGTGCAAGGGTAAGGTGAAAACCAATAAAGCCTGCTGCCCCTGTTACCAATATTTTCATTTGATCACAGCCATACTCGATTTTTATATCGCTATTGCAGAGAAATTAAACGTTTAAATTTGATTTCAGACTACTTAATCTAAAATGGCGCATAAGAACCCACACACAGGCAAGTATTCCACCCAATAATGTTCCTAAAATGCAGATTAGTGCTCTTATTGGTTTAGATTTTACTTCTGGAATGAAGGGAGGTTCAATAACTTTTAAAAGATATTCCTCATTTATTTTAGTCATCATTTGCTTTTGAAGTTGTGTTTCAACCAGCTTACTAATGGCATCTCTCATCGTTATTAAAGAAGATTTCGGTATCTCATTATTCAGAAAAGCTATCGCAGCTGAAGATTCCTGTAAATCTTTATTACGCAACAATTCGTCTGCTTCATTAATTATTAATTCTAAAAATTCTTTAGCAAAAATAGGTGAAATATGTTCT
>MDSV01006638.1_pt1 | contig 13344 bp, 14 predicted proteins | sample 810851 | NCBI WGS metagenome assembly MDSV01 (sample SAMN05326640, study PRJNA326480) | marine metagenome | isolation source: seawater | place: Atlantic Ocean: North East | collected 2012 | reverse complement strand
CATTTTCAGCTAACTCTCTAAGAAGTTTTTCTTCCGCTTCATTTAATTTGATTTTTAAATCAGAAATAATTTTTTCATTTTCGTTTCCTAATTTCTGCTCTACTTTTGACTTTTTAATATTTTTCTTAGAGACTGATTTCTCATCAGGATCATTACTGTTATTCTTATCTTTATTTATTTCATTCATTTGTTCTCCTTTTTTATTCTATCTCAAATTTCTCACCAATTAATTTTGCAGTGTAGTCAACAACTGGAATTATTTTTGCGTAATTAATTCTCATTGGTCCAATAACACCTATCGCGCCTACTATTTCTTTTTTTTTATTCTTAAATGGACTTATTATTGTGGAACATCCTGTTAAACCAAATAAATTATTTTCAGAACCAATAAAAATTTGCAGCCCCTCAGCTTGAACTGTTTCGTCGATCACTCCCATAAGATTTTTTTTATTTTCTAGTTTTTCAATTAAGATTCTTACATCCTCTAATTGCTCCATTGCTTTCACGTCCTCGAGAAGCTTAGATGTCCCAGTAACGATAAGCTTGTTTTTTTTACTTGCATCATCCCAACATGCGAACCCTTGCTCAATTAAATTTTTGGTGACTTTATCAATATACTTTTTATCGTCTTTAATTTCACTTTTAATAATTTTTTTACTCTCCTGCAATGTTCTTCCACGAATTATGGAATTTAAATAATTAGTGGTTTCGATTAGTAAAGAACCTGGAAGTCCTTTGGGCACCTCAATTATTCTATTTTCAATAATTCCAGTTTCTGTTACTAAAATCACCAAAGCCTTGTCATTACTCACAGGAACAAATTCAATATGTTTGATAAACCCTTCCAATTTGGGTGCCAACACAATTCCTGCGCAGTCAAGAAGCCCAGACAATAAAGAACTTGCCTCACTGAACATCTCTTCAACATTTTGTGATCTTTGGTTTATCACTTTTTGAATCTCAGAACATTGAGTATTTGACAACCTCCCTACCTGAAGCAGTCCATCTACAAAAAACCTAAGTCCGCGGTCAGTAGGTATTCTTCCGGCAGAAGTATGATTTGATTGAAGCAATCCAGCTTCTTGAAGGTCAGACATTACATTCCTGACTGAGGCGGCAGAAAGTTTTTCTCCCATTTTAATTGATAACTTTCTTGAACCAACCGGCTCACCATCTTTAAGAAAATCATTAACAATCAGTCTGAATATTTTTTTTGACCTTTGGTCAAGATTGAAAAGTTGTGACTTAGGTGATTGGTTAAGTTTTAAATTTCCAAATTTTGGATTGTTTTTTTTGTGCATACTGATTATTAATACATAACTAAACTTAAACTATATTTTGATGTGAGAAAATTCAACAGGAAAAATGAACAAGTAAGAGAAATTTCCATAGAAAATGACTTTTCAGTTAATGCAGATGGTTCCTGCTTAGTTAGTTATGGAAATACAAAGGTTATTTGTACTGCAACAATTGATGAGGACATTCCAAAATGGTTGAAAACTAGAGATTCTGGTTGGGTAACTGCAGAATATGGAATGCTTCCAGGCTCTACTAGTTCAAGGAATAAAAGAGAATCAAAGATAGGAAAACAGAGTGGGAGAACAGTCGAAATTCAAAGACTTATTGGAAGATCTTTGAGGTCGGTAATAAATTTAGATAAAATAAAAGGCTATCAGATAATCATAGACTGTGATGTCCTTCAAGCAGACGGCGGCACCAGGACAGCAAGTATTACAGGTGGTTATGTAGCATTATGCCTGGCGTTGAAGAAAATGTTAGAAAATAAATTGATTAAAGAGAACCCAATTAGAGACTACGTTGCAGCAATATCATGTGGAATCGTAAATGGCTCCGTTATGATTGATTTAGATTATGACGAAGACTCGAGTGCAGATGTTGATGCAAATTTTGTAATAGCAGAAAAATCTGGTTTCTCAGAGATACAAATTACCGGTGAAGAAAAGACATTTTCTCGTGAATCAATAAACGAAATGATTACACTTAGTCAAATTGCAACAACAAAGATTTTTGAAATTCAAAAAAATGTCCTCGATCAAACCATCATTTAAATCTGGAGAAACAGTTATCATAGCCAGTCATAATTCTGGTAAAATCGATGAATTTAAAACCTTGTTCTCAAAGTACAATCTCAAAATAAAAACATCCGCGGAGCTTAACGTTAAAGACGTAATTGAAAATGGAAAAACTTTCGAAGAAAACTCTGTTTTGAAAGTAAAGAGTATTTCAAACCAAAAAATAGTTATTGGCGATGATTCTGGTTTGTGTGTAAATAGTTTAAATAACATGCCTGGAATATTTTCTGCAAGATTTGCAAGGGAATGTGGGGGATGGGATAAAGCCATGAAGAGGATTTATCAAGATTTAATAAAAAAATCTGGTAATTTTTCAGCCAAATTTGTATGTAGCTTATCTATAAAATTTTTAGAAGATAAAATTTTCTCATATTATGGAGAAATTCATGGAGAAATTACATGGCCACCCAAAGGGAAAAACGGGTTTGGTTATGACCCTTTTTTTATTCCTAATTCGTATGATAAGACGTTCGCTGAAATGGATCACAAAGAAAAAATACTGATCGACCATAGAAGTGTGGCGTTAAAAAAGCTTATTATATCTCATCTAGACGACAGCTGAAAACTTCTTTAGTTTTTTTATCTCCTGTAATTCTTCTTAGAAAAATTTCTCTTTGAAGTAGACCTGCATTGATTCTACTGTTACTAAACTGTCCTTTAAATATTTCCTCATTAGAGCTGTCAGCTGGTGAGGTTTTGAAATCCTCAATAAACTCTAATAAATCATACATATGGAAATTAAATGACATCGGATCTCTTGAAAAAACATTTTTGAAACTTTGTACAAACTCTTCATCCCTATCTTTGAGACTTGTAACGAAAAATGCTCCTTTGAAAACATTATCTTTCTTCTCTGTATCCTCCCAAAGACTAGTTCCGTAAATCCTAGTATTCTCAGTGTTAACATCATAAAAGGCTAGGTGTGAAAGTATTTCAAGAAGTTTACTTCCTTCAGAAGCAACAATTATGGAATCAAATGGAGAAGAGATCGTTAGTTTCCTCTCAAGAGATTTAACTTTTTTATTTCTTTGTATATCTTCAATTCGAGTGTCATTTTTAATTCTTGTTATTTCTTGTTTAAGTTCAGTTTTTCTTCTGTCAAACTGACTTATATCCTTAATGACATCATTTAAATCTATATCATCTGTTATTTCTAAACTTTGAATGTCTACAAAACTTAACATTCCAAAGCTATCTAAAAACTTCTCAAAGCTATCTTTTACAATAGAGCCGTATTTATCAGAATGGTGAATCAATAAAATATCTTGAGTTTGACTCTCAGCTAGATGCTGAATAATGCAAGAAATTTGATCTTCGTGATTTTGTCCTGAAACTATAATATTATCAGAAACATTTGATAAATCCGGAGATAAACTAAAAAAAGTAAGATCTCTTTTATTTCTAAAATATCTCTTTATTTCTTTTGTTTCATCAGAAAAAATTGGACCGATAAATGTTTTAACTCCATTTGAAATTCCATCTTTTGTTGCACTAATTGCTCCCTGTGGCGTTCCCCTGGTATCAAATATTTTAAAATTTAATTCATTCGGTTTTAATAAGAGGCTGTATCTAAGCGAATTAACAACCATATTTCCTGCTGCATTTTTCTTCCCAGTGAGTGGTAAAAGAAGCCCAACTAAATTATCAGATTCAACAGTTCTTTTTTTCTCAATTTTCTCTTGCAGTCTAAGAAATGCAAAACTTTCTTCTTTTAATTCATTTGTTTTTAAAGAATTGTCTTCAGCCTCATTAGTATCAGTTGATATTTGTTCATCATTTGCAATGATTTGTTGTTCATTTAATTCACTGATTTCGTTTTCTTCTTCCAAGTCTTCCTCAGTATATACATCATTTAAAATGTTTTCTTCTTCTGTAATATTTTCAATAAACATGGCTTCATCTTCTTTTTTAGTATTCAAGTTTTGGTTTGAAACTGTGGGTGTTTCGCCTGCTTCTTCAGTATCAAAAATTTTAGTGAAAAATGAAATAATTTTACTGTCTGTATCTCTTGCCTTTCCCATTTCTTTAAATGATAAATCATCCATATTCTTTTTTGAAAGGTTATTTGAAGGTTTCTTCTCTAACACAGGATCTGAATCTAAGGATGGGTCTGTTTCCTCTTCATTTCTTTGAAAAGTGTTTTGTTTGTTATCAAACTCTTTATCTTTGATCTCATTGTTTCTTTCATTCTTTGGTGGTATTTGCTGGTTATCCTTTTGTGTCTCGATTGACTCCGAGGAGTCGGAGAAAAGTTTTTCTTTTATAATACTTACTGATTGATCTATTTGACATCCTGGAAGAATAATCAAAAAAAGAAATAATAAATTTAATCTTAATTTACAAACAAGGAAAGAGTTCATGTATGATAATTCCATGATTAAAAATATATTATTAATTATTCTTGTATATATATTTATACATAATAACTCTTTTAGCAACGTAAATAGAGAGAGAATTATAAATTATCTTGAAGATTTTAATTCGCTCAAAGCTGAATTCATTCAAATCAATAACGATGGTGATATAGTTTCAGGAGATTTTTATATTGAGCGACCAGGAAAGTTTAGAATAGAATACAATCAAATCCCTCTCCTTATTTTGAGTGACTCCAAAAGACTTGCTGTAATAAATAAAAATCTTAAGAGTATAAGTTTTCACAGTTTTAATCAAATACCAGTTGGCATTCTTTTGTTTAAGAAATTAAGTTTAAATAATATTGAAATCTATGATTTCCTTGAAGATGATAATGTTGTATCTGTCAATATAAAAAATACAAAATTTGAAAACCATGGCTTTGTAGAGATAATGTTTGAGACAAAACCATTTATTATGAAAAAGTGGACGTTATTCAAAAATGATAGAACTAAAACTGAAGTTTTCTTCAATAATTTATATTTTGACAACAAACTTTCACCCACTTTATTTGATATTAGTCGAGAAGACCCGAGAGAAATTCCTTTTCAGGTTAATTAAGATCTTCCGTTTTTAAAAAATACTTTTTTTCAATTTGCGTAAGAATTTTAGGGTTATTTGGGTCATCTTCGATTTTTCTTCTAAGCCTATATATTAAGGACTCAAGTGTATGTGTATTCAATTCAGTTTTATGTTTCCAAACATTTTGGAGAATACTTTTTTTTGACACACCATTTTTATTCTTTAGGATAAATAAAATAAGTTTGTTCTCTAAATCAGTTAGTTTTATATCAATATTATTTGAATTATTTATAAATTTTGCCTGTTTTGGAATATAAATGATATTGCGGAATACAAAGCTTTGCTGAGAAGATTTTCTATTATTTATTTTGTTAATCAAACTTAAAAGTTCTGAGAAACTGAAAGGTCGTTTGATTATTCTAAAATCCTTTAATTCATCAACAAACCTAGAGTTTTTATCCACCAAACAGATAATTTCCATATTGTTAAATTGGTTTTTTTTTAATTTTATAACCTTCTCGGCGCTTTTATCTGAGTCTAGTTCAATGATAAGAAGTTCTTCAGGATTATTTGACTGATTAAACTCTTTAAGAGAATTACATTTGATGGTCTTAATTCCCACATCAGACAATAAATTTTTTAGTTCTTCAAAAATTAATTTTCTTTTAAATATAATTGCTATCTCAAGATCTTTTGGCATATAATTTCTATAGTGACAAATCTATACGTTTTTCAAACAAAAAAAAAAAAAATTGCAGAACTTTATTTTAAAGGTAACAAGTTTCAATGTGTTGTTGGAGCAAATGGAATAGGAAATAAAATTCGAGAAGGAGATAGAATCACCCCTAAGGGAGTATACAAACTTAAAAAAATTTTTTATAGGCCAGATAAAGTTTCCAAATTCAAAACTAATATACCTACTTTCGAAATCAAAAAAAAATCATTTTGGTGTGTTGACTCTAATAGTAGTTATTACAACCAATATTCAAAATCAAAAAATAATTATAAATGTGAGGAGCTTTTCAGAAACGATGATCTTTACGATGTTTTTCTCACTCTAGATTACAATATTAATCCAACAGTAAAATACAAGGGAAGTGCCTTATTTATTCATTGTTTTGAAAAGAAAACAATGTTTACGGAAGGTTGTGTGGCGATCGAAAAAGGCCTTCTTATTAAAATTGCTGAAAAAATAACGCCATCTTCAAAAATTATTATTGTTTAAGATCGTGACCCAAAAATTCCGGTTCCTACCCTCAAATAGGTAGACCCTTCTTTTAGTGCTTGTTCAAAATCACTTGACATTCCCATGCTCGCATGTTCAAGATTGCAACGATCACAAAGATTTCTTAATTCTTGGAAATATTGCCTGGAATCTTGGGATATGGGAGGAATACACATTAATCCAATAATATTAATTTTCATGTCATTTTGGCACCAATCTACAAATTCAACAACCGATTTTTTATGTATTCCACTTTTTTGATCTTCATCGCCAACATTTACCTGAATCATAAATTTTTTTGAAGATGAGTTTTCATTTTTTTCTAAAAAGTTATTTATTCTAATTGCAATTTTTTCTCTATCTAATGTCTGAATGACATCAAAGATCTCTAATGCTGCGTTTACCTTATTGGATTGTAATGGTCCAATCAAATGAAGTTCAATATTTTTTTCTTTCTCTCTTAGTTTAAGAGAGGTCCATTTTTGTTGTGCTTCTTGTACCTTGTTTTCTCCAAAAATTGTGTGTCCATGGTCCAATAAAATTTGTATGACCTCGACTGGAAAAGTTTTAGAAACAGCAATCAAATTTGGTGGAGAGTACTTTGAAGAAATGTTGCTTTTATATAAATCAATTTGATTTATAATCTTTTCGTAATTTACTAATATTTTATTCATAAATGCATCAAAATAATAAAAATCAAAAATCCGACCTTCCTAAAAGATGGTTTTTTTTTAACCCTACCATAGATCTAAATCACAGAGTTTTCTACAACTTATCAAATAAAATTGGTGTGGTTTTTTTTAACACAGATAGAAATCAGAATTTCCATATAAAAATTCAGCCTTTTGTTCAATGGTGTAATAAGAAGCAAATAAAATTTATGATACCGTACTCATCATTTTGGGCATATAGAAATTCAGCTTATGGCTTTTTTACTGATTCAAATTATAGTCAGAACTTTAAATTACCAAATTTAAAACTCCCTAAAAAAGCATTTGTTGCAACTAAAGTACACAGCCTTAAAGAAGCAAGAGCTGCAATAAAATATGCCGACATTATTTTTATTACCCCAATATTCAAAACACTCTCGCATCCAAAACAAACTCCAATGTCAAGAGACATTCTTATCAAGCTTTGTCTTTTTTTTAAAGAACAGATGATTTTTGGCCTCGGTGGTGTTAATGAATATAATTTTAAATTCGTGAAAAAGTATAATTTATATGGATTTGGTGGAATCAGTAATTTTAGGGGAGAATAATGAGTAAATATAACCCAAGTAAAGTTGAAAAAAAATGGCAAACTTTTTGGGAAGATAAAAAAATATATAGTTCAGAAAAAACCACATCAAAAAAAAAGTTTTATGTTTTGGAAATGTTTCCTTATCCCTCCGGAAAAATTCACATGGGTCATTTAAGAAATTATACAATAGGTGATGTAACCGCCAGATTTAAAAAACTAAATAATTATAATGTTATGCATCCGATGGGTTGGGATAGCTTTGGAATGCCTGCTGAAAATGCTGCCATTGAAAATAAAAAAACGCCCAAACAATGGACAGAGCAAAACATTAGTAATATGAAACTTCAATTAAAAAAAATAGGTTTGGCTGTTGATTGGGAAAGAGAGATATCTACATGTAGTCAGGAATATTATAAACATCAACAGCAAATATTTATTAAATTCTTCGAAAATGACCTTGTTTATAAAAAAGATAGTTTTGTAAACTGGGACCCTGTGGATAAGACTGTTCTGGCAAATGAACAGGTTGTTGACGGGAGAGGGTGGCGATCAGGGGCAATTGTCGAGAAAAAAAAGCTTTCCCAATGGTTTCTTAGTATTTCGAAATTTGCTAACGAACTCTTAGATGATTTAACTTTGCTAGAACAGTGGCCAGAAAAGGTTAAAACCATGCAAAATAATTGGATTGGATTTTCAAAAGGTGCCGAAATAAGTTTTAAAATATATTCTTCAGATGAGGAAGTAAAAGTGTTTACCACTCGTCCAGAAACAATCTTTGGTGCCAGTTTCATCGCATTATCCGTTGAACATTCATTGTCTTCAAAATTTAAAGACAACATTCATTTTGTAGAATTCAGAAATGAGTGTCTAAAACAACAACAACAAAGGGAAACCGAACATTCCAAAATAGGTTTTAAGACAGATATATTTGTATTGCACCCTTTTATTAAAGATAAAAAAATTCCAATATTCTTTTCGAATTACGTTCTCATTAATTATGGCAACGGGGCCATATTTGGTTGTCCAGCACATGACGAAAGAGATCACTCGTTTGCCAAAAAATATAAATTGGAAATAGATTGCATAATCAAAAATCAACAAGACAATATTCCCTACTGTCAGACTTCAAAGAATGATACTTTAATTAATTCATGTTTTTTGGATGGGATGGATATAGAAGATGCAAAAAAATTGGTTATTGAAAAATTAATAGAGAGCAAAATTGGAAAAGAATCTTCAAAATTTAGATTAAAAGATTGGGGTGTTTCAAGGCAGAGATATTGGGGTTGCCCCATACCTATTATATATAGAGAAGATGGAGAAATTTTGACTGTAGATGAAAAAGATCTTCCCATAACTCTCCCAGAAGATCATTTTTTTTCTGAAAATAACAGCTCCCTTAGCCAAAATGAAGAATGGAAGAACACAGAATGCTCAGAGACTGGTCTTAAAGCTTTAAGAGAAACAGATACCCTTGATACATTTTTTGACTCATCATGGTATTTCCTTAGATTTTGCTCTCCTCATGAGAATAATAAGATTTTTAATGAAGAAGACGCCTCATACTGGATGCCAGTTGATCACTATATTGGAGGAATAGAGCATGCTATACTTCATCTTCTCTATTCAAGATTTTTTGTCAGAGCTTTACGAAAATGTGGGTATAAAATCCCTAAGGAACCATTCACCAAATTAATTACTCAAGGGATGGTTTGTCATGAAACATTTAGGACTCAGGATAATGTTTGGGTTGAACCCTCCAATGTTACCTTTGATGATGATCAATACTGGGCAAAATTTGATGGGAGAAAAGTCAAGGTGATCAAGGGGAGATCTGAAAAAATGAGTAAATCGAAAAAAAATATTGTTGATCCCTCCAATATTATTGAAAATTATGGAGCGGACACTGCAAGACTATTTATGATTTCAGACTCACCTCCTGAAAGGGACCTTGAATGGTCAATTGATGGGATTAAAGCTACACATAAATATTTGGACAAGATTTACAATCACCTATACCAAAATCTAAAATTTAAAGTAGAGCTGTCTTACAATCGAAAGATGACAGAAAAGGAAGAATATATACATGGTAAAGTAAATGAAGCTATAGATAATTATACTAAGGACATCGAGAATTATAAATTTAATACCGCTGTTGCACAATTAAGAGAACTATCAAACGCATTGATGAAGTGCTCCTTTGAGTCGAGTTTGACAAATTACGCGTGGTCTGTTTATTTAAGACTCATATATATTATCGTACCCCATTTTGCGCAAGAGCTAGCAACGACTTGTGGGCTTAAAACGTTGTTGGACCAATTACCTTGGCCGGAAATAAGTGCTAAAATAAAAAAAGAACAAAATGTTAATATTGTCATTCAAATAAATGGTAAGAAAAAAAAACTTATACAAGTAAGTACAAAAATCTGTAAAGATGAATTGGTAGAAATTATTGAGAACGATCCCGTGGGGATTGAGATTAAAAACAAGAAAATTAAGAGAGTGATTTTTGTACCTAATAAAATTATAAATTTTGTGATATGAAATATTTTGCAACCTCATTGATATTAGTCATTTTCCTCAAATCTTGTGCATTCAAACCGTTGTATAGAAGTTCTAGTTTGTTTGACCCTTATCATATAAGAATTGTTGTTAAAACTAAGGAACCATACGAGAATACTGCTTCTAATATGAAATCCTATCTGAACCAAAAAATTAACAAGAAAAATCAAAAGAAATCAAATCTTAAATTGATAGTTTCAATTACACGCGATGTAATTAACATGGGGATAAACAAAGATTTAAATTCATATTCAAAAATGGTGATCGTTAAAATTATGTTTTCTTTATACGACAAGAAAGGTGAGCTAACCAAAGGCAACCTTAAAAGCAGTTCTAGTTTCAACATAACAACTAACAACTATGCAAACATTTTATCCTTAGAAGATTCATCTTCTAAGTTAATAAAATCACTTTCAGATGATTTAGCAATTCTGATTTTATCAAGTTCGTTTGATAGAAAAGTTACCCCATGATTGTGAAATTTGATTCTTTTAGTAGTAAATATGAAGATTATTCTAAATTTAATATTTTCCTATTTCATGGATCTAATGAAGGAAAAGTAGTTGAATGTAAAAATTATGTGCTTAGCTTCCGTAAGATTAGAGAAAGGGAAAGGGAGGTTATAAATATCTACTCAAGCGAAATGAAAAGTGAAGATTTTGCAAATCTAACATTGCGGCTTAAAGAGCAAAATATATTTGGGTTTATTACTATCGTTAACATTTATTTGAGTAGTGAGAAAAACAATCAAGAACTAATTAAATTAATTATGAATATAGAAAAAGCTGGCGATAATAATGTGCATATTATTTTAAGGTCGAATCAGCTTCCGACTAGATCAAAGTTAAGAAAACTATTTGAAAGTCAAGGTGGTATGATTGTAGTACCATGCTATGAGGAAGATGACTTTGAAAAAATTAAGATTGTTAAAGATTTCTTCATGAAAGAAGGTATAACTTTCTCAAGTGAGGAAATTCATGCAATTTCAAAAAGATTGTCATACCAGAGATTGGAAATAAAAAATGAATTAGAGAAAATTGCTATCATTTCTAAAAACAATCCGGAACTCCAAAATTCAAAAAAATTATATGCAAATACATTAGGCTCTTTGGAGATTAGCTCGGATAAATTCATTTCATCAATCGTAACAGGCGAAGATAAAACTTTTTTTACCGAATATAATAAATTCACAAATTTTGGACAGGATAATATAAAACTTATCAATTATCTTTTGGAACATCTATTTCGGATACTAATTTCTAAAATCAGAATCCGTGACGGAATGTCAATTCACGCAGCTATTTCAAGTCTAAAACCTCCTGTATTTTTTAAGAACACCGACTCTTTTAAAATTCAAATAAAAAAATTAAGGTTTATTGAATTAAAATTTATTATTAAGAAGTTATACGAATGTAAGAAACAGATTTTAGAAGGAAAAATCTCAGCACAATATTTCCTCTTGATAACCTTGCTTAAGTTTTATGATCAAAGATAGACTTTATAAAGACTTTTAACTTCTCCTCTATCAGATTCGAATTTATTTTAGTGTTTATTTCTAATGATACTTTTTTTTTCTGCATCCTGGATAGTTCTTTCTGCGCCATGCATATTTGATTGAATTTATTTAAGGTCATATTTTTTCTTTCTAAAACTCTTTTCTTTTGTGTGGTAAAGTCTACTTTTGTGTAAATAATGGAGTCATAATTCATGTAAATATTTTTCTCAAATAGTAACGGTATGTCGAAAAACAAAATTTTTTTTCTTTTGTTCATTTTGATAAAAGACTTTTTATTTTTCCATATTTCAGGGTGAATAATTTTTTCTAGAATTTGGAGTTCCGATTTATTTTCAAAGACAAAGTCTCCTAATTTATTAGTATCAATCTGTTTCTCAGAATTAATAAGGTTTAGGACTTTATTGCCAAATACAGTTTCTATTTTTGTAATGATTCGGGTTTTTAAAAGTATTTTTTTTGCCTCTTTGTCTGATTCAAATACATCATACCCTAGTGACTTTATAATTCTGGAGACAGTGGTTTTTCCAGTGCCAATTCTTCCTGTTATAGCGACTTTATGCATTGTCATTTAAAATTTTCAATGCACCTTGAATGTCATCGGTTTTTGGTTCTATACCAAACCATTTTGTGAAGGCTTCTGCAGCTTGCCTTACTAACATAAAACTTCCATTCGTAGTTCTTAAATTACGCTCCTCTGCTTTTTTCATTAGAACAGTTTTAGGCGGATTATATATTATATCGTAAACAAGTGCGCCAAGTGGCAAGTCATTTAAGTTTAAGTTAATTGTGTCATTTTCATTCATACCAACTGTTGTTGTATTTATTAAAAGATTATGTATGCTTTCCGGGTTTTCTCCCCAGTGATGGGCGCTAAAATTTATATTTGGATGAAATTTTTGAAAATGTCTAACAAGATTTTTGGCAGTTGTTAATGTCCTATTAGATATCCAAATGGCAGAAGGATTAAGATTTGTAAGTTCTGATATAATGCCATAGGATGCGCCACCTGCACCTAAGCAAAAGATGTTGAAGTTTGGATTTAAAGTGAATTTTAAATCCTCCGTAATGGACTTTAACAAACCTTTTCCATCTGTATTCGTTCCAACCAATTTATTCTCTCTACTAAAAATTGTGTTGACCGCGACACTTTTTTGTGCAGACGATTCTAATTCGTCAAGATAAGGGATAACAGTTTTCTTGAACGGTATGGTTATATTTAGACCTTTTATTTCACCGTTTCTAATTTTTTCTAATAGATTTGGGATTTGTTCTTCTTTTACTTGTAACTTGTCATAAATAGCATCTAGAGAATATTTTTTTATCCAGTAGTTATGAATCGCCGGTGATTTTGATTGACTTATCGGGTCTCCTATTACGAATAGTTTATCCATATACTTTTAACTTTTTTAACAAATCCTTTATTGGAAACCCTTTTATTGTCTCTTTGTTCCCGCGTATAATTTTAATAAAGTTATATTTCTGATTTTCTTCTATTCTATACGACCCAACTGTTGTAAGAACCGTTTTTTTGTTGTTTTTCACGTAATCGTTAATTGTCTTGTCTGAAATGTTGTTAAAATATAACATTGCACTGGTTGTTTTTGAATAGAAAACTTTCCCGTTTAAATTAACATAAATTGAGCTAAATAAAGTATGTTTCTTGTTTCGCATAAAAAATAAATTCTGCTTTGCTTTTTCTAATGTGTGTGGCTTGCTTAATATTTTATTATCGCAGAAAAGAATTTGATCAGAACCTATTATTAAATGATCAGGAT